>OLPX01002743.1_pt1 | contig 9918 bp, 7 predicted proteins | sample 1672491 | NCBI WGS metagenome assembly OLPX01 (sample SAMEA3136692, study PRJEB25190) | human gut metagenome | biome: human gut; feature: human-associated habitat; material: faeces | place: Austria | collected 2013 | reverse complement strand
GTCTTCCAGAGAATAACTGCCCCCATCCGAGCTCACGGTTCCTTTTTGAAACACTGTTTCGTCCGTATAAGCAACCTCTATGAAGTGCGGCTCCCTGGAGGCTGCGGTTCCATCTGCAAAGGGGGAGGTATTGAGCACCAGGCCCGTTTCTGAACATTCACTGGCCACACCGTTTAAATCCGCTGAATTGAACATTTCGTTCGCATCTGCAAAGGTTTCCATTTCTGAATCCTTTTTTCCTGCACCGTTTTCCGTTTTTTCTGAAGCTTCTTCTGAAGTTTTTTCTGAAGTTTCCGCCAAAGCTTCTTCTGAAATCTCCGCCGAAGCTTCTTCTGAATTTCCTTCTGAGATTTTCTCCACGCCGGCCGACGTACCGGAATGAGCGGCAGAATCACTATCCTGGTAATTGGCTGCTTCTGTTTCCGCAGCTCCGTTTTCTGTCCCCATATCTGACATATTTGTCCCGGTACAGCCGGTAAATAAAAGCATCCCGGCACAGATAACTGCGTACAGTCCAACCATTTTTACTTTTCCATCCATTTTTCTCATTGTCTAAAATCCTCTCCTTTTTACATTTGTTCATTTATATAAAGGGTGGCGCGGCTCTGGATTGTTTCAGCCGCTTCCTTTACATTCTTTGCTCCCGAAAAATACGCTACGGCTTCCTCCAGTATGATATTTTCCAGTGCCTGGTTATCATTTACCACATAGGCCGCGCTGCTTAGAAGCTGCCTTGTTGCCTCCACGTCCTCTGCTGCTGCGCTGCCGTTTTCATAAATCCATGCCCAGACGGATTTCCCTTCCATGGCAGCCTGCATGACGGCATCAAAGGCTCCCTTATGGACAGGAAGCATACTGCAGGACTTCTGATGCTCCTCACTCAGCAGCGTTCTGACGAATTCCCATGCGCCGTCCTTTTGGCTGCCGGCCGAAGCGATTCCTATTTTTACCTCGGGTATGAGCGCATGGTACTCGCCGTTACTGCCCGGAAGGCCAAGCAGCCTCAGATTCCCATGAAAATAGTCCCTGTATTTGGCGATATGGAAAATACTGAGAACAGCTTCATAGGCTGCCATGCAGGCGCTGTCCGGCTCTTCTCCAATGCCCTTTTGGCTGCCCTCCTGAATCTTTCCGGCAAACTCCAGCAATTTTATGAATTCAGGCGAATCAAAGGAACACTTGCCAGAAGTCCAGTCAACAAAGCTGTTGTCCGTCTGGAGCATAATTTTGAGAAAAAAGGCGCCCGACAGGTTGCTTACGGAATCCGCCCCATATGTATTCAGCAGCTCCTCAAGATCCTGAAGCGTCCACCCGGTTTTGCCATTCATGCTTTCCCCATCCGCCAGCATTGTGGATACGCCCACCCCATCTGTAATATAAGGAAGTTTTCCGTCGAAGCTTATGGCGGTAAACACATTTTCAAAATAGTCTTCCCTGTGAATTTCCGGATCGTTCTCCATGTATGGATAAAGGTCCTCCAGCAGCCCTTTTTTGTGATAAACCTGGACCGGCAGATTGCTCATATCCAGAATATCCGGCATATCGCCTGAAATAATGCGGGTGTTAAGATTCAAAACAGCACTGTCCCATTCCTCATCCGACACGTTCTGCTCATATGGAAAATATTCCGTCAGTTCAATCCGGTACCGACTTTTTGTCTTATTAAAATCAGAAACAGCCTGAACCACCCCCGGCCCTGCCGTCAGGCTCACCATGCTCAGGGCAACACGCTCATCCACCCCCTGGGAAAGCACGGCCAAATCATACGAAAGCTCTGCCCTCTGATCCGGGGAAGCTGTCAAAACAAGGAACCGTCCATCCGGGAGCTCGCCCAAATGTACATCCGACGCGCCCAGCCCCACATCCGTCCAGCTAAAGAGCTGCCTTCCTTCCCGCGCTCCGGCAGGATAGCCATACAAGCTGGAGGAATCAAACCGGTAGAAATTACTTGTGCTCCCCCCATACAGGCCTGCCGTTGCCCCCAGATGAATCCTGTCCTCACTCCAGTCCCTGCTTTTCATATCCACATGAAGCAAATCATAACTCATCCGATCCGCTGCAGAGGCACACACTCCAATCTGTCCTTCGGCAGTTGTTATTGTGGTCATGAGATTTCCCTCATAGCTAAGGGAAAACAAAAACTGCCCCGCATTATCAAACATATATGCCAGGGTATTTCCGCTTTTTTCCGCCACGCAGATATTCCCCTGCGCATCAATGCTCATAAACAGCTCCCTTTCAATGGAAGAAGAGGCTGAAGCATCCAGCAGCTCCGTCAGCTCAACGGTTTGGGACTCCCCGCCGTTTTTATCGAATTTTTTCAGATGATAGCTTCCAGCCTCCTCCATGGTAACCGCCCATATATCGCCCTTTGGATCAAAGGCAAAATCCAAAAGGGATGCTGAGGCTTCCATAGTTAACGGCAGCTTTTGAAATCCCCCGCCATCAACCGTCATTGATGCCAGATAAGAGACGCCGTTTGCCTCCGAGCAGCACATATACGCTGCATTGTCTTTAATCAGGAGCCTTGAGATACCTGTCACGATATCTGGAATATCGTAAAAGCTTGCAACATAGGATGCATCGGACTTTTCGATACCGGCCTGTTTTCCGCACGCCGTCAAGCCCAAAAGCATTGCCGCCAGCCCCAGGACTGTGATGCCCTGCCTTGTCTTTTTTATTTTCAATTTCTGCCTCCTTTTAAAAAAAATTGCCTGTCCCCTCAGGCATATTCAGCATACCATTCAGGAACAGGCAGTGTTTTAAATTCATATAAACGATTTCTAAGAAGCGGTAAATGAATTCTTAAGGAAATGCTAAGGAGCCATGGTGAGTTCCTCCCGTATCGATGGAAGCTCAATCACAAAAGAGGTTAATCCATTGCTGCTTTCCGCTTTTATCCGGCCGCCGTGTAAGGCGACAATATCCCTGGCGATGGCAAGCCCAAGCCCGGAGCCTCCGGTTTCACTCTGCCTTGCACTGCTCAGGCGATAGAATTTGTCAAAAATCAGGCTGAGCTTATCGCCCGGAATCTCCCCCCTGTTTTCAAACCGGATTACCGTTTTTTCAGAAAATTCCTCTGCAAAGACAGATATGACGCTTTCATCCTCGCTGTAAGCTATGGCATTTTTCAGAATATTATTGAAAACCCTGGCCAGCTTCTCAGAATCCCCATACACGGATATATCCTCGCCCACATTGTTTTCTATGCGCTTTTTGCAGGCGCTCAGCTGGGGATACAATTCTTCCGAAATCTGGACAAGCATATAATAAAGATCAATTTTAACCTTTTGAAGCAATATGGGTTCAGAATGATTGCGGGTAATTTCAAAAAATTCATTCACCAGTATCCGAAGGCGGTTCGCTTTTTCCCATGCAGTATGGATATATTTTAATTTCTTATCATCAGGGATATCTGGATTTTCTTCCAAAAGACTTAAATATCCGATTACGGAGGTCAGAGGGGTCTTAATATCATGGGCCAGATATACGACAAGCTCATTCTTCTGCTGCTCGGTTTTTCTAGCTTCGTCCGCCTGTGTTTTAAGCGTCTGTTTTGCATAATTTAATTTGTGCTCAACCGTTTTCAGCTCCGGAGACAGCGATATGGCGTCCCCATCCTCCATGAGCTTATCAATTCCGGATAAGACTTCATCAAAGTATCTTTTATAGGAATACAGAAGCATATAGAACAGCAAAAATACAAATATAATGATCACAATACCAAGAATAAACTGCATATTCGCCGTAACTGCCTTAAAATATATCATATCGGCCTGATCCTCATTCAGGGAAAAAATATGCGCAATCCATAGGACAATAGTATCCGCCAGATGCCCTCTGGTCATCGCCCGCAGCAAAAGGACAGCTGACACCGCCCCCAGCATAATTCCCAGTCCCCTGAAAAAGATAATACGGTTAAGCTTTGTATAATCCGTATTTGTTTTTCTAAATTTTTTCAATCTTATATCCGACCCCCCATACCGTTTTTATATATCTGGGCCTTTCTCCGGTATCCTTCATTTTTTCACGAAGGTGGCGGATGTGTACGGTAATCGTATTATTGCTTTTGCTGTAATATTCTTCCTGCCATACTTCATGGAATAATTCCTCTGAACGGACTACGCTGCCCCTGTTTTCCAAAAGTATTTTCAGTATCAGAAATTCCGTGGGAGTCAGCGTCAGGCTTTCTTCATCAATCCAGCATTCATATGTCTTGAGGTTCATAACCAGCCCGTCTTGCTTAAGAATCCTCTCTGCCGGCGGGATAATGGAATTTACATTATATTTTTTATACCGGCGAAGCTGGGCTTTTATTCTCGCGGTCAGTTCAAGAGGGAGAAAGGGCTTTGTAATATAATCATCCGCGCCAAGCGTAAGCCCGGGGATCTCATGCTCCCGCATAAAATCATATATCATACTGTCTACCGCCTGTCCCAGATAAGATATATCGCTGCTTCCCCGCATTTTCATTGTTGCATGCTCCCTTGTGTTCATTCCCATACCTTCCTTTCATTTTCCCAACCATTAATATGTTACACTTATAGCTTCCGTTCATTCTGTAACTTTATTAGTTACATTTAATATACTGTAATTATATCAGTTACAGATTAAAAGTCAAGTAAAACATAATATTAATATCCGCAAAGCTAATTATTATTTTTCTTCAAAAGCAAATATTATGCTTCCGTAAAGATAAATATTATTTTTCCACAAAGTAAAATATTATTTTATCTCCGACACATAAAAAGGGTATTCCACTACCTGAGCATACAGGCTTATGGAATACCCTTAAAGTCATTTCTGTTTTATTTTCTCTTCGTTCTTTCCTTAATCCTTCACGACGCCCTTCTGCAGCATCACATTGGCATATACAGCCATTTCACCGGTTGCCACAATGGCATAAGCAGTTTTTGCCTCATCATAGAAGGCAAACCTTTCAATATTGCCGACCGCAGCGCTTCCCCTGTCGTCGTGCCTGGAAATGATTTCTTTATACTCATCCCAGATAGGAGTCTCCACAGGATCCCCCGGCATTACCTCCATCAGGTTCACGGGATGCTCTACATAAGTATCAAGCGGGAATACCTGAAGGATGGCGTCCAGAATTTCCGGGACACCGTGTCCGTCCAACCGAACTACCTTGGCATTTTTCCCCATGGATTCCACTGGGAAATTCCCGTCCGCAATTACAATCCTGTCACTGTGTCCCATTTCACACAGAACCTTTAACAGCTCCGGTGATAAAACAGAAGGAATTCCTTTTAACATAGCTGCCTCCAATCACCATTTCCTGATAGCTTCACAATAGTTCCGATAGGCTTCCTCCCAGCGTTCTCCATCCTGCGGGTCAAACCTGCGGATTTCTTCCGAAGCCTTAATTACACTGCGGATTTCTTCCAGACTTCCCACAGCGCCTTCCGCCATCAGCTGAATCGCCACGTTTCCGTAAACAGTGGCCTCCACAGGACCTGCATATACGGGACGCCCGCATGCATTTGCTGTCAGCTGGCACAGCAGCGCACTCTGTGTTCCGCCGCCCACCATATGTATCACGGGATATTCCTTTCCCGTACATTCCCTGATTTCTTCAAAAGCCATACGGTATTTCAGCGCAAGGCTTTCGTTAATGCAGCGTACGATCTGCCCTTCCGTTTCCGGCACCGGCTGCCCGGTACGTTTGCAGAATTCCCGGATTCTGCGGGGCACAATTCGGGAGCGTCCGGATCGATCAGAGAACGGAACGACTCCTCTTTGGCAGCCAGCTTTTCCAGCTCGCCGAAGCTGAATTCCTTCCCTTCCCGCATCCACTGCCTGCGGCTCTCCTGAATCAGCCAGAGACCGATAATATTCTTCAGGAAGGAAATTTTTCCTCCCACGCCGCCCTCGTTTGTAATATTAAAACGGGCGCTGTTTTCATCAATAATCGGCTCATCCAGCTCTGTGCCAAACAGGCACCAGGTCCCGCAGCTTATGAAAATAAAATCCTTTTCCCCTGTAGGCACGGCCGCCAGCGCACATTGGGTATCATGTCCGGCGCCCGCCACTACCTTCATAGGCTCAATCCCCAGCTCCTCACACAGCTGCGGGCTGAGTGTTCCCACGGTAGTACCGCTGGGAACCACCTGCTGCAAAAGCCTTGCAGGCAGGCCCAGCTTTTCTATCACCTCATCCGACCAGTTCTTCTTTACAGCATCCAGCATCTGCGTTGTGGATGCAATGGAATATTCGCAGCATTTCCCGCCGGACAGATAATAATTGAATAAATCCGGCATCATCAGAAGGCTGTCAGCCTGTTCCAGCAGTTCCTTTTTATTCAGCGCAAGATACAGGAGCTGGAATACCGTATTGATTTCCATAAACTGATTGCCGGTGATTCCATAAAATGTATCCTTGTCTATTTTTTCAAAGCTTTTATCCAGCATCCCATTCACTCTGGCATCCCGGTAATGCACCGGATTTCCCAGCAGATTCCCTTCCTTATCCAGAAGTCCGAAATCCACTCCCCAGGTATCCACACTGATGCTGTCTATCTTCCCATATGCTTTGGATTTAATCAGCCCCTGCTTGATTTCATGAAACAGGCGGAGAAAATCCCAATACATGGTATTCCCCAGGATGACGGGATCGTTGGAAAAACGGTGCAGCTCCTCCACGGTTATCTTTTCCCCGTCAAAGCTTCCCAGCATGACTCTTCCGCTGGAAGCCCCCAGGTCAACCGCTAATACCTTCTTTGTCTCCATAGGCGGCTCCTTATTCTGATTCTGTGAAACAACAAATCAGGGCCAGGCGGACCTTCGATTCGTCTGACCCTGATGACCTGCTCCGGGATGTTATTTGTACATAGGGCCGTAAGTAGCACATGCACGGTAATCCTGGCCTTCCTTATCCATACCGAATGCATTCCATGCGGAAGGACGGAAGATCTTTTCTTCAGGCACGTTGTGCATGCTTACCGGGATTCTCAGCATGGAGCACATGGTAATCAGATCCGCTCCGATATGCCCATAGCTGATAGCGCCATGGTTTGCGCCCCAGTTATTCATTACATCATATGCTGTTGCAAATGCGCCCTTGCCGGTTGTGCGGGGTGCAAACCAGGTGCAGGGCCATGTATAATCAGTACGTTTCCAGAGCTTGTCAGAAACCTCATCAGGAAGCTTCACCGTCCAGCCCTCTGCGATCTGGAGCATGGGCCCAAGTCCCTTTACAAGGTTCAGACGGATCATGGTAACAGGCATCTGGGCTTCCGTAACAAATCTTGAGGAGTAGCCGCCCCCTCTGAAGTATCCGAAGTCCGCTTCATTCCATGTGGTGGCTTCCATGATAGCCTTCTGATCCTCCTGAGTAATCTCATACCAGGGCTTCATCACGTTGTTGCCGTCCTTATCCTTTGCCTGTCCGTTGGCATCCAGACATGCTGCGCCGGAATTAATCAGGTGGATAAATCCGCCCGCTTCCTTCGCTACGCCTTCTATCTCATAGCCAGTCGCTTTCTTAACCGCTTCCGGGCTCCAATAGGTACGCACATCTGCAAAAATCTGCGCCCGGTTGGTCAAAAGCTTCATAAACATCATTCCCAGGCCGTTGAGGACGTCATTTTCCGTCGCGAGTACATAAGGCTCTCTCGGTCCGTTCCAGTCAAAGGAGGTATTCAGCATCGCTTCCGCGAAATCACAGTTGGGATAGAAATCCGTCCACTGACGCTGTCCCTGGAAGCCTGCCGCAATCGCATTATGGCCTACCATTTCCTCTTCACAGCCAACGGGCAGGTTCTTGTTGCCGTTCATCAGATCTTTGATGATACACATCATCTTAACAACGAACTCCCAGTCCTCGTCCTTCTTCTCTCTGGATTTCTGAACCTCTTCAGGATTTTTATCAAAGCCTTCAATGCAGTTTGCTTTTGTCCAGGCCAGCGCCTTTTCAAATTCTGCCTTGTCATAAATGCCTTCCGTCATACGGCGGATGATTTCCACCTCATCCACGGATTCCACACGCATTCCCAGATACTCTTCAATAAATGCGGGATCAATGATGGAACCGCCGATGCCCATGCAGATAGAACCAATCTGCAGATAAGATTTTCCTCTCATAGTGGCAACCGCTACCGCAGCTCTTCCGAAGCGAAGCAGCTTCTCCACAACATCCTCCGGGATATCCGTTGCGTCCGCATCCTGAACATCATGTCCGTAAATACCGAATGCCGGAAGTCCCTTCTGCGCATGGGTAGCCAGTACACTTGCCAGATATACGGCTCCGGGACGCTCCGTACCGTTAAAGCCCCATACGCCCTTGATCGTATTGGGATCCATATCCATTGTTTCCGCGCCATAGCACCAGCAGGGTGTTACGGTCAGGGTAATATCCACACCGGCCTTGCGGAATTTGTCCGCGCATGCCGCAGTCTCGCCCACACGACCGATGGTAGTATCTGCAATAATCACCTTTACAGGCTCCCCGTTGGAGTAGCGTAAATTCTCTTCAAACAGCTTTGCCGCTGCCTTCGCCATATTCATTGTCTGCTCTTCCAGTGATTCCCTCACCTTCAGGTAGCCTCTTCTTCCGTCGATGGTGGGCCTGATGCCAATTACCGGATAATCCCCTACATATCTGTTTTCTGCCATTTCTTTCCCTCCTTGAAAAAATACCTTTACCGGTTTCCACAGGAACTTAACTGATACCGCTAAGTCCGTTAAGTTCAGTATATCATTGGCAATTTCTTTTTGCCTGTGTTATAATGGCAAAAAATATAACAATATTCACTTTTTTAAAAAAACTGTGAAATAAATAAAAACAGGGGAAAACCCCCGGCAGGCTGTTTGTGAAAGCGCCGTATATATGGAGGAAAGCGTATGCATTATCTGGATTATAATGAAAAAATAGATCATGGGACACCGGATTTTCCCATTGCATTTTATCATGTGGATGAGCATCATTCGCGGTATAATATGCCCTTCCACTGGCATAAGGAAATGGAGCTGATTCAGATATTAAGCGGTTCTCTCCGTCTTTATCTGGATGATGAGGAGATAAACGCAGGGGCCGGCGATGTGATTCTTATCGGGGAAGGCATCATACACGGCGGCGTTCCTGAGCATTGTGTATACGAATGCGCCGTTTTTGATTTAAATCCCACTCTCATGCATACGGATGCCTGTAAACGGTATATCCGGCTCATTTCCCGGCATCAGATACGGCTGTATAACTATTTTCAGGCGGGGGAAAGCAGGAATTCCCGCCTGCTGCAGGCAGCCTGCCGTCTTTTTGATGCGGTACGTTACCCCCATGCGGGAAGCGAGCTGAGAACGTTGGGAGCTTTGTTTGAGTTTTTCGGCTGTATTTTTGAAGAGGAATATTATGTTCCCACAACGGAGGAGCCTTCGTCGGCCCCCAAGAAAATGGATCAGCTTAAGCCTGTTCTGGAATACATTGACGCCAATTATGCCAGCCCTGTCACACTTGCGGATCTGTCACGGATTGCGGGCATGACGCCCAAATACTTCTGCCGTTATTTCCGTACCGCGGTGCACCGGACTCCCATGGATTATCTGAACTATTACCGTGTGGAGCGCGCCTGCTACATTCTGAGCACCACCGAGCTTCCCGTCACGGAAATTGCCTATCAATGCGGCTTTAATGACAGCAGTTATTTTGTCAAAACCTTTAAGAAATATATGGGAGTGACCCCGAAGCACTATGCCCTGGGACGAGTTTGAAAAAAGACAGGATTTCCAAAACAGAATCTTTTATCGCATTTCCGGTAATACAGGCACTTTCTGGGCCTTTCGGATAAAAATGTAAAAGATCCTGCTTCAGAAACCTCTGAGAGAACCGGACATCGGTATTAATATGGATAGATTCCATATCGATATGTTTTGTACATTTATATAGTAAATAATAACGTATTGCATTACA
>OLPX01002742.1_pt1 | contig 9928 bp, 8 predicted proteins | sample 1672491 | NCBI WGS metagenome assembly OLPX01 (sample SAMEA3136692, study PRJEB25190) | human gut metagenome | biome: human gut; feature: human-associated habitat; material: faeces | place: Austria | collected 2013 | reverse complement strand
ATACTCCCCTATAAAAATGGCTATTTATCAACTGTTTGTTGTGACATAGCCTTTCAAAAAAAATGCTGCCGGGCAGGCTTGGCAAATATTATGATGGCGTTCTTTTCCTGGTACTTGACAGGGAGGAAACATCAGTCGAGCAGATGAGGGAGGATTCCCGGGAACTGAACAGGAGTATTCTCTGGGTGAACCAGGAATGCGGGGAGCTGATAAGCACAGGAAAAAGGTATATTGCCGCCCGGTATCTGGAAACACAAAAATTGAAATTTATGGAGAAAGATCCGACCTTTGAACAAGAGCTGGATTATAATATCCGCGAGCTGGATGCAATGATAGAGGCATTGCTCAACGAATGGATTCGTTTTAGAATCGCAGATTCCTATGTTGTATGCAATGGAAATATCCATGAGGATATCAAGTCCTTTGATAAACTGACAGAGCTTGCGAGCGACATGATGTATCAGGCTTTTCCGCATACTTTGATTGTCAATAATGAACTTATCAATAAAAATACGATCACCAGCACGATTACTTCTGCAAAGAAAAATGCAGTTCGGGCCATCATCAATGGAGGAAATCCTTTGACTTATTATGATCTGCCGTACCTTTCTCCGGATTATATTGCTGTCCGTTCTGTGCTTGTAAAAAATGGATTTCTCTGGGCTGAAAATTGTAATGAACGGAACCGGCTGGCGGATGGGACAGAGCCGCAGCGCATTATTCAGGAGGTCATAACTCAATATCTTGTCCGCGCTCAGAGAGGGACTGTCGAGTTTGGCGAGCTGTACGATACATTAAAGAAACCGCCGTATGGGCTGCGCGACGGATATTTATCCCTCTTATTGATTCAAATGCTGGAACCATATAAAAAATCTCTGATTATCAGCAGTCATGGCGCCGAGCAGGAACTTTCTGCCGAACTGTTGGAGGAAGTTATTCGGAGACCGGATGACTTCCGCTTTACGGTGGCTGATTGGAGCAGAGAACAGAAGGACTTTATTGACAGCTTGGAGGAGATATTTTCCGCCAATATTGACAAAAGTATGATTCCAAAGAATCGATTGAAAGCGATTTATGAAGGGATGCTGGCGAAGTATAAGAGCGTTACAAAGTTTTCAAGAACTACGTCGCGTTATGTTTCTGATCAGACGAAGGCATTCCGGAAAATGATGGAAAAAAGTCATCAAAGCTATTCGGAATTTTTCTTTACAACGTCTCTGGAACTGACCGGGGATTATCAAATGGCGGCGCCGGTGATTGAAAACTGTATCAGAGAGCTTGAGACTGCACTTACAAAGCTGGAAGCAGATTTGAAAAAAATCTTATGCGGTGAAATCCAGGCATTGACAGCATTAAATTTGTATGAAAGCTTAGGGGCAAAATACGGGGAAGTATGGTCTGAAAAAAGATATAAAGCATTTGATTACTATACAAACGCTTTCCTTGAATATGTAAGCAGACTTTCCGCGGAAGACAGCGACAAAAGCATCATTCATTCGCTGGCAAGGAATCTGACCGGCATTGAGATTTCATACTGGAGCGATAAGCATATTGAGGAATTCGAGGCTCGTCTGCATGATGTTGTTAACAGCCTGGATGCCTATCAGGTAAGTGAAACACTGGAGGAAACAGAGACGAGGATGACGTTATGCAGTGCGGATGGAGTTGAACGAACGATGATTTTTAACCAGACAGAGCTCTCAGAGCTGGGAATGATGGCAAAAAATAAGATCAATGCGACATTTGGCAACATGGGAATATCGTTTACATATAACGACAAAATCCAAGTGCTGCTGTCTCTTTTGGGAGAGTTGCTTGAAGGGAAATAGGAATGGCAAATACAGTAAATTGGTGTCCGATGTGCAAAGTGCCGGTAGTAAAAAATAAAAAGTGTCCCATTTGCGGAGCTGACTGCAAAGCTGTCTCTGTCAATGGCGTATGCAACCCGGTTTTTAAGCAGGAACGGAAACTGCTCTCCATGATATTAAAGGAAGATGTGGTGGACGACGAAGTTTGGTATCTGGGAAACAGCAATTATCTTGTTGGCGGAAAGAGAATCCATCTTCCCTATATAGAGTTTTATAGGCAGAAGGCACACATTCCGATTGCGAAAGAACTTCGGGAAAATGTTGAGTGTGAAGATGAAATAGCCAGAAAAGAGGTCGTGCTGGCGGCCAATGAACAGTATTTGAGAGAGCTCCTTTATGAAGCCGAAGAGTATGTCAGTTCGATTGTAGGGGAGTTAAAAAGTCAAGAAAAGCAAGGCGGAGCACGGTTTGTCCCGACCGTGTCTTTCTCCGGAGGCAAAGATTCCACAGCTGTGAGCCGAATCGTCCGTGATGCACTTCAGGATGAAACCATTGTTCATTTTTTCGGCGATACCACGTTGGAGTTCCCAAGTACATACCGCTACATAGAGAATGAATTCCGCAAAGAGAATCCATTTACCCCTATGCTTCCAAGTGAAACGGAAAATGACTTTTTCAAGCTGTGCAATGTTTTCGGGCCCCCAAGCAAGTTTGAGAGATGGTGCTGTACCATCTTTAAAACAGGAAGCCTGAACACGGAATATCAGAATTTAACGGGAAACAGCCTGACTTTTTTGGGGATACGCCACAGTGAATCCAGAGAGAGGAAAAACTATGAAAGGACGCAGACACATTCCAAAATTGGCTCTCAGGTGAATGCGATGCCGATCATAGAATGGTCGGACTGTGATGTCTGGCTCTATATCCTTTTTAAGGGGCTTAAATTTAACGATGCATATCGCTTGGGATATAAGCGCGTGGGCTGCTGGTGCTGTCCCAATAATTCCGATTGGTCTATGATGCTCACAGACATCTATTTTCCGGATCTAGCGGCGAAATGGAAAGGGGTTCTCACCGACTTTGCCCAAAAGACACAAAAACAGGATATCGAAGACTATGTTGAAAATGGCAAATGGAAAACGCGAAAGGGAGCAAGCGGACTGCAAACGAAAAATGTAACGATTGCGGATACTGCATGCAATTTATCTGACCGTGCAAGAAACGTCATTATCAAGAAAAAAATCCAGCGGGACGTCCTTGAGTTTTTAAAACCGTTCGGCGAACTGGAAGTTTTTGATAAGGATGATGCGGCTTATATTACAGTTACGGAAAAGGCTGTTTTGAACTCTAACGGTGATGTGGTTCGTCCAAGGAAAAAGACCGCAGACTTTGTAATCACATGGGGAACGCCTGTTTTGAAGGTGCTGCCGGAAAAAGGAACAGATGTTGTCTTGATGGTGAACCGTTTGAAATGCCAGCTGCGGAAATATCAGTACTGCATACGCTGTTCGGCATGTGATTCCATTTGTCCATACGGCGCGATCAACACAATCGGAAAATCCAGGTACATGATAGACGAGACAAAATGCAGACAGAATTTGGCCGAATGTTCGCGCTGTATTGCCAAATTTTATAATGGCTGTATTACCTGCCAGGTTTTGGCAGGCAAGAAAAATGTTGAGGATGACAATATAGATTCCTGAGGGATGAATTATGATCTATTTTGACAATGCGGCTACAACGAGGAAAAAACCTCAAGAAGTTTTAGATGCCTTTACCTATTATCTGACGGAGGTTGGAACAAGTCCCGGACGCGGCAGTTATTCACTGGGAATTCAGGCTTCACGCATGCTTTATCAAAGTCGCAAAGCCGTGTGCGGGTTTTTTGGCTGCCCGTCCGCTGCAAATGTGGTATTTACAAAGAATTCTACGGAGGCAATTAACCTGCTGGTCTGCGGATTATTGAAGCCAGGAGATCATGTGCTGATCAGTTCGTTTGAGCACAATGCTGTTTTGAGACCGCTTCATTCCCTGAAAGAAAAGGGGCTCATTGACTATTCCGTGCTTCCCGAAGCGGTTTTTGAGAGGCCTGAAGAACTATTGGATGTTCATATACGCCCAAATACCAGACTGGCGTGTGTTACACTGGCGAGCAATTTGACGGGTCAGATTGTATTTAACAGCAAATTTGCGACGGCATGCAAAAGGCGGGGAGTCCAGGTCGCTGTCGATGCGTCTCAAGGGGGCGGAAAGGGCCTGGCCGATATGAGCCGCGATGATATTGATTACCTTGCATTTACCGGTCATAAAGATTTGCTGGCGCTGCCGGGAGTCGGCGGTTTGTGCTCCAGGGAACCTCTGCATTTTAGACCTTTAATTCAAGGAGGTACGGGGATTCACGGAGAGTTTTACGTGAACCCGGATATTTACCCGGAAGCGTATGAATCCGGTACGCTAAATATGCCGGCAATCTGGGCGCTGAAAACCTCCATTGAGTATATCCAAAAAAATCAGATAAGGATCAATGAAAAGGAAGGTCAGTTGACAGACATGCTTCTGGCAGGGATGAAAAGGCTTGAAAATGTACAGATCTATAAGCCGGAAGCAGAAAGAGTCCCTACCATTTGTTTTAATGTAAAAGGCGTTCCATCGAGTGATGTCGTTTCTATCTTGGACAAACATCAGATTTGTGTAAGGGGCGGAATCCATTGTGCGGTTCTGGCGCATACCACATTGGGAACTGTCAGGAGCGGTGCTGTGCGCGTCAGCATGAATTATGAAAATAGTGAGGAAGAAATTGAGACATTTTTGCAGATATTAGGAGGGATCCGGTAATGTTTTTGGTATTTTACCGAACAAATGACGTATTTGAGGCAGAGGAGCTTCTCTCAAATGCTGGTGTGGATACAGAAATTGTTCCCACACCTGTCCAGGACATCGCTTATTGCGGGGTATGCATAAAAATTAAAAAAGAAGACGCAGACAGTGCAGCAAAAGCTTTGAAAATGAAAGAATATAAAAGAGTGGAGTAATGAATGAGTTATCGAGAGCTGGCTATATTACGAGGCTATAAAACCAATAAGAATCATATTGTAAAGGAGTTCTATCTCCCTGTTTTGAAGGAATCTGTGCTGTATAAGCGTGCTGCGGGATTTTTTTCTTCGACGGCCTTGCTTGAATTATCCAAAGGAGTTTCAGGGCTGATACGCAATGGGGGCAAAATTCGATTTATTGTATCGCCGTTACTGTCAGACGAGGATATCCTGGCAATGAAACGAGGATATGATGTGCGTAAAATAGCAGAGAGCGCCTTGATTCGGGAATTTCATGAGCCGCAGAATGACTCAGACAGGGAACGATTAAACTGGCTTGCTTCTTTAATTGCAGTAAATCGCTTAGAGATTAAAATTGCTCTTACAATGCCTCAGAAAGCAGCAGGGCTCTATCATGAAAAAATAGGTGTGTTTTATGATACGGAAGGGAACCGAATTGCTTTTACTGGTTCTATGAACGAAACGGATCACGCTTTCTACAATAATTTTGAATCCATCGTAGTTTTTAGTTCTCTTGTAGCGGAAGATCAGCGACGGGTGTGTGATATAGAGAATGATTTTGATTCTTTATGGGCTGGACGCGAAAAAAATATCATAGTGATGGAGTTCCCGGCAGCCCTTAGAGAAAAGCTGATTTCATACAAGAGGGACACGCTTCATCTGGAGTTAGACAAACTGGAAACAGAGGAGCCATATGAGCTTCTGGCGCCAGCTCCGGGAATTCCTGCGATGCCAAATGGTGTTGTTTTGCATGATTATCAAAATACTGCCATTGACAGATGGGCGAATCAAAACTACCGGGGTATCTTTGATATGGCTACCGGTACAGGCAAAACCTTTACCGGTTTGGGGGCGGTTGTTCGGCTTTTTCGTGACAGAAAAAAGCTGGCAGTTATTATCGTGTGCCCGTATCAGCATTTGGTGGAACAGTGGGTTGAGGATATTAAATTGTTCAATCTGCTTCCAACCATAGGATATTCAAGCTCGAAGCAGAGAGATTGGAAACGCCGTCTTTCAAATGATATTATGGATTTCAGGCTTGGTGTGATTGATGTATTCTGTTTCGTTACAACAAATGCGACTTATTCTTCATCTTATGTTCAAGGTCAACTGGAAAAGCTTGGAAAAAATACACTGCTGCTTGTTGATGAAGCGCACAATTTTGGTGCACCAAATTTAAGGAAGATGTTGAATCCAAAGTTTGAATATCGTTTAGCTCTGTCGGCGACCCTGGACAGACATGGGGATCCGGAAGGAACAGAATCCCTGTACGAGTATTTTGGAGATAAGTGTATTGAATATTCCCTTGACCGTGCAATCCGCGAGGGAAAATTGACTCCATATTACTATTATCCTAAAATAGTCTATTTAACAGGCGGAGAATTGGATCAATATCGAGAGATATCGAGAAAAATTTCCAGGCAGTATCATAAAAACAGCACCGGCACATTGGAAATAACGGAATTGGGAAAGAAACTTTTAATCGAGCGTTCCCGCATTGTAGCCGGCGCATCAAATAAAGTTGCCCTTTTAAAAGAACTGATGCAAAATTATAGAGAAGATTCCCACATTCTTGTGTACTGCGGTACGGCACAATCGTCTGACTTTTTAAGGGATACCTCCGAGAGAGATGAAGAAGGTGAGCGCCAGATTGTTTCCGTTTCTAAGATGCTTGGGCTTGAATTGGGAATGAAGGTTACTCATTTCACATCTGCCGAATCTGCTTTAGAACGGGAGCAGATCAAGAGGCAATTTGCAGATGCCAATCCATATCAGGTGATTGTGGCAATCAAATGCCTGGATGAAGGCGTGAATATTCCAAGTATAAAAACCGCCTTTATTCTTGCAAGCAGTACAAATCCCAAAGAATATATTCAGCGGCGGGGGAGAGTTCTGCGGCTGGCGCCGAGCAAACCATATGCAACAATATACGATTTTATAACGCTGCCGACCCCGCTTGATTATGTAGATAGAGGGGGTGAAAATGCCAAGCTGGATCTATCTCTGATTAAGAAAGAAATCGCCAGAATGCGGGAGTTTGGCGAGCTATCAAAGAATCCATCCGACTCAGATAAAATCATAAAGGAACTGATTGAAACGTATGGATTGGATACCATAGGAGGGGAGGATATGTTTTATGGGAGAACAGAAGCTTGATGAACGGAAGCTGAACATTATTAAAGTCGGCGTGATTAAGACGGAAAAGGAAAATATTGTGAAAAGCGGTTCGACAAACGATATTGTCGAAAGTATCCGGAAGCTCATAGAAAGGGTGGTGGATGGGAAATGCTGATTAAGAAACTGGTGCTAAAGAATTTCAGACAGTTTATCGGAAAGCAGACGATTGAGTTTTCGACGGACAGGGAAAAAAACGTAACGGTTCTGATCGGTGTCAATACATCTGGAAAAACTACCCTTGTACGGGCATTTGAATGGATCCTTTACAATAAAAACGAATTTGATGATAAAAACCTACTGAACAAAAATGTTGCCGACAATATGCAGATTGATGAAACACAATCTGTGTCAGGGACACTCATTATCGAACACAATGGAAAGGAGTATGAAATTTCCCGCGAGCAGATCTATACCTGCACAGGTTCTGCGGTGAGAGCATCCCGCTCGTCTGCGATGATTGCGTATCTGCAGCCGGATGGACAGACCAAAACCGTGATTGAAAGTGATTTCGGTGAAAACATTGAGAGAATTCTTCCGAGGGCATTGTCAGGGTATTTCTTTTTTGGCGGCGAGCGTGTCGGGACGATCAGCAGCCGTGACGACATTGAGGCTTCCGTGAAAGGGTTGATGGGGCTTGATGTGCTCTATAATGCCATGACACATTTAAAGCAGGTAATCAGCAAATTCAAAAAAAGCATGGACTTTTCAGGCGATCAGAATGCATCCGAAATAAAACGGAAGCTGGATGACGTAAACAGCCGTCGGGAAGAATTGGAAGCGGAACTGGGCAATATCGAGGAACAACTGGAATATTACCGGGGAGAGAAAGAAAAATATGCAGCTTTGCTTCGTGCAAACCAGGAAACGGCAGAGGAACAAAAACGCCGTGAACAGTTGGAGTCGACTGTCTTTGAACTGAAAGCCCAGATTGAAAAAGACAAAAAAGAACTTGTCTCCAGTTTCAGCAGAAATTCCTTTGCCTTTTTTAGTCTCCCGCTTTTAAAGCATGCAGCAGAAGTGTTGAACTCATCCAGTGATGAGACGGAAAGTGTGCCGGAAATGACGTCGGCAGCGATTGATTATATCCTGAAAAGAGGGATTTGTATTTGTGGGACACACATATCAAAAGGGTCGGCCGCAGAACAATATTTATTGAAGGAGAGGAGAAAGCAGCCGCCGGAGTCGATAGGGGCGCTTGTGAGGCGGTACCGGGAACAGGCGTTAGAATATATTGATTCATCAGAGACATATTATGAGGTCATGAAAAACCGCTTTTTAGATTTTCGCAAAGATCAAAGAGAATTGGGACTGCGATTGGATGAATGCGATGCAATAGACGCCCGGTTAAAGGGGGCAAAGGATGTCAACTTTCTCGATCAATCATTTCAGGCTGCCAAAAACAAGGTTGAAGAATTTGATTCTAAGAAGAATCAGACGATTGAGGCCATTGGAGCCTGCAAAAAAGAAATCGAGAACTATGAAAAAGAGCTGGAGGGATTTCAGAAGACAAGCTCTAAGAATATTAGAATTGCGACGTATATCGACTATGCACAGGCTGTCTATGACTGGGTGGCTGAGGCTTATACGTCGAGAGAAAATTCGGTTAGAACGAAATTGGAGGAGAAGGTCAATGCCAACTTCACTTCCATGTACCATGGTTCCCGTGCAATTACGATTGATGAAAAGTATCGTGTGAAATATATTGACGTTACAACAGATGAATCGGATGGATTGAGAGCAGTAAAAAGCTTTGCGTTTGTTTCGGGGCTTGTCGATCTGGCAAAAGAAGCGTTGACTTCCGGCAGGGATGACGGGGCAGACATAGGGCCGCAGTATTATCCGTTAGTGATGGACGCTCCATTTTCCAATGTGGATGAGACCCATATCCGAAATATTTCCAGGATTCTTCCGGCTTCCGCGGAACAGGTGATTATGGCAGTTATGGAAAAAGACTGGCAGCCGGCCGCCGACATTATGGCAGAATATGTCGGAAAAACGTATTTTATTGAAAAGGATCGGGATTTGGCAGGCAGGGAAATTGATACGATGACCCATATTAAGGCAGGTGAGTGCTGATGTTTGATAAAGACATGCAAATTCGCGGGAAACACGCTACATACTGGAAAGCATTGACGCAGCTTCCGGGCAATGCTGTGGAGACCAGCAAAAACTTTAAAATCTTTGAAAATTGCAACGCTTGACAAAGGGAAACATGATAAACAACAACAAAATGGACTGTCAACCTTACCGAAAACGCCGCCCGGCTGTAAAAAGGGCGGCGTTTTTGCGTGACAGGGAAAGGAGGAAGAAGTAACAGGGGCGGGGCCAAAATAAGGTTTTGGCCCCGTTCGCATTTGAAAAAGTAAGGAGGTCAAGCGAATGGCAGAAGAAAAGAAAACGGCCCCGGCCCCGGAGGAGCAGAAGCCGGAGCCTCCCGCGCCGGAAACGCCGGATGCCCCCACCCCGCCGGGGCTGGAGGTGCTGACCGTGGAGGAACAGCTCATTTTGGAACATGAAGGGCGGGCCGCCCTTTTTGAAATGGGCGAGGCGATCCCGGACGCCTCCGAATTTCCCGGCGTGATGATCCCGGAACAGCCCGCCCCGGAGCCGGAGGCCCAGGTGGTGCTCCCCGGCATGGAGGACCCCCCGGCCCCGGAGAACAAGGTGATCGACCTGTCGTCCATCCGGGCGGATGCTGGGCAGGAGCAGCAGGCGGGCCCGGTCAAGGAGGGCGGCCAGGAGTGGGAGCGGCCCCAGGAGGAGCCGGAGCAGAAACCCCGCCGTGGCCGCCGCCCCAAGAACAAGGAGGCCCCGGCCCAGGGGGAGAAGCCCAAGCGCAAGGGCCGCCCGCCCAAGGCGGAGAAGCAGGCCAACCCCGGCGGGGGCGGC
>OLPX01002739.1_pt1 | contig 9945 bp, 7 predicted proteins | sample 1672491 | NCBI WGS metagenome assembly OLPX01 (sample SAMEA3136692, study PRJEB25190) | human gut metagenome | biome: human gut; feature: human-associated habitat; material: faeces | place: Austria | collected 2013 | reverse complement strand
CTTCCAGCATTTCTTCCGGGATTTCCCGCACGGTATCCGCATAAACAAAATCCGACGCCCCGATTTTTTCTCCTGTCAGACAAAAGTGCAACATGCTTCCATATTCATACAGACGGTTCAATGAAACGATCGGCAGTTCGCGGATGATATCCATAAACTGATGGCGCATTTTCACGGAAAGTTGAAGTCTTTCCAACCCTGCTTCGATTAGTTTCGGAGAATAATCATCTAAAAATACCGGTCCGATAATATGGATCTTTTCAATCTCCCGTCCCCGATATTCAATATCGGACAACCATGCCATCCCAACCGTATTGGTTGTAATAACAGGCTGTCCGCGATAACTTTCTGTGTCTTCCGGCTGGATTTTTCCATGCTCGATCATCTGCTGGCATCCGGAATTTAACTGAAAAAAGGTCGTAAATACCTCTAAATGCGGCGCATTACTGTAAAGGATCCCGTACTCCGCATCCAATGTCATAAAACTGATGTTTGTTGCATTCGATAACATTTCTCTGAAAAATTCCAGATTCTCTTTCATCTTATTTTCACCACTCAACTTCAATAAATGTTTTTAAAATTTCCCGATCCGAGTCTTCCTTACAAATGATCTGTGCGGTGCTAAGCACTGTTTCATCCTGCGCCGCAACTGCAAATACAAGCTGTGACAATGTGGATTTCAGATTGATCACATCCCCCTCCGATGTACAAAACAGTACATCTCCACTACACAGTTTCACATGTTCCAAAAATTTCGTCGGATCAATTTTCTGCCTTAACTTCATCTGTTTTTCCTCAAAATATTATTTCACAATCACGCGAACCCTGTCAATATTCTGAACTCCCGTAAATGGATCCGTCCCTCTGTTTGAGATCACACGCACAGCCGCAAAATAAGTTCCCGCTTTCTGGTAACTATGATATACGGATCTTTCCCCTTTTTGATATGCTTCCCCCTCAAAGCTCCACTCAACAGACTGGATTTCGCTCTCCTCATCCGGAAGTCCTACGGTTGCCGTAAACGTCACATTCTCTCCGACAGAAACACATGCCCGCTTTTCTCCATTTGCCAATACAGACACAACCGGCTGGATTCCCTTTCGTTCTTCTGCTGTTTCCGGAATTTGAGGCTGTCCGTTTTCGATGACATAGCCACTTGTTTTTGCCGGTTCAACACCTCGTTCCACCCAGGCTGCCACATCGATCAGCGCCCGATAAAGCGCCCCGAGATACGAGGGCACATGAAGCAGATCATTTGTATGCTCCTGATCCGTATGTCCGCAGTGTTCCATGCACCAGAGACGATACTGGCGATCCGTTTCACCGCCGAATTTTTTCGTCACTTTTTTCCGATACCAGTCGGACATCCATGTACAGGCTCCGCCGTCTGCCAGACAATTTACCATGATCACTTTTCCCTGAATATCTCCGGACTGGATCGCGCCTGCACCCTGATAAGCAAATCCATAACAGAGCAGATCTTTTCGCTGCGGGTACTTCGGTGTTCCATCCGGATTTCGGAACTGATCCCATGCCTTATATTCCGCTTCCGGAATCTGATGCCGATGATAGGTCTGTACTGCGATATAATCCGAATTATCAATGCATATCTCATCTCCCGGATCTATCTGTGCGAGACATTCTTCCAGACTGCCCTCCCCAAAGGCTTTCTCGATCACCAATTTTCCGTCTTTCACCGCACAGATCGACAATTCCTGTCCTTTTGCTTTTCCTGAAAGGATCTGTACTTTCAATCCAAATAAATAATCAAACGGATGCTCCGGCAGGTTTTCCGGTTCAATATAAGGCTTTGTATTTCCGCTGCTCATGATCATTTTCTGCCATGCCGTATCCACACCGTTTCGTCCATCCACCGCCTTGTCATTTTGTTCCTCCGCTTGCCCTGAGACTTGTGGAATATACACTGTTTTGATCTTCGTTGTAAAACAAATCCGATCCCGAACTGCCGAACTGTTTTTCTCTGTTCCAAGATATCCCGGCTTTGTCCAATAATCTTCATAGTACTGCGGATCGATCATTCGGACCATCGGACCGATCACAGCAAATCCGCCCTCATCCGCCTGCTTCATTCCGATCCATGCTTCTTTCGGTACGCCCATCTTACAGACTTCCTCAAATGCCTCCCTCTCTTCCTCATTCAGACCGCTCACGATATCATGATCGCATCCCGGTTCCAGTGCGTCTGCGATCCAGTCCAGCTTATTTCTCAATATTCTTCTTGCATATGCCGTCACTGTCATGATATTCGGAAGCGCTGCCGGACACGCTGTAACAAATGGAACTGCTCCGTCAAATGCGGTCGTATTTTCTATACATCCGCATGTCTTATACCCTCCGCCGCTGCCGCCGTATACATAACCATACGGTCGGTCACATCCATACAACCTCCTCGCTGTTTCTCTGGAATATTCCGCACATGCCGCGCTGGAACGATACAACATCGTCGGATCCTCATTTCCGTCAAAAGCCGATCCGGATCCCATATTCGTCTCTACAAAATATGCTCCATGCGTCAGTGCAAATGTGATATGATCTTCCAAACCGGTTCTCGGCATGGATGCCATCTCCTCATCCGGTCCCGGAAATGGGGAGAGGAACTGGTAAAACCGTCCCTCATACGCCTCTTTTTCCGGAAAATAAAACGAAAATTTCACATTCGTATTGGAAAATCCGCCGTGTATGTAACATAACTTGATCCCTTTCCTGATCCGCTCTTCTTCCACATCTATATATGGTTTCTGAAATGCCGGATCTTCTTTTGGATTATACATCTTACTTCATCCTCTCTGCTTTTTATTCCGCCTGTTCCAATTTTTTTCGTCGTTCTTCCAGATCCTCATTCATCTGCTTTTTCATATTATCCAATTTATAGAATTTCAAGGCAAATGCACCTAAAAGGTAAAATAATACCGGAACGATCGCATAACATACGCGGATCATCATGATCGCGGAATCCGGCTGTGTCGCCAATGTTCCGTCAAATCCGGATGCAGTCATCAGTACACCGATCAAAAAAGTTCCGAACGCCGCGCCGATCTTATTTGCAAACCCTGTAATGCTGCACATCGTTCCCTCCATACGCGGTCTGCCCTCCCATTCATTAAAATCAGCACATTCAATTGCAAGAAGATTGCTCATATAAGAACATGGAAGTGTCGATGCACCGAGAATGATCCCTCCGATCGCCAACATCACCAGATTCGCGCCTGCCATAAAATTCAATACTGCCGATGCGATTGAAATCAACATACCATACTGGATCAGCTGCTTTGTCGAAATCTTCTTAAGCAGCATCGGGTAGAACAGCAACGTCACCATCGCAACCATGCCAAACAGTCCCATCACACCGCTGATCTCCACATTTTTCACGATATAGAGGAAATAATATGCGCTTACACTCATGTTAGATCCGATCCCTATGATAAATTGAAGCAATGCTACCGGATAAATATTCTTGTTTGTCTTCAATAATGTCACAACATCTTTCAGCGTCGTATGCTGATTCTTCACATCTTCCACAACATACTTCTCCGGAATGAAGAAAAACCGAAGCGCTCCAATGATCGCCAACGGAACAGAAAGCTTTAAGATCAGGCTGCTCCATCCTGATGGACTTGCAATGATCGGGGCATAAAACATTGGAAATGTCACATTGAACACGATCACTCCGGCAGTTGTGATCAATCCGCCCCAGGAACTCAACTTCACATATTTTTGTTCATTGTTGAATGCACGCACCATATATGGAACTCCGGCAGCATTCATAAACGTACGAAATACTGACTGACACAATGCATAACAGATAAAGATCCAGATGCATTTTACTGTCGTGCTCAAACTCTCCGGCACGGAAAACATCAGATATGTCGTCAGCCACAATCCAAGAATACAAAGATCGTATGGACGTCCGCGGCCGATCTTCGTATTGGTCTTATCCACAATGTACCCCGCACAAATATCCGTAATCCCATCAAAAATCTTGCTGACCATCAAGATCGTTCCGACCAACGCCGCACTTAATCCCAATGCATTCGTGCAATACAATGTCAGAAAACTTAAAAGTACGACATTGATCGCCGCAGACACACCGTTTCCATTCCATAAGATCATCGGCAGGACACCGATCTTATTTGGATTTTTTTCTTTTTCTTTTTTACCCATGATTTTCTTCCTTTCTTTCCTGCATATTTTTTTGTTTTCCTGACTCTGATTCTAAAGAAAAAATCCGAAACCTGCTATCACAGATTTCGGATTCCTGTTCTCATTTATTGTTCTGTTTTTCTTTTATTCCCCGCCCGGTCCATCGTGCCTCGGCACTTCATCCGGAATCACATTTGACACATCCGTCTGTGTGGATAGCGGAATCTCGATCATTTTATCGGACTTTTCCTGATCTGTCAGTTTCGCCGGATTTGTTCTTCCCGGCATGTTTTTCGGTCTGTGACAATTTTCTGTTTTAGACATCTCCTGCATTCTCCTTTTTCCTAATATAACGAATACCAGATTTTTGATATATTCGTTGTACTAGTATACCCAAAGCAAACACTTTTAAAACAGTGTTCGTTTTAGGTATCCCGGAGATCAGAAAATTATAGATCCGACGGCTTCCTTTCCACCTCTGCTTTTGCATAAAAACTTCGTTGTGCCCCATCTACAAACGCATTTTCTTTCACATACAGTCGGTCTTCTATTTTCACATCTTCACTGGATGCCGCCGCCTGCACGATAAACGATCCTCTCTCAATCTTCCACCGCATATCCGCATCCAGAAATGCCATCTGGCTCGGAGCAACTTCAAACCGTACTTTTGCACATTCTCCGGCCCTGATCTTCACTCGTTTGAAGCCAACCAGTTCTTTCACCGGACGGGTCATCGATGCATATTCATCGCTCATATACAATTGAACGACCTCTTCTCCGTCCACATTTCCTGCATTTTTTACAGTCACATCAATCTTCCATGACTCGAACGGATCGATTTCTTTTTTGACAATCTCCATACTTTCATATACAAACTCGGTATAGGAAAGTCCGTGTCCGAAGCAATACCGCGGCTTATGAGATCCATCGGCATAATCCTGAAATCCGATGCTCTCGCCCGCGTGATAACTGCTGCTCCGTTCATGACTGTAATAAACCGGGATCTGCCCTGCATTCAGCGCAATACTGACCGGAAGTCTTCCTGCCGGATTATAAGCGCCGAGCAGTACATCCGCAACCGCTTCCGCACCGTAACGCCCCGGCGTCCATGCTTCGATCAGCGCATTTAGCGTCTCCTCCGCCGCATCACTGCTCACCGGACGTCCGTCAAAATGTACCCCTACTGTCGTTTTTCCCAAGTTTGCAAGTTCACGCAAAAACAGCTCCTGACATTCCGGGATCCGGATATCCATCGAATCAATTCCCTCTCCCATCGTGCATCCGGTATTCCATCCGTATTTTCCGCCTAACGTCACGATCACAAGGTCGGATTCCGCCGCCAGTTTCAATGCTTCCTCAAAATACGACGTGTCATTTCCAGCCTGCGGATATCCGTAAGCATACTGCACATCCCAGTCCGGACAGCGCTCTTTTAGTTCTTCATAGAGACTGTGGATTCCCGGATAACATTTGCGGATCAGTGTGTCTGTCTGCGGATGTTCCACCAATATCTTACTTCCCGGATAGGTTTCTGTCGAAACTTTTTCTTTCATGGCATTATCACTTCCCTCGATTCCTGCCATTGTGTTAACGCCGCCGAGAGAATTTTCAATTCTCGCAATGTACATGTAGCATCCCATAAATGCCCGGGTTGTTCCTCCGTGCCACCCGATCACCGCTACTTTTTTCTTCTTTCCGGAATTTTCCTTTCTGTCCTGTTCCGCTGCATTTTTCAACGGCAGCACTCCGTCGTTTTTCAGCAGGATCATTGCTTCTCTCGCCATATTTCTGCTGATCGCCTGCGCCTCTTTCTCTTGTATGACCGCATCCCGCGCTTCCTTTTCCATCGGAAACGGATTTTCAAATAATCCAAGACGGAATTTGTGGATCAATGTTCTTCTGACTGCCTGATCCAAAATTGCCATATCCGCTTCGCCTTTTGCAAATCTGGCTTTCAAATCCTCATGAAATGACTCCACCTGCGGCAGCTCTACATCCATCCCGGCGCGCATGGCAATCTCTCCGGCTTCCTCCATGGATTCTGCCACACGGTGATTTGTGTGAAACTGACTGATCGAAGAATAATCGGCGATCACCGTTCCGTCAAACTTCATTTCCCCACGCAAAAGATCTGTCAGAAGCCCCCGGCTTCCACCTGCCGGCATCCCATCATAGCTGGAATACGCATTCATCACACTTCCGATTTTCGCTTCCGTAACCGCCGCCTGAAATGGTTTCGCATACACTTCCCGGATTTCCCGCGGATTCGTTGTCGTTTTTGCCGCATGGATTCCTCCCATTCCGCTCATAAATCCAAGAAAATGTTTTGCACACGCAAAAATTCCGTCCTTGACATTCCCGTCATTCTGCAGTCCCTGTACATAAGCGGATCCCATCGCCGCCGCCAAAGTTCCGTCTTCACCAAACGTCTCCCCCTGCCGCCCGAACCGGGAATCTCTGCAAAGATCCAGTACCGGCGCCAATCCCTGATGGATTCCGGCTGCGCGGGTTTGTTTTCCGATTGCTTTTCCCATCCTCTTTTCCAGTTCCGGATCCCATGTAGAAGCCTGTGCCAACTCGATCGGGAAATTAGTTGCTTCCGGCAGCAAGGATCCGGTTGCCGTCTCCACATGGAAAATTGCCGGGATATGATGCGGGCTTGCCTCCATGATCCGTTTCTGTAATTCCTCGATCACCGCATCTCCCTCATCTACTGTTTCCAGCATGCTCGCAAACAGACAGGAAACCTGCCCCATCCCATACGGATACGCTCCGTTTTCCAAAAGCCGCTCCGCAAATCCACACTGTGTCTGCGCAAATTTTTCGTCCAAACTCATTTTCGCTAACAGATTGTCCGCCCGCTCTTCCGCAGACAGTGTCGGATCTAAATATTTCTCATACATCTCTGTTTTCTCCTGTTTCATCATAATTCATACGCCTGTCTTTTTTGCTTCTTCTTTTACATCAGAACCTGTTTCCAATACAAATTCCGCAAAATCAATCACTCCGGTTCCGCAAAACGTCAAATACAGTGCAGATACGCCATCCGGAAGCCGTACCTCTGTCTTCACTTTGCTCCACGCTTCCGATGAAAGATGCAGACTGATCGTTCCGTACACCTCTCCATCTTTCATTGTACGAACTTCGACCACCCCCTCTGCCTTTCCGCGAAGTGTCAAACTGCGAAGAATGGTGTGATTGCAATCAAAGTATTTAAATCCCACAGTCGCACCATCTTTCAGATTCTTCACATACTGTGTCGGGAACACCGCCTCTTTTTTTGCCACATCAGATTCCGGCTCTATATCTCCGATATCCTGTGTCAAATACGGATCCTCCATCCTCATCGCAAGTGGATGAGAGAATTTCGCTCCGTTTTTCCCTGTCAGATGGCAGCAACAGTAAGCCGGATATCGACCTGCACCCCGAAGCGGTCCTCCATTTAGACCGCAGGATGTCACTTCCGCCTGATGGATCGTTCCGTCCGCATCCATCCTGATTCGTTCCGCACATCCCTGTCTGCTGAAATTCGTCCGATTTGTCTGACGATGATAGAATACATACCAGTCCCCATTAATAAATTCTATTCCGCCATGAGTATTTCCAAGTGGATTTACTGCCTCTTTTTCGGTTCTTCCGTCCAAATATATGTCTGCCAGATCCACAACCGTTCCACCATAAGTATACCCGCCATCCGGGCGGTCGCTGACCGCATAACACAATTCATGACTATTCACTGATGAATAGACAAAATAATACTTCTCACCAACTTTTCGTATCGAACTTGCCTCAAAGAATTCGTGTCCTTCAAAACCGGTTCCCTCACTATGAAAAATATCAGGAAGCAATACTTCAGGTTCGGTTTTTACTGTCAACATATCCGATTCCAACTGCATTACAAGCGACTGCAAATCAGATCCCATCTGCTCTTTTCGCATCGCTGCATGACCGGAATATAAATATACCGTTCCGTTATCAATGAACACACCCGGGTCAAAATTTTCAATATCTTCTTCTTTTAAGCCAAGCGGCGTTCCGTCCGGATGCTGTACATACCCCAGAAACTCATACTGACCTGCCGGTGTATCACAGACTGCCACCGCGATCTCCGGAAGAAAATCTAAACAATAGTATAAATAATATCGTCCGTCCAAGCCGCAAACCACATCCGGCGCCCACTGAGCATGTACGCCCCTCGGGTTTAGATCTTCGGCTTTCTCCGGTTCAATACCAAAAAGCAGCGGCTGCTCCGGCGCATCTTCCGGAATATTCTGATTTCGCGGATCCTGTTCTTTGCGCAAAATAACCCCCTCATACTTCCAATCAGACAGATCCTGTACATTCGCCGAATAACATACATAGTCATTCAGACAAAATCCTGCCGCTCCGAATCGATCATGACTGCCATACAAATACACACGATCTCCAAACACATGCGGTTCTCCGTCCGGAATATACTCATAAGATGGTAAATATGGGTTCAAAGCCTGTTTATTCATAATCTTCAATCCTCCATTCGTCTTTCCAATCCAGATATGCCATTTCCCCATCAAATCGAAACGGAAGCCAGACATAATCCGCAATCGATGTATTTTTCTCACGATCCGGAATCCATGTCGATTTTTGCATCAGATTTTTCATGATTTTCTCTTTTTCCTCACAATCAAGCTCTTCGTCAAAAATAGTATCGAAGAATTTTGCATATGTCTCATAAGGCACTTCCATCTCCTGCGGCGCCCACCGATCTGCCACTGCGATATACAGATCTTTCTTTCCCTCCACTTTAAATACAGAAGAAATCTGAGAGTGATAGGACGTTCTGCTCTCATCTTCCGGATGCGGATCTCCCAGCACCGTATACGGCCCGTGCCAAGTATCTGCAATTGCAGCCTCTGATGGATTCGGCATATATCCGGTTGTTCCGGAAGTTATGAGGTAATGTTTTCCTTTTCTTGTAAAGTGTGCAGTTGCTTCTCTCACATGCGGCGGATGGGAATGTGGGAAATGTGTGCTGTAATATCCCGTCACGTCCGTATAATCTTCCGTCAGATCCGCACAAATCGTCTCACTATGTACACGTTCAAAATAATAGTAAGCTTTTCCGTCCGGAGCAACTGCCAGATCAAAATCACCGGCGCTCATATTGAGCGGACGCAGTCCCTCCCGCACAATTGTATATGGTCCTAAAATATCATCGGCTGTCAGCACCGTCTCAGACTGCGTGCCATCCTGATTCATGATCTTCAGCCAACAGACAAATTTCTTCGTTTTCTTATTATAGATTATATGCGGACGATCCATCATCGACTCCGGATGCAGCGATGAATCCGGATCTTCCGTTCGCGGTTCGATGATCAGCCCTTTGTCTTCCCAATTATAAAGATCTTTTGACGTATAACACCGTACACCCCAGTGCCAGATTTTATCTTTTCCGGTTGTCTTTTCTTTATTTTCTCCATACCAATAATAAGTCCCTTTCAGATACATCACAGAACCGCCATGTGCCTGGATCCGTTTTCCCTCCGTGTCCAGCCATACCTGTCCCGGATGAAATGCGTCATATCGCATCGCAATACCTCCCTTGTATACATCTCTCTGCATCATTTTCTCACTTTGGTACTTTATTATAAAATAGAACTTCATTGGAACCTATATAAAAATTCGTGTTTTCATATCTAAATTAAGGATTTTTCCTTTTCTGACCGGAAATTTATAAAAAATTTAAAAAGAGACGTTAGCATCGATGTACAAGGGGAAACACGCCTCAAACCGCGTAATTTCGGT
>OLPX01002738.1_pt1 | contig 9945 bp, 8 predicted proteins | sample 1672491 | NCBI WGS metagenome assembly OLPX01 (sample SAMEA3136692, study PRJEB25190) | human gut metagenome | biome: human gut; feature: human-associated habitat; material: faeces | place: Austria | collected 2013 | reverse complement strand
TTCCAGGCATGCCCTTCTCCTATAAGATTGGCGGCCGGATTATCTATCAGGGTGACAACCGGATCATGCCCGATGAGATGGACAAGATGATTACCGAGATATACGGCCTGGCAAAGAACCGGGGCATGGATAAGGTCCAGTCCCATGGAGATGATGATTTTTCCTTTGCCATACCGGGGGTATCGCGTTTCAGGGCCAGTGTGTTCCGCCAGAGGGGTTCCCTGGCAGGAATCATCCGGGTGGTGCGTTTTGAACTGCCGGATGCCGGACAGCTCCATCTGCCGGACAGCATCATCGGCGTATCCAGGCTTACCAAGGGAATGGTCCTGGTGACCGGACCCGCAGGCAGCGGTAAAAGCACAACCCTGGCCTGTATTATTGACGAAATCAACAGCACCAGAAACGCCCATGTCATCACACTGGAGGACCCCATCGAATACCTGCACAGACATAAACAGAGCGTGGTGACCCAGAGGGAGATTGTTACGGATACGGACAGCTATGTCACAGGCCTGAGGGCGTCCCTGCGCCAGGCGCCGGATGTTATCTTGTTAGGTGAAATGAGAGATTATGAGACGATCAGTATAGCCATGACAGCAGCGGAGACAGGGCATCTGATTCTCTCCACCCTTCATACTGTGGGAGCAGCCAATACCATTGACCGTGTGATTGATGCATTTCCGCCAAACCAGCAGCAGCAGATAAGGACCCAGCTGGCCATGGTGCTGGATGCGGTTATATCCCAGCAGCTCATACCCACTGTGGACGGCGGGGTGCAGCCTGCCTTTGAAATTATGTTTTTAAACAATGCAATCCGCAATATGATACGGGAATCCAAGATTCACCAGATAGACGGAATCATTGCCACCTCCCAGGAGGAAGGCATGATATCCATGGACAACAGCCTTATTAAATTATACCGTGACGGGGTGATTTCACGTGAAAATGCGATAGCTTACAGCAGCAACAGCGAGCTCATGGAAAAGAAACTGGCCAGGTAGCCGCCGGACCTGCCGGAGGTTCTGGAAAAACCAACTGGGAATCCTGCCGGAATAAGACGCAGGTTTTCCAGATATACTAAGGTTATGAACAGCAGACCGGGACGGTGGGAAAGGAGCAGCACGTGAGAGCAGATAAGAGGAAAGTGGTAATCGTAGGAACTGGAATGGTGGGCATGAGCTATGCCTATTGTCTTCTGAATCAATCGGTGTGTGATGAGCTGGTGCTCATTGATGTAAATAAAAAGAGGGCCGAGGGGGAGGCGATGGATTTAAACCATGGCCTGGCATTTGCCAATTCCAGCATGACAATATATGCAGGGGAGTACGACGACTGCAGTGACGCGGATATTGTGGTCATATGTGCCGGTGTGGCCCAGAAGCAGGGTGAAACCCGGCTGGATCTTCTGAAAAGGAATGCTGAGGTATTCCGCTCCATCATTGAGCCGGTTACCTCATCGGGCTTTAACGGCCTGTTTCTGGTGGCAACCAATCCGGTTGATATCATGACCAGGATAACCTGTACCCTGTCAGGCTTTAATCCGAGACGGGTACTGGGAACAGGAACAGCCCTGGACACAGCCAGGCTCAGATACCTGTTAGGCGATTATCTGAAGGCGGATCCCAGAAATGTCCATGCCTATGTCATGGGAGAGCATGGAGACAGCGAGTTTGTGCCGTGGAGCCAGGCGCTGCTGGCCACCAAGCCCATACTGGAACTGTGCGGGGAAAACGGGGAAGCGGTATGCCGGCAGCGGTTTGATGAAATCGAGGAAGAGGTCCGCACGGCCGCTTACAAAATCATAGAGGCCAAGAGTGCCACTTATTATGGCATTGGCATGGCCCTTACCAGAATAACCAAGGCCATTCTGGGGGATGAGCACAGCGTACTTACCGTATCCGCCATGCTGCGGGGAGAGTACGGTCAGATGGACGTATTTGCCGGCGTTCCCTGTATTATCAACCAGAACGGTGTACAGAGGGTCCTGCCCCTGTCCCTGACACCGGAGGAGCTGGAGAAGCTGGGCCGCTCCTGTGATACGCTGCGGGAAGGGTATGACGGTATTTTCTGATATTTGGAAAAGAGTTGATTGAGGATTCGGTTTTTAGAATCTTTTGGGAAGCCGCCGCACAGACTGCTGCTCACGATTGCCAGAGAGGCTTGCGGGAGCAGCGGTTTGCGTGGGCGGGGATAGAAGGCAAGAAAGAGAAGGCAAGAAAGAGCCGTTGGTGAATTGTTTAAAAAATATGAAAATTATTGTTGACAAAACCATGCGGCCATGATAATATATACAAGGTTCGCGAGAGCGTACCAAAACAGAATAAGCTGCTGTGGCTCAGTCGGTAGAGCGTCGCATTGGTAGTGCGGAGGTCACGGGTCCGATTCCCGTCAGCAGCTTGTGGAGAGCCTGGTGTTTACCAGGCTTTTTTCTTTTATTCCCTGTGGTTTATATTGGAAGTATTAGTATATTTTAAATATTAACACGTAAGGAGAGGAGAGGTTATGCTGCAGACACAATACGAATTCACTTTGCCGAAAGGGTATATGGATGAGGAAGGAAATTTTCATAAGAACGGGATTATGCGCCTGGCAACAGCAATGGACGAAATAAGGGCAATGAGGGACCCAAGGGTAATGCAGAACCCGGATTATGCGGCAATTATTATATTATCCCATGTTATCATAAAACTGGGCAGTCTTCCGCTGGTAACGGTTGAAACAATAGAAAAGTTGTTTGCTTCTGATTTGAAATTCTTACAGGAGATGTACGAAAACCTAAACGGATTAGAAGGACCTGTGGTTCGTGTCACCTGTCCGTATTGCGGCAAGGAATTTACAACGGAGATGGATTTTAAGGAATAGGAATTTTAAGGGATAGGAATTTTAAAGGATAGGAATTCTAAAGGATAGAAATTTTATGTGGTAAGAATTTTGAGGGACAGCCTGTGCTGTCTCTTTTTTTGCCGCAGCCACAGGAACATTGGCGCCACAACCCAACTTATCCTTTTATCCTTGTAATTGTCCGTATCAATCATCATCCTGGCAGGGTATCCTTAAACAGGCGAGGGGAGAATAATTGTATCTAAAAAACAATAAATTTAGCATGATTACAAAATAACCTAATTATTTATAAGAAAAGATAAATAATACCTGCACAAATCCCTTCCTTTTTCGGCATATTTATGATAGAATTTATACTATTCGGCAAATAGTTACTATTTACATGATACTTTACATAATTTCCCAAGGGTTGAGAACAGATGGGAGGATTTATTTTAGATACGGTTGGGAGTCTGGAATCATGAAGAGAGCGGACTCCTTTTTATATGTTGGGAAGGGGGGATATAGATGTTGGATTGGGGCTTTGGATTAGGAGCCTTTGGGATGTTTTTCCTGTATGACTGGAATCGTGTTTTTTTGAAGAAAAGGTGGTTTGTACCCCTTTTTGCAGCAGGAAACCTGCTGCTGGCTGTGGTGGGAGGAAGGATGGTATATGCCTGTATCTCATCAGGGTTTAAGGTACAGTCAGCCTGGCTCCTTCCGGGCGCAATTTTTCTGGCCATACTGGTTTATACGCTGTATTTTGCATTGCCCTTTGACAATACGTATTGTCAGGAGGCGGATCGGCACAAGGTCTGCCGCTCAGGTATGTATGGCTGGTGCCGTCATCCAGGCATCTGGTGGTTTTTTGGCTGCTTTTTCTGCGTGGGCCTGTCCACCGGGAATATGAACCGGGTGATGCTCAGCCTTTGTCTTTCTTTTCTGAACCTTTTGTATGCCTGGTATCAGGACAGGCTTATATTTGTAGAGGAATTTTCTGACTACAGGGAGTACCGGGAGCAGGTACCATTTTTATTACCCAGACTGTGGAAAAGGCGGTGAACCGGAATGACATTTGAGGAAAAGCTGACCAATCAGGAGTATGACAGGATATGGCAGGAATACTGCGGATTTCTGGACCTGGACATGGCGTCTTATATGAAAATCCAGAGAAGGCTTTTGGAGGAGCAGATGGGACTCTGGTGCGCCAGCCCTCTTGGAAAGAAAATTCTAAAGGACAAGAGACCGGAGAATATAGAGGAGTTTAGGGCCATGGTGCCGTTGACTACCTATGAGGATTATGCGGATGTTCTTCTCCTTAAGAAGGAGGACATGCTTCCTGATAAACCCATTATATGGATACAGACCACGTGGGAGGGCGGCAAGCATCCCATTAAGGTGGCACCCTACACCAGCGGCATGCTGAAGACCTATAAAAATAATATCCTGACCTGCCTGATGATGGCAACCAGCAAGGGAAGGGGAAGTTTTGACATTGGAATCGGAGATACATTTTTGTATGGCCTGGCGCCTTTGCCCTATATCACGGGCCTGATTCCCCTGGGATTGTCGGACGAGCTCCATATAGAGTTTCTTCCTCCGGTGGACGAGGCCGTAAACATGACCTTTTCCGAGCGGAATAAGAAGGGATTCAAGATGGGGTTGGGAAAGGGCATTGATTTCTTCTTTGGCATGGGCAGCGTGGCTTATTTTGTGAGCATGAGTATTGCCAGCCTGTCCGAGGGTGGTAAGAAGGGCGGCTCTTTCCTTAAAAAGCTGTTCACCATGCCCCCCTCCATGACTCTGCGGTATCTTAAGGCTAAGAAACAGTGTGAAAAGGAAGGACGGGGACTGATGCCCAAGGACCTGTTCAGGCTGAAGGGATTTCTGTGCGCCGGAACAGATAACCGCTGCTATAAAGATGACCTGGAGGAACTGTGGGGCATCAGGCCCGTGGAGGTGTTTGCGGGGACAGAGCCCAGTTTTATCGGGACAGAGACATGGAACCGCAATGGACTGTACTTTTTTCCGGATGCATGCTTTTATGAATTTATACCGGAAACGGAAATGTACAAGAATCTGGATGATCCCTCCTATGTTCCCAGGACCATATGTATGGATGAGGTGGCAGCCGGAGAGGTGTATGAAATTGTCCTTACCGTGCTGAAAGGCGGGGCGTTTGCCCGGTACCGGGTAGGGGATGTTTACCGCTGTCTGGGACTTACCAGCAAGGAGGATGAGACACGGATTCCCAGGTTTGAGTACATCGACCGGGTACCGGATATTATTGATATCGCCGGTTTTACAAGGATTTCGGAAAATTCCATTAAGAATGTTATCAGCCTTTCCGGAATTGATGTGACAGACTGGGCGGCCCTTAAGGAGTTTACTGAGGACAGAGGGAGGCCATACCTCCATATGTACGTGGAACTGGCGCCGGGCTGCGTGGTGAACCGGGCCGTAAGCAGGGAACTTCTGAAGGAACACCTGACCATTTATTTTAAATACGTGGACCAGGATTACCATGATTTGAAACGGATACTGGGTATGGACCCGCTGGAGATAACGGTCCTGCGGTGCGGCACCTTTGCCTCCTATCGGGAAAAGACAGGAAAGACACTGCGGCATATCAACCCGTCCATCCACGATATACAGGAAATGATAAAGATGCAGGCGGCTTTTGACGGGCACAGGAGATATTAGGAGATACTGATTGTATGAGAAGCTATGTTTTTATATCCATAACAGCTTTATATTTCTATACCTTTCTTATGCTGGCTTTTATGTCGGCTAAGAAATCACGGCTGATTCGTGATTTTATCGCTGTGCTGGGCGCCATGATTCTGTGGACCGGCGGTTCCCTTTTGATGAGACTTCGGGCCTGGCCGTCCTATGAGATGTGGTTTCATGTTTCGCTGGCAGGAATCAGCTTGGTGCCATGTGCGTTTTTCTGTTTTATCAGGGATTTCTGCGGCCATAAGGCGAAAAGCTCCCATAAAATATGGCTGGTGCTTATCCTTCTGGTGAATCTCTATAATATATGGACAGGAAACCTGGTCCAGCCGCCTGCCATTGAGTGGAGTGGAGCCGGCGCCGTGTTTGTCTATCATATGGACTGGCGTGCCAGCATTATGTACGGACTCTGTTTCCTGGTAATCATACATACGGCCGCCATCATATGGAGCAGCCGGAAAAACAGGGCCCTGAAGGCCAAGGTGGTTCCGCTGCTGTCAGGCATACTCCTGCTGTTTGCAGGCAATATGGCCGTGCCTCTGTTCAATGGATTTCCCATTGATATCCTGTCAGGGGTGCTGAATGCAGGGGTGATGTTCTATACGCTTTATTCCAGGCATGTGTTCCGCATGACCCTGCTGGTATCCAGAGGCAACTGCTATATCATTGCCATGGCTGTAAGCGCCCTGGCCTTTTACAATGTGGCCCAGACCCTGGACGGCATCATCCGCAGGGATATACCGATGCTGGCTCCTTTCAGCGTCATGATTGTGGCTACTATGACCATGCTGGTCACTCTGCTGATTTATATGGTGGCCAAGGGATTTTTTGACCGGATTTTTATTAAGGAGGAGGTGAGCCAGACAGAGCGGCTCAGCGAATATACCGCCATTGTGTCCCAATCCCTCAGACTGACTGAAATCCTGAATGCCCTGGTGAACGTCATAGGAAATACCCTGCACACAAGGAAGATTTATATTTGCATCAGGGATTCCCAGGGGAATTATCCGGCTGTATTCAGCAGCAGTCCCCTGGATGACAAGAATTTTTCCCTGGCAGGCAGCGCGCCGCTTATCAACTGGCTTAAAAGCCATGATTCCTGTCTGCTGCTTAAGGATTTCCGCAGGACCGTGGAATATAAGTCCATGTGGGAGGAAGAAAAATACCAGATGGAAGTCCTTAAGATTGAGTGTATTCTGCCTCTTAAGGATGGGAACGACCTGGCTGGTCTGGTGCTTTTAGGGGGCAGGGAGAAGCGGGGAAAGATGCGTACCCAGGGATATTCTGAGGAGGACATTATATTCCTTAACTCCATTGAATCCGTAAGCTCCATTGCGGTGAAGAACTCCAGGCTCTATGAAAAGGCATATGAGGAAGCCAGAACAGATGAGCTTACCGGACTTTTGAACCGGAAATATTTCTGCCAGACACTGGAGGAAAATTACGAAAAATGCAGGCGGACCTCCCTGGCCCTTGTCATCTTCAACGTGGATGATTTTAAGCTGTACAACCAGCTTTACGGCAATCATGAGGGAGATAAGGCACTGGTGCATATTGCGCGTATCATACAGGGGACTGTGGGGGATAACGGATACTGCGGACGCTACAGCGGCAAGGAATTTGCCGTCATCCTGCCTGATTATGATATCTATTCAGCGCAGAACCTGGCTGAGAACATTTCGCGGCAGATCCAGAATATGAATCTGGACTGTACGGACACTTACTTAAAGCCCCTGACTGTCAGCTGCGGAATCTGCGCGGCTCCGTACGCAGCCGCGTCCATGAATGAGCTCATATCCAACGCAGACTGTGCGGTATACCATGTGAAGCGTTCCGGAAAGAACGGAATCCGGGTATACTCGGACGGAATCATCGGGGTGAGGGATACAGACGAGGGACTGGCAAAGAAGCACCGAAGCATGTATTCTGAGTATGCTCCCACCATCTATGCCCTGACAGCTGCCATTGACGCAAAGGACCATTATACATTCCAGCATTCCAAGAATGTGGCCTATTATGCCCATGCCATGGGACAGGCCCTGAAAACCAGCGAGGAATACCAGGAGATTCTTAAGGAGTCGGCCCTGCTTCACGATATCGGAAAAATAGGGATACCGGAAAACATACTGAATAAAACCGGAAAATTGACGGACGAGGAGTACAGTACCATGAAACGCCATGTGGAGGCATCCGTGGAAATCATACGCCACCTTCCCTCCATGGATTATGTGATTCCCGCTGTCCTGGGACATCATGAGCGGTATGACGGAAGGGGATATCCCAGGCGCATCGCAGGGAAGGATATACCTCTGGCAGCAAGAATCCTTTGTATTGCAGATTCCTTTGACGCCATGGTATCCAAGCGCAGCTATAAACCCAGCATGTCGGTGGAATTCGCTGTCAATGAGCTGGAACGGGGCGCGGGAACACAGTTTGATCCGGAGCTGGTGCCGGTATTTATCGGCCTGCTGAAGGATGGAATGATCAGGCCTGCGCTGAACGACGGGAATGACGTCTGCAGCAGGGAGCCGGAAGGGACGGATGCGGAGATTTAATAAATGCATATAAAATGGGTATGAAATAAAATTATTATAAAATAAAATGATGCAGAAAAGCCTGTTCACACATTATACAGCGTGAACAGGCTTTTATATAGGGGTTGGTCAGAGCACAGCCGGAACATGGTCAGAGCCTCATCAGAATACCAACTGTACCAGCATCATGTAGCACAACGTTCCCAGCGCAATGCTGGCAAGGGTATTTCTCTTCCAGAGGTGGAGTCCCACCACCACGGCAACGGATATAAGCTCCGGCAGGCCATAAGGGTAGGCTAAAGGTGTGATTCCCTTCAGGCAGTAGACCACCAGCACGGCCATGATGGCGGCCGGGAGAATGGTTCCCAGGTAGCGGACCAGCCCGGGGACTTCTTTTTTACCGCCAAAGAGAAGGAAGGGAAGCCAACGGGTTACCTGGGTGCACAGAGCGCAAACCAGTATGGTAATTAGTACATAATTTGATTGGGTCATGGTTTAATCCTCCTCCATTTTCTGTTCCACAGTCCTGCGCAGGAACAGCAGCATGGCTACGGCAGCTGCCAGGGCAGGAAGGATGAAGTTGGAAGAGCGGATGAGCACCAGAAACAGTGCGCCGCATATAAAACCGGTGACAGCCGGTATATGGGTCTTTGCCGCCTTCCACTGGTCCACGCATATGACCACAAACAGGGCGGTCATGGCAAAATCAATGCCTGTGGTGTCAAAGGTAATGAGCTCACCCATAAGGGCGCCCAGCACTGACCCGGCTATCCAGTAGCACTGATCAAAAAAAGCGGTAAAGAAGGTGGCTGCCTTCCATTCCCTGTCTGTAAAGTCAGCCGGACGGGCCATGGAACATAACAGGGAATAAGTTTCATCCGTCAGAGAAAATACCATATATGGATAGGTCTTTCTCATTTCCTTGAAGCGCTCGATGAAGGTGAGTCCGTAAAATGCATGGCGGCTGTTGATAAAGAGGGTCATGACAGCCGTGGTCACATAGCTTAAGCCGCCGGTGAGGATGCCCACCAGGGCAAACTGCATGGAACCCGCGTAAACCAGGGTGCTGATGAGAAAGGCCCAGAACACACTCAAACCGGATTTCTGCAACAGGAGGCCAAAGGCGATTCCTAAGAACAGGTAGCCGAGGAATATGGGGATGGTCTTTATCAGAGCGAATTTTGCTGCTTTTTTCATGGTTTGGTAAATCTCCTCATATTTGTACATAATTTAGCACATTAATATAGTATAGCAGACATAGGACAAGATTTCCACTGCAAAATGTATTTTCCCCTTTCACTGATAAAAGAATTGTGTTATGATTAATAATTATATTTATCACAATAGCAACGTAACGGAGGAACAATTATGGCAGACAAGGATACCGTAATGGAAACTGAGGAAAAGGAGGTAGTCTCCAGGAATTTCATTGAACAGGAGATTGACAAGGACCTGGCAGAGGGCGTTTATGACCATGTCCAGACCCGTTTCCCGCCGGAGCCAAACGGTTATTTGCACATCGGACATGCCAAGTCCATCTTACTGAACTACGGCCTGGCACAGAAGTACGGCGGCAAGTTCAACCTGCGTTTTGACGATACAAACCCCACAAAGGAAAAGACTGAATTCGTGGAGTCCATCATGGATGACGTGAAGTGGCTGGGAGCTGATTTCGAGGACAGGCTTTTCTTTGCGTCCAATTATTTTGACCAGATGTACGAGTGCGCCGTATTCCTGATTAAGAAGGGAAAGGCGTTTGTCTGTGACCTGACAGCCGACCAGATCAGGGAGTACAGGGGAGACTTTACCACACCCGGCAAGGAGAGTCCTTACAGGAACCGTTCCGTGGAGGAGAATC
>OLPX01002735.1_pt1 | contig 9953 bp, 8 predicted proteins | sample 1672491 | NCBI WGS metagenome assembly OLPX01 (sample SAMEA3136692, study PRJEB25190) | human gut metagenome | biome: human gut; feature: human-associated habitat; material: faeces | place: Austria | collected 2013 | reverse complement strand
GCAGTTTCAGTTCCGGCAGTTCAAACTTGCGGCTGGCTACAAAGTATTTGCTCTGAGTAGAATGGATAGTAACAATGTCCATTCCAAACTCCTGAAGTGCAGCAATGTCCTTTGTGACCGTCGTTCTATGTGCAGATATTCCGTATTCATCATTCAGTATATTGATTAACTGTGTTGTGGAAAGAGGATTTTCTTCATCAGTTCTTTCCAGTAAAATCTTTTGTAAATATAAAATCCTTGGCTTTGTTTCCATAGCCTTCCTTTCCTAATTGTGCAGACCGTCTGCACAATTTAAAATCTATCATCGCATTATCCTTTTATTCCACGCCCAATGCCTTATATACTGCATCTTCCGCACTGGAATAGAAAATCAGATTAAAGCAACCGATTAAATCCGATGGAACTGCTCCAATGTCTGCTGCTGATACGATAGGGAGCAAAACTTTCTTTGCCCCACTGTCCAAACATACCTGCAAGCTGTTTGCAAGCTCATCAACTTTGATAAGTGTTCCTGCGATACTGATTTCTCCAAGAACTGCAAGACTGCTTGCAACAGGTTTACCTAATGCCACTGAAGATAAAGCAATCAGTGTTGGCAATGCCAATTTGTCTGTCATACCAATGCCCTGCAAGTCTTGGTAATTGATGATATAATCCTTTGTCGTTGTACTGATAGAGCCACTGATACGGTTAGAATTGGCTTTCAAGAAATTAAACGCCGTATTCGTTGCTTCTTTACATTTTCCATCAGAGCCTAAACCGGAACGCTCGAACTTTCCGTTACCCGGCATCATCTGAGATTCCAAACGGAATACACCAAGCATACCCGTTTTACCCTGAGCCACGGTATAGACTTGTCCCGGATTACACATTCCTTCCGGAATCAGCTTTCCACCGCCTTGCTCCGGTACGGATACATAGAATTCCTCAAATGTTTCATTATCAATGTATGAGAAATTCACATCATAGAACTCCATACCACCAAGTTTCTTTAACTGCTCTTTTACTCTGCGACGCATCTCAAGAGAAATCTTTAAAACTTCTTCCAGTTCTTCTTTTGTATATTCTCCATCAGGATAAAGCAGCTTAATAAATCCACCGACCATTTTTCTAACTGCAATCGTATCACGCTGATTTAAGTTCTTTCCAAGACGGAAATATTTATCAAGTGCATCTCCATACTGTTCTTTTCGAAGTTCTCTGATAAACTCTGCAAGATAATCACTGATAAATCCATAATCATTTGTAAAATGCTGCGGTCTGAATTTTGGAATTTCCCAACCCGGAATATAGCAGTGCATACGGTCAAGGAATGCTGTATCTGTTCCCATTTCCGGCGGGAAAGGAGCAAACAGACTTGATGTTTTCAACAGCACATCAACACTCTGATTGATATTACCCACAAATACCATTGATGCAGAAGCAGACTTTTCTTCTTTTCCACGGGCAAAAGAACCGGAAGCCATATAATCTTTCATTATCTGGATACCGTCTTTATCTTTGAAATTGATACCTGCAACCTCATCAAAAGCGACGCAATCCCACAAACCGACAAGACCAACTGTCTTTCTTGCCATATTGTAGAACAGATTTGCTACTGTTGTCTGACCACCGGAAACAAGAATACTGTTCGGTGAAATTTCTTTGTACAAATGAGATTTACCTGTACTTCTCGGTCCGAGTTCACACAAATTAAAATTGTTTTCTACAAGCGGTAACATACGGGCAAGAAGCAGCCACTTTTCCCTTTCGGTCAGTGTATCCGGTTCCATGCCGATAGAACGGAGCATTACGCTTATCCATTCATCTTTTGTAAATGCTTTTCTTCCTTGTTTCAGTTCATTGATGTCAACGTGCGGCATCTGAATCGGTGTCAATTTACGGATATGGATAGGAGAAGCATTCTTGTCTTCCTCTATGTATTCATATTCAAGCTGAACAATACACCATATACCGCCACAAAGCAGGCGGTCAAATTTACTCGGATAATCTTCGCTAATCGGAATTGCTTTAATTCCAAGGTTAGAAAACTCTGCTTCATAAGTATCTTTTTTAATATTCAGATTGACCGTAATCTTATCAATAACGGTATGACTTCCCCTCTGACGGAGCAATGAAAGGATTTTCTGTGCTTCGTCTGGTCGTACATAATTGTCTGCCAGTATTCTTTTTACATTCGCCACACCTTCTTCGATGATAGATGGGTCATCAGAACTGCAATACTGTCCAAGTAAAAATTCAAGCACATAAACCGGAACATTCGCACCCTCTTTGATGGATTTCGTCAAATCCTTACGGACAATCTTTCCATCAAAATAAGTACGGAGCTTTCTGTTTATATCACTCATTTCAGAAAAATTGGTGGTTTCTTCAAAGCTAAATGATGTGCTATTCTCAGTTACAATATTTTCCTCTGTTTCTACTTCTTCTATGCTTCCTTCATCATCTGCAAAATCGGCATAGCCCTGAGCTATATCTTTTTCAATGTTATCCATAATAATCTAATCCTCCTCATCGCACTTATCGGCAAGCTGCTCGATGATATGCAACATATATTCTTTCGCTATGCTGTCTTTTCCTAAGAAATTATACTTTTCATCAAGATAATTCTCAATCTGAATCAGGATAGAAAAAATATTATTGACAATTCCAATCGGTTCATCAGTTGCGTCCGTTCCATAGAGCTGTCCACCCATTGTAAAAATCACGAGCCAAAATGAGCCCAATGGATTACCTGACGAAAACATTGTTTTATAAAACTGCCCCATCTCCGTATTGTTAGCAATCTCTCTTACATATTGTTCCGGTGTTACACCAGTATGTATGCCTGAAAGTCTGACGGCATCATTCATCATTCTCAGTTTCACGGACTTTGGCTGTTTCGTCATCATTACAACATCGCAGATACAATTCAAAATCTGAAGTTCCAAATACGGAAGCAATTCTTCTTTTGAAATGTCGTTTGTAATGTTTGACCTGTCAATCAAATCCTCATAGAAAAACTTCATTTCTTCCAAACGGTCTTCTATCGGTATCACACCAAGCCAATCCACTTCCTTAATGGAAATCTCACGCACTTGGTTAATCTGATAATTTACGCTGTCAATAAAGTTCTGGCAGATTGCATTGGAAATGTTACTGTCAGGATTTCCAAGAATCGAAAACCGCATAATGATTGACGTCGTATAATCAATCATATCCTGCAAATCTTTCTGCGTTCCGGATTTGTATAATGCCCGGAAGAAATTGACCCAAAAGCCACCTGCATAACTCTTACTTATGGATATGACATTTCGGAAATTGCCAACCTCTCCTCCGGTTCTTGCTGCACTTAAATATGTACTCTCCGAAAATGGAAAGCTCATATTATTGAAGTAAATCCTAATGATTTTACTCTGCTCTTTTGTCACTCTGCCCTGTCTTTCAATGACAAGAGCAAACGCATATAACGCAAGGTAGGTACTGCCCGAAGCTATCTCGTTCGGAATATATCGGCGTGACGCCTTTGTTACAACTTTTGATACAATATTGAATGCCCGTTCGCTATCACTGGCTATCTTTTCATAACATTCCTGATAAAACTTCTGTGTTTTAATCAGTCTTTTCTCTTTCTCTCTGCTCATATCCCGAACAGTCATTGCAACTGCAAAGGCTAAGGCATCAGAAAAGCCCCATCTTCCCATAAGGCGATACCCCCTTTTCAGATATTACCCGAAGAATCCAAAATCATCGGCAAATGCAATATCCATAATAATCTCGTGACGAAGAACTTCTATATCATTCTTATCGTCATAAGCAACCAAGTAGTATTTCTGTGATTTATCGTATTTCTTGTTCTTAAAGTTAAAGCGGAGTCTGAACATACGCTTCGTCGTATCTTTATCTTTCTTATCTGCAATAACAATATTCTCATTAGAAATCTTCTCGTTACTATCAGAAATAAAATATACTCGGTAACTTGTTTCTTTCACAACATCACTTACCGGCTCTGTCTGAACAAAATCCAGTGTCGTGATAAGATTTGTAATCTTTGAAGTCAGGCTTACAAGAGCAATCTCTGCAAGGCTTGTTTCCTTTTTGCCCTTATCTACTTTCACATCAATCATCGGTACAAGCATTTCCTGCGGAGAGCAGCCGCCATGAACATAGTTCTGTCCTGCTCCTGCCACCTTGAAAATATCTGAAGCAAGTCCTGTTTCTCCATCTGTGTCTGCAAGTTCATTGTTCCAGTTCACTGTAATCCGGTTCAGATACTCATTGGTATAAATATTCTCAACCAGTTCCCTGATTTTTTCAAACTGTGTGGTATCTTCCAATTTATCAAAGTAAAAATAGAAGTATCTATAATAACGGTCAATCTTATACGTTGACTCCGTATATTCCTTAACCAAGTTTTTGATACCGCTGACTGGCTGATACTTACCTTCGGCAACCATATCAAAGGCATTTTGAAGAATGAAATACTCGCTGCGGAAGTTCTTTCCAAAATGTTGCTTCCTGCGTTCTACACAAAGCTCCGGAATCGTCTTTCCATTCAGCTTTGCTCCTATATCCTCATTCTCAAGTCTGCCGATAATCCAACTAATCAGAAGCTCATCAACACCTGCAAAGATATTGCAATCTACAAGTGTTTCCACTTCCATCTTCTCAAGATAATTTTTACCGTTAATTGCATTATAGATAATCTCTGAAATCTCATCAAAACGAGTACCATATAAATAGCTGTTCATCAGGTTATCCATAAATGCAATGATATTACCAAATTTATAAGAAATAAATGGTTTCCAAGCCTGTGGCATATCCGTATGAATACTCTTAGCCGCATAAGTAATAAACATCGTGATAACGAGTTTTTCAAGCGTCGGCTTCGGGTCGTTATATCCAAATGCCACATCTGCCTGCTGCCAGAATGCAGAAAGCAAATCATACTTCTCAAACTCTGTTAGGTATTTGTTATCCAGCAAGCCATCGTCTGTTAAAATCGAACGCAGCACTTCTTCAAACGAAGCGGTCTTATCCTTGCAAAGCACACTCATCAAGGCAACTTCAATCGTGCTTCTGTTGAAATTCTCTATTTTCAAATCATAGAATTTCTGCGTTCTGTCTTTATTCGCAAAGAATTTAATATAATGTTGAATAACAGGCTTGTACCGTTCATCAATACCTAAATCAAGCGTAAGCAAAGAAGCACGGTCAGCAAAAAATTCTTTGGAATATCGAATTGTATCCGCAAGATGGTTGTCCCTTATACTTGGTTTTGCAAACGGAGCATACACAAGGTAATTGGTTGTTGTATCCTCTCGTTCCAAGAAGTATTTGATATAGAACTGATTGTCCGGCTCAAGATGCAGAACCTTTGCATTTTCCAGTTCAATGCTGTCAATATCCTCCTGAAACTCCGCATTGGCATCATACCAAAACACAAGTTTACGGACATCGCTTGCAAACTCACTATTTAATTTGTCTGTAATCTGTTTTAAGTTTAGTTCTGCCATAGTATCTCCTACTTTACTCCTGTACACATTATATCTTGCCCCGTAATCTCTGCGGCTAATTCATCAATGAATTGGTCTAACGCCAATGTTAAAAATTCATGCAACAACCAATTCTCTTTTGAATTTAATAAATGTGCCATTTGCTCAGGTTTGTATCGAACAATTTCACTAACCCTATGCATAGCTGCCATAATAATTAACATACTATTAAGATTCATAACCTCTGGATGATTCAATGCCGTTCTTTTCAAATACCACAATTTCTTGCTCGAACGAATATATTGAAACTCTCGCCTTAATTCATCATTCTCGTTTTTAAACTCTGATGATAAACTATCTTGGTTTCTTTTTGCCCCATTTACACTTTGTAACACAAAATTGTTATCATCGGAAATCTTAAATTTTGAAGATATACTGTTTACATATACAACTGGAATAGAAACCGGTGCAACTCCAAACAAAGAATGGTCTACTTCAAATTTTAAGTATAGGTTGCTATCATTTCCCTTGTAGTAGCACGGAGCTTGTGCTGTTTTAACAGGTATAAATAATTCAGGTACTCTTGCTCCTCTTGGGGTGTTATATGTAGTTATATAGGCACGATGAATAAACGCTAAATTATATAATAATTTCTTCAATGTAACTGTATTTGGTTTTCCGCCTGCCCAAATAGTATCAAAGTTCTGCTCAAGCATTCTTCCAAACAAGACAAAAACACCTTTATTTTGATGTCCCACATGTATAGTTGAAAGTTCATTTCCAGAAATAGCAGTATTTTCAAATAGTCCATGTCGTGAAAAATGTTCTACAAAATCCTCAATGTAATCGCATTTAAACGCTAGGAATGCTTTCACCGCATTTAGCATTGAATAATATGATACTAACGGAACTGATTCCATTGGCAATGTTTTTGCTGCTTTATAAAATGACATTGCTTGTTTCCAATAAAACGAATAGTGATATTTCTTTTCGTCGCCATATTTTATTTTCGATACAGTTGGATTACGATATTTCATCGCTTTTTTGTGGCTCGAAAAATAAAAATCAATATATGTAAAAATATCATCTGTTAAAACCGTATGGCTACTAAAATCTGGCGATGTATAACTTTTCCCTATCTGAAGTTTACGGTTCTTATATTGATAAGGTACATCATCAACCTTAATAGAAGTTCTTTTTGGCATACTATTTCCTCATTAAATCTTCGGTAAAATCTGTATTTTCTTTCCATCAGCGGTCTGGATTTTCGTAATTGACTTTTACACCATCATCAAGGTCGATGTCGATACGGGAAAGAGCCAAATGGGCAATTTTAGCATCATAATCTTTGGTTTCCTTAATCTGTTTCTGGATCTTTTCTTTACGCTTTGTAGCATTGGAAATTTCCTTGTTATCGTGGCTATTGTCGATGATTTCCTGCATACGGGTAATCTCTTTTTCATACACACGCTGAATACGATGCAGGTACTCAACTCGAACATTACCAATGGTGTCTGCGTTCCAGCGGTGCATATAAACAAGAGCTTTAAATCCATTCTGCTTACCACTGTCAAAAAGCCAGTAAATAGGACGCTTCTGATAGGCCTTAATATGGTCTTTGATAAAATCTGTCAAGAAATAATTTCGGATTACTTCACGGCTTGTCTTACCTTTATTGCCCAGAGCATTCGCAATAAAATCAAGATTTTCTTCAAGCGTATCTTCTCCATATACCTTTTTTAGCCAAGCACAAAACAGACCGACAATATCATCTTCAAAATATTCCTCGTCCGTAATCGGAATACAGTTATCCTCATCCGGAATAAAAGTATCATATTTGCTGTTATCCCATTCTCCACCTGCGTAAGCCAATCCATCATTATCAAGAGAATAACGACCAAACATACAACCAACTGCATAAGAAATTAAGCTCTTAATATCTCTCTGCAAATCAGCTTTGCGAACAGTGACATCTTTATCTTCTACTTCTGGTGTCAATTCGTCCTGCAATCCGTAAATATCAATAAAAATGCGATTAAGCTCTTCTTCATTAGCTTTAAGCAAATTAAAACGCTCATCACATTCTTTTGTCCAAATTTCAAAAGCTACCGATACTTTATCAGTTTCATAACAAAGTAATGGATGTTTTCTGAAATCCCAAGAGTTTTCAAAAAAATCCCAGTCTTTTTTTTCATTTGCAATATTATCATCCACTATGATATTAATTTTACTAATCGTTTTTTTATCAATCAATATTGGTAAATTAGCGATTACACCAGCACTGAAATTAATAGTTGGATTTAAAATTTTAGACAAAATATACATTATTTTACTATTTAAAACAGCTGCAATATATAAATACAAATCATCGCTACAAAAAAAAGCATTTGACGATACATCAAATATCATTCCAGCAGGATAACAACGAATTGCGAAATTAGCTGAACTAATTAAATTCCATGTAATTCCTTTACGGAAATAAAAATCAACATTTTGAGGTCTAGATTTGAGTTTACCATTCTTATCTTTAAAATTTTTAATCTCAAACCCATCGTTTTCCCAATTGACAACATACTCATTATTTCCATACCAACGCCTATATTCTCCACCTTTACAAATAGGAACCCATTTACATAATTCTTTTTTTGCCTTTGCAAGATAGATTTTATTGTTAGAAACTTCGTACCAATAACGCAAAAAATAATTTGTATCTCCAGTCTGTAATCCTACTTTTGGTTCACCATAAAAGCTAAGTGATTTTGCCATTTCAAATATTGACAATAATTTTTCACTTATCCAATAGGCAATTGGGGATCCAGGGATTTTCAAAAAATCAGATTGCTCAACTTGATAAAAATAGCCACATTTCTTATTATCAAGAGCCTCAAGAACCTTTTGTTTCTGAACTTCCATTCCGCCTTTAAAATCAGACAGTCTGAAGCACAACGCTTTCTCTGTTGCTTTACCATTCTTTAAAACAAATGAACATATTGGCACTGTTGCTTCTTCAAAAGCAGAGTATTCCATCTGCACTAAAGTAGTAATCGCTTTGGTATCAATGATATATGTTCTCAAAGCTTCATACGTCTTGATAAACAACCAAACAAACGGTGTCATAAAAGCAGAGTATCCATCTACTTTTGATAAGAATATCAATCATAATGTCGTAAAGGTCAAACACTACAACTTTGAAATCATCATCTGAGTTTTCACTTTTTTTCTTGATGTATTCTATCCTCTCACGGATATACAATTCCTTTTCAGCCGGATAATCAAAGATATAGTATCCGACTTCATTACCTAACCCTTTGTTCTCTCTAAACGAGGGTTTTTGTATCATTTCTTCTGCTTTATCTAATCGTTCGTCAAGCGACATCATTTAGTCCACCCCCGTAATTGCTTTTATAATTACACTCTCTCCACACGCTTCAAGATAACGTTCTAAAGCAATATCAAGAATTGGTGGCGTTATTGTTTTCTTCTTATCAACAACCGTTAAAAGATTCGCATCTGTCAAATAGTTAAAATATATCGAGCGAAGCCTGCGTTTTGTACCATCCGTCCAAGCTGCAATATCTTCACTTTGAATTTCTTTATTCTTGAAAAAAATATTTACATCTGCGTCTTCGATTACTGGAATACCAAGTATATTTTTTTCACGGTACACTTCAAACATAAATTCAAAGAGCAATCGGTCTGACCTGAGAATGGCAATCAAATTGATTACCTTTTGGGTTGCCAAGTCAGAAGTACAAAACAAGTCAATCAGTGTCTTATCCAATCTTTTGGCTCTATTCCAAATGTATCCATATATCCTTTTGGCTCGATACTCTTTTGCCGCACCAAAAAGATTTTCTTCTATACACATTTTTTTAATTTCTTCTTCGGACTTTCCATCATCAATCAGTTTGATGACTTTCTTCATTTCAACAAACCAGAATGATTGGGAAATCAATCCTGCACTATATGTTTCTTCTACCATCTAATTCACCCTTTTGGTGGACATTAAATCTTTTAATATCCAGTTTTATTTTTGACTGGAAGCAATGTTCCTTCTATTCATCTAATATAACTTCACATATATCTCCAATATCGCAATGGAACACTTTACAAATTCTCATAAGGACATCGAGAGATACTGTTTCGTTCTTATTCAACTTCGTCGCAACAGATGATGAAATTTCTGCTGCACGCATTAAATCCTGTCTTTTCATCTGATTATCAATCATAAGTTTTTGAAGTTTATTATAGCTTATTCTCATCTGTAACTCTCCTTTGTATTCTCCGCTTCTTCTGGTTACAGTTACTCGATTAACATCATACCATAAATAATCTATTTTTTCAAGATACGGACGTTTATTCGCAACTCGTCATTGATTAGGTGTCATTTTTTACTAACACCTAATAGCAAAGTGATTCAAAGCAAAAAAAGAAAGCTCGTCGATTAGGACGAACTTCTGTGTTTTATGGAAGTATTTG
>OLPX01002726.1_pt1 | contig 9981 bp, 9 predicted proteins | sample 1672491 | NCBI WGS metagenome assembly OLPX01 (sample SAMEA3136692, study PRJEB25190) | human gut metagenome | biome: human gut; feature: human-associated habitat; material: faeces | place: Austria | collected 2013 | reverse complement strand
AACAATATGAGGGATTTTAGAGGTTGGGATGTGTCCGTGCTTGGAGAAGTACATGATATATCTTTTGGACAACTGTGTGAACAATTTGCTTCCAGTCCGCAAGAATATCGTGAGCTTCGTGATATTTATAAGTGGGCTGCAAGAAAGGATTATATAGCCACTTACGCAGAGCGATTTGGGTATAGTCGGTTAGAAAATTACGATTTTCTCTTTACCAGTGAGCCGGGAAGATGCAGGGTAATAGAAATATGGCGTAAGGAACAGAAGCCGAGATACCGTTGCCATGATTACCAAAATGGTGACATTTTCAAGATAGATGAGGAAGATTATGCACAAGTAGTACTTGCTGAAAACGAAGAACGTATGCGTATGGCCAAGGAGGTGGGTATGCCTAAAGAAGAAGTACCGTTGATAAAAGCTACTTGGTTTGTAGATGATTACTGGTATTTCTATTATCTATCTCCATTCGGTGATATATTGAGGGAAGGGGAGACACCCTACGAACATGGTAGCCATCCATACGTTTTCAAGGCATATCCTTTCATTGATGGGGAAATACATTCATTTGTTGCAGATGTGATAGACCAGCAACGATACACCAACCGATTGATAACCCTTTATGATTGGATAATGCGGGCCAGTGCAAAAGGTGTGTTAATGATGCCGGAGGATTGTTTACCCGATGGTGTTAGCATTGATGATATAGCGGAAAGTTGGACAGAGTTTAATGGTGTCATTGTGTATAAACCGAGTAAAGGCGGTAGAGCCCCGGAACAAGTGGCCAATAATTCGACTAATATAGGCATTGCCGAGTTGTTGAATATTCAACTTAAATTCTTTGAAGATATTTCGGGAGTTACAGGTGCATTACAAGGAAAACCGGGATATTCTGGTGAAAGCGCATCTCACTATAATCAGCAGACGGAGAATGCAACAAAATCATTACTAGATTTACTTGAGTGTTTTAGTTGCTTTGTTGTGGACGGGGCATACAAAGATGTGAAGAACATGCAGCAGTTTTATGATACGAAACGTGTGTTCAATATTGCTGGTAGGAGTGGTGCACAAATTGAATATGACCCAAAGAAAATTCGGGATGTAGAATTTGACTTAAGCATTACTGAAAGTACTTCAACACCGGCATACAGGCATCTTGCTAATGATATGCTAATGCAGTTGTACCAGTCCCAAGCGATCAGTGTAGAGCAGTTGCTTGAGCATGGAGATTTCCCGTTTGCCGATGAACTGTTACAGAGTATCAAGAGCCAAAAGGAACAACTCGCACAGGGGAGGGTTCCTGATGGGCTTTCACCTCAATTGCTCCAACAAGCGCAACAAAATGCAAATATGGAAGCTGTAAATCAGTTGCATGGGGCAATGCAAGACTAAATTCTAAACGGCGAATAGAAACCCGCTCTATTCGCCGTTTATAAAATTACTTTTTGGATAGTTGGTCACATTCTATCCATGTTTCTTCTGTATCATCGAATAGCACTATACAACCGCAATTTTTATCATCTACTGATAATACCGTTCCTAAATTTCCATTGTCATTACACACAACTCGGTCGCCAGCTTTTACTCTTCGGATATTGTCAATAGCTAGAGGATCATTAGTAAGTGTGACAATGCCGTCTATCCCCTGTTTTGCATCATATCTACTTCCCATTACTTTTTCTTTTTTTGAGTGAATCAAGATAAGTGAAATATTCTTTGCGCTTGAGTTTAACAACCAAGTCAGGTAATGCGCCGCTTCCATTTTTATAAGAAGTGCAATAGAAACACTCACGCTCTAAATTATTAACGAATGTTGAACGAGATAAATAACCTTTCTGTTTCAACTTGCGGAAGTTGAATCTATCCATAATGATGAGCTTACCACTCTTTCCATTGGGCATAACGTAATAACGTTCACCTGTTTCTTCATGTGCTTTGTCTGCTTGCGCTACCGCTTCATTTAAGCGGATTGATGCGCGTAATTTTCTGATAATGTTCATTGTTTATTAGTTTATTAAATTAAATATTTAATTTTATATTGTTGCTGCCGAAACAGCTTTCTTTCTTCTCTTAACAGTAAATCGGCCAACACGAGGTACAATTTTGGGAGTATCCATTTCAAAGAAGCAGATATGCAGTCCGATAGCCCTTGTCATTAATAAGTCATCATGCTTACCGGTAATTGCGCCAAAAGCACCGTTCGGCTTTTTCTCATAACACAGATATTCATCTAAACAACGTTCATCACGTTCTGTGTACAGGTTCTCACGAATAACTTTGACTAATGTTGATATAATCATTGGTTTAGTGGAAATGTTGGTGTGAAAACCATATTTTGTAGGTAATCCCTCGCGTACATCTTCTTCTGACTGTTTGCGTGCATACAGGTTGGGATATATATCCTTTATTTGGTTAAGAATAAATCCGGATTGGTCACCGTCCACTTGTCGCTCTTTATCATGGGTTTCCAACGTGTTGCTCTCTATTACCAAGAGCGAGTTGTCATAAAACGCTGCTATTTGTGCCGCTTTCCACGCAAGCTGGTCGATGTCGCAATGTCCATACCATTGGGCAACCACGACAGGCCTGTCGCCGTCAATCATGAATAGACGATCAAACACGACAATGACAGAGAAGTCGGCTTTATTGGAACGGCCTCCCACATCGACAACAGTGAGGTAGCGGTCTGTGACAACTTCCTTTTCATCTATTTCAGGAAGTTCCCAAATATGTAACAACCCCTGTTTGTCTTCCACAAAACGCAAGTTCTGCAAAGCGTTTTTGCCTTCGTCTGCATCGGCGTAGACTTCGCCGACATATTTAGGCTTCTTGCAAGTATCACGCATTGCGTCCACCTTGTATTTGTCAAACACACGCGCTCCTGAATGAACAAAGGCTTCAATATCGTCGGACGGAAATTCGGCAGCCATTTGTCCATGGTCATTATACTTCCTACGTTCGGCTATATACCAGTTGATAGCTTCGAGCGTAGCCCCTTTCTCCCATAACCACCAAAGATACTTACCGCATTCTTCACGTTCGGAACTAGTATTTTCATTGTTACGGTTTTTATAGAGCCATTCTGCAAAACCTTGTTTTTCTTTATCCGAATTGAAAGCCAGCGTGTATTGTTCTATGTCGAACCATGATACGAACATGGCCTCGAACTGGGAATCCCCTTTCTTTGCTGCAGTATATTCCCTGTGAAAGAAATTTCCTGTACCATTCGCTGTACTCTCATAGACAATCATAGTGTATGGTTTTAGGAGAATACCCGAACAGGCCGACCGCACAATATCTTCTGGTTTCTTACCTTCCGTTGCTTTCCATATACCTACTTCTGAAAGATGTACAAGGTTATAATCTCCACCTCGGCAACTATCCGGGCGTTCTGCTGTACCAATTTTAATTTTACAGTTTCGTTGAGGAACACGGTATATGCTACCCGACTTACCCACTCCTACAAGTTTCGGCTCATTCTCATTGTAAAGCTCATCAATCTTGTGAAGCATTTCGACTGGATATTTTTTAATCATCCTGTCGAACATATCTTTGATTTCATCGGAGCCTGCACCTTGATGTGCAATAATGAGTGAGTTCAGCCCTATTTTGTGAAGGAGTTGCAACCATGCCATATAAAGCTGTGAAGTGGTAGAGCCGCCCCATTGCCGCGCCTTTAGTAGAATAATACGTATTGGTTTTCCTGCAATACGTAATTTCTCAAGCCGTTCTACAAAGCGACGTTGCGGTCTTGTAAGACGGAACAATACATCTTCTCCACCACCTTTATTCTTGATATAAACGAATGTAGCTGCCCAAAATGGAAAGTCCTCACGGCTACGTATGCGTACAAATTGCTCTATAACTTTCAGCCGATCATCTGGATTGTCTTCTACCCCCATGTAATCCGTAAGGAATCTGGTAACAGAACCTGCTTCCGCAAGTTGACGTACAAGCGGTATTTTCATTACACGCTTTGGTAGCCATTGATTGCGTATAGGAAAATCACTAATGGTACATTTGACACGTTCCCCTACAGAACCTTCGCCGGTAATAGGATTAAATTTTGCATAAATAATTGAATTACGGCGTTCATTCTCTATTAGTATATTGGTAATGGCTTTTATGTTTATATTACCTTTAATCATGTGACTTTTTTATTATCGGCTTGTTAAGCAGAGCCACAAGGGAACCTAACATATAACACCATAGATGTAATATTGCATTGGTGTTTGGAAATAAGAAACCTGCAGTAAGATAGAGTATCATCCACAACTGGTAATATTGTTTGCGTAATACTTCAAACGAGATTGAGCCAAATAAAACAAATACTATTCCCGATAACCCTACTGTTGGTGATGCCATTTCGTCAATAAAATATCCAATAGTGTCAACTGGAATCGTAACAGCAATAATGTAAGCTAGTACTAACCGCCATATTCCAATGTCATAAATAAAAACCATTGAAAGCAAACACCATGAATTAAGGGAAGCGTGCAGAATGTTTGCGTGAAAAAATGGGTACAATACACGTCCGGCAATATCACTTCCTGCGTAAATGCCTACAGTTTGCCAATCCCATGCTTTGAAAAATGACAAACCTATAACAATAGTAGAAATTACAAGAGCCGTAATCTTTTCCATTTTTCTCGTATCCATTGTTTTCTTGCTTTACATACCATTACTTTTGCACTACCTGGTGTAAGGTAGAATTTAGGAGCAGGTTGTGCAATAACTTTGGCGCACAGTTCGGAAATAGTTAATTCAGGACATTCTTCTCGGAGCTTAAGTACCCGATTATAAATTTCTTCATACATTTCTTTTTTCAATGGGCACATTGTGCTCAAATCTGTTTTACCTCTCATTATTGCAGAAATAATCAATGCAGCACGTATATCGCTAACCCAAAAGCGTCGAGAGGGCATATTGACTATTATCTTGTATACCTCGGACATACGGATATAGTCGCATGATGAAATGTATTCATCGTATGCTCTCATTAAATCGTCCATACGTTCCTTTGAGTATTCCGTTATAGCGCCTTTATGCTTCATTTTCTATTTATCTATGTTCCAAAGTTATCAATTGGAGCGTAAAAAGATAAACGTGGATTCCTTCTTCATCTCGCTATTTTTGCTTTGTAGATAAAGACCAAAACTTAAATTTTTCACAATATGCCTAATAATACGGAAGTTAAGAGCAATCGCGAACGATACACAGAGCGATTGAAAACAAAGTATCCTGATAAGGAATTTGCTGATGACGAGGCGTTATTCGGTCAAATTAACGACGATTACGACGGTTACGACAAAGAATTATCCGGTTATAAAGAACGGGAAAAAGCACTCTCTGACCTATTTGCGAGTAATCCGCGTAGTGCGGCATTCCTTACAGATTGGCGTAAAGGGGAGGATCCAATTGTTGGTATGGTACGTAAGTTTGGTGATGATTTCAAAGCTGCACTTGAAGACCCTGAAAAGCAAGAAGCACTTGCAGCTGCCAACAAAGAGTATGCGGAACGTATAGCTAAAGAGAGTGAGTTTGAAGAGCAGTATCAGCAGAACATTACTGAAACGCTTTCTACCCTCGAGTTAATGCAACAGGAAGATGGACTTTCTGATGACGAAATAGACCAAGCAATGGAGTTCCTGATTGGAATTATGAAAGATGGGCTTCTTGGTAAGTTTACGCGCGAAAGCATACAAATGGCTATTAAGGCTATTAAACATGATAGCGACGTAGAAACAGCCAGTCATGAGGGGGAAGTAAAAGGACGCAATAGTAAGATTGAGGAAAAACTACGCAAAGGGAGCAAAAGTGACGGTACTGCTAATCTTGCAGGAAAGAATGGAGGTGGTAATGCCGGTTCACGACAAATACCCGATCTTGGTGCAATAAGTCGATATGATGGTGCACAGAATATTTGGGAACGTGGAGGCGAAAAACGTAGGTCAATAAACAAATAAATATACATAATTCATTTATTAACAATTAAAATTTCAAGTAATGAAGAAAGCAATGAATTTCTTTTGTCGCATTACGCTAATGATATTAGCGTTTGTGACGAGTGCATCAAGCGGTGTCATGATGGCTGACGCATCAAATCTGCCAGATGCAGGTAAAGTGACAGCTGGTGCAGACGGAACAGGTGGAACGGATGGTATTGCCACAGAAACCGCTGGTCGTGAAAATGGAGACCCGAATTTTTACTTAAGCGATGTAGATAAGCGCATTGTGAAAATTCGTCCGATGGCGACACCTATTGACCAAATTAGTCGTTATGCGAAATCAAGTAGTACTAATTCTTTTGAGGTGAAGTACTATAGTGTGGGTACACGCGAAATAAAGTGTAGTACTAATAAAAAATTGGAAGCAATGACAAGTGGTGCAAGTGTTTCCTTGCCAGTGAGTGATTCGAATATGTTCACATTGGATGACACTATCCGTGTGGTAGGTGTAAGTGCTATTACTAAACCGGACGGGACTGCATATTCAGAAAGTGACAGCAATGTTCCTGACCTTGTGCTTTGTGTGTGCGGAAAAGATAGTTCAACCAATTTGCCGACAGTCTATGCAGTAAATGGGAAAATGGATGATTCAAGCAAGCAACCCATTCTTTTACCGGAAATTCCGCAAGGAACGACTCTTGTCCGTATGGGAAAGGCTTGTGGTGAACTGGATGTGCAGACCGGGCGTTTCAACAATATTCCTATGCCGGAAACGCAGTACTGTCAGAACTTCATGATACAGGTAGAACAGTCTACTTTTGACAAGATTGCTGCCAAAGAAGTGAATTGGAACTTTTCCGATATTGAAGAAGATGGCGTATATGATATGCGCCTTGCCATGGAGAATACGTACTTGTTTGGCGTTAAACAGGTTATCAAACATGTTGCCAAGGACGGTATGAATACTTGGTTTACAGGGGGGATCTGGTGGATGGCAGGAAAGGACATCGAGGTTGGTGAATGGAACAGCGAAAAGAACTGTGCCGAGATTACTGATGATAATCTCGTAGATATTACCAAAGACCTTTTTGTCGGTACTGGTATCGGTAATAAGCGTAAAATTTTATTCTGCGGAAGTGATATGCTTTCGGCATTTTCCAAGATTAAGAGTGAGAAATTTCGTTTGAAAGATACTGTTGAGGTTTGGAAGTTGAAATTTAAATCTTGGGACACTGATTTTGGAGAAGTTCTTACCATTCATCATGAATTGTTTGATGTGAATGGTATGAGTGATTGCGGTTTTGCTATGGATCCAGAATATCTTTCCAAAAAAACTCATGTGTCTTGGGCACGTAACGTACTTGACTTGCAAAAGGCCGGTATCCGCCGTACTGATGCGGTAGTTATTCAAGAGGTAAGCTGCTTGTATCTGCGCTATGCAAAGGCACATGCACGTATGAGACTTGCAAAGGCACCTACAACGGTAGAAGAAAGTGGTGCAGAAGCCGCTTAATTATAAATAAATCAAATTATTAATCGGGGGATGGGATAAAAGTCCTATCCCTTTTTTAATTCATTCAACAATATGATTATTAAGACTTACAAGGCGAATACTAATATTAGTATTAATGTTGTGCTTCCCAGCAAAAAGAATTTGCATATAACGTTTACTCCCTTATCAGATGGTAGTAGCGTATTTACTACTGATAATGAAGTGATACAAAAGTCAATAGAGAAACACTATAAATTTGGAAAGCTGTTCAAGCTCCATGCTTCACAAGAACAAAGTGTGGAAAAAGAGGCAACTGATAAATTAAAGAGCACTTCTTTAAGAAAGAAGAAAAAAACTCCGGCTGCTGAGAATGTAGATAAAACAGAATTGGATAACAACGAGAACGTTGGGCAAAACGGAGAGACGAAAGATAATGATGAAGCGGGCAATGATGACACTATCTGTAAGGTCAAAGTGAGCGATATTGCAACTGCCAAAGATTATCTTGCTGATAAATTTGATATCAGTCGTACTTCTATGCGTTCTACTAAAGCCATCTTGGAACAAGCAGCAGCCCATGGAATAGAGTTCGAAGGATTGTAATAATAAAGTAATAGCGTATGACGGTATATCATCTTGACGAGATAGCTAAAGATGTTCGCATTGCACTTGACCAAAACATAACGAGTGATGTATTGAAAGAAATTGGTGATGTAGAAACGCTTGCATTAAACGACATCATTAAATCAAAGATTATTGAGGCTGTAAAACGTATACACAGTTCTGCACCTCCTTACTTGCTCGATGGGGGGCATAATTTCGGAGAAGAGGTGTATTGGAAAAAGAATGAAAGCGGCTGTGTGTTGTTACCGGAAGATTTTATGCGCTTTGTTGTTTTTCAGATGAGCGATTGGGAACGTGCTGTATTTTATCCCATAAGTGTTGATGATCCTGAATACGAGAAGCAATCCTCTAGATTTAAAGGGATACGTGGTACTACCCAACGTCCTGTTTGCGCTATTTCTATACGACCAGAGGGGAGAGTACTGGAATTTTATTCTTGTAAGAGCCAAGATGCAACTGTCAGTCGTGCAGTTTATCTTCCTTATCCTCAAATAGACAAATATGGTGCGATAGAGATTTGTCAGCGATGTTATGATGCGGTAGTGTATACAATTGCTGCACTAGTATTAACAACATTCGGGGATGTGGAGAAAAGCTCTGCATTGAACGAATTAGCTAAATCAGTATTAATATGAGTTCAATCAAATCAACACAAGTAGACGGTGATGTTTCTGTTAGTCGTAATGCTGCAATAGGTGGTGATGTAACCATTCAAGGTAAAACCCATTTAAAAGGGAATGTAAAAGTAGAGGGGTGGCTTGAGGCAAAGAATATCCAATCTGCTAATAAAGGGTTATTTGCCACCATTGAGAAGTTAAAAATAGCACATCCATTTCCCCATAATGGTTGGTGGGCACTTGTTGGTACGACTTTACCAGCCCCGATATATGTTGGTGATGGTGGAGAATGGGTACCTACAGGAGAAGAAGGAGGAACCCCTTCCGTTGATGATGGGAAATATAATGAGATTGTCGAAAAATTTCAGAATGATATTACTCAGTTACAAAATGATGTGACTGAAATAGGGGAAAAGAATGAATCGTATGATGATAGTGTCAATTCCCTGCAAGAACGAATGGATGCTGTAGAAAATACGGCAGATGAGGCAAACAATAAGGCTAATAATGTGGATGAGCAGTTAAGCGCATTCAAAGCAACAAAAGGAGCTCAGGGTGGACTTGCTCCCCTTGATGATTATGGAAAAGTGCCTAGTCATCATTTGCCGGCCTATGTGGATGATGTGTTGGAATTTGACGATATTGTTATTGGCATCCCTACCACCGTCGAATCCATAGATAAAAATTCTACAGATGAAGGGTGTAATGTAGTCTATGACGAAGAACGTCATTGTTTTATTCTTGCCTATTTATCAGTTGTAGAAGAGCATGGACAAATTACTACATATTATGGAAATTGGAGAGATGCTGAAAATTATGGAATGCTAAGTGATAATGGCTGTATCCCTTATTCCGGGAAAGTATTTCTTTGTAAAGAGGATGGGAAGAGTTATCGTTGGAGTGGTACTCAATTAACTCCTATAGGCTCAGACCTTGCGCTTGGCCATACAAGTGCAACAGCGTTTCCCGGTGATGAGGGGGCAAGATTGCAAGAGGAAATGACTCAAGCGGCCCAGGATATTACGGATAATGAGAATGCATTGATAACTCAAAATAAGCAGATAGTAGCACGTGGCATTGTTAATGCAAATAAATTGTTTGGATTGGCAGATAGGAAAGTAACATTTTCTGTTGTACTTGACAAGTGTGCTACTTCCGAATATGCAGAAGTCTTGCAAATACCGGGTATTATACTGACATTCTTTACAGAAAGTGGTTGGCTTTCCAAACAGTGGACAAATACTAGTGATTGGAATAATGAAAGCAATTGGACAGATTTTGGAGCCGACAGTGACACGACGGG
>OLPX01002719.1_pt1 | contig 9989 bp, 9 predicted proteins | sample 1672491 | NCBI WGS metagenome assembly OLPX01 (sample SAMEA3136692, study PRJEB25190) | human gut metagenome | biome: human gut; feature: human-associated habitat; material: faeces | place: Austria | collected 2013 | reverse complement strand
TTCATTGTGTGCGCGGCACCGACGGCTGGCAGATCCGTCCTGAAATTGCCAGGGCCATGCCGGATGCGGTCATTGTGGATAAGCCCACCTTCGGTTCCACGGCGCTGGCAGAGCTTCTTTTTGAGGAAAATAAAAAAGAAACGCTGGAAATTGAACTGGTGGGACTGTGCACCGATATTTGTGTGGTGTCCAACGCGCTTCTTCTTAAGAGCTTTATGCCGGACAACCGGATCGCAGTGGATCCTGCATGCTGTGCGGGAGTGACGCCAAAGAGCCATGAGGCGGCCCTTCTCACCATGAAAATGTGCCAGATAGCCATGGAAGGGCAGGAACAGGCATGAAAATCATATATCAGATAGGTATTATTTTTTCCCTGTGCTGGGTGAGCCAGATTGTGGAGGCGCTGCTACCCATTGACTTTCCCGCCAGTGTTATCGGGATGATTCTGTTGTTTGCCCTGCTCGTATTCCGGGTGCTGAAGGTGGAGCATATCCGGGAAAAGTCGGATTTCCTGCTGGCAAATATGGCTTTCTTTTTTGTGCCTGCGGGGGTGAGCATTATCAATTATTTTGATGTTTTAAAGAGCAGCGTGGTACAGCTTCTTCTGATATGCCTGTTCACTACCGTGCTTACCTTTGCGGCTACGGCAGGGAGCATACGGCTGACGCTGAAGCTGATGAACCGCAGAAAGGGAGGACAGGAAAATGGCTGAGCTGACATCTTCTCCCTTTTTCGGCATTGCCCTGAGCATTATTGCCTTTTCCATCGGGGTATGGATTCAGAAGAAAACAGGGCTTGTGGTCTGCAATCCCCTGATTATTGCCATTGTGCTGGTTATCGGGGTGCTGCTGCTGTTTCATATCCCTTATGAGGCTTACAATGAGGGCGGAAGCATTATTAATATGTTCCTTGCTCCGGCCACCAGCTGTCTGGCGGTTTCTATCTATACAAGGGTGGAGCTTCTGAAGAAGAACTGGCTTCCTATTCTGGTGGGCTGTACTGTGGGTTCGCTCACCTCCATGGGGAGTGTTTTCCTGCTGTGCAGGCTGTTCGGCCTGGATGAAGCGATGACGAATTCCTTGCTCCCCAAGTCCGTTACCACGCCTATTGCGGTGGGAATTTCCGAGAGCCACGGCGGTCTTGTGCCGGTAACGGTGGTAGCGGTTATTATCACGGGCATTATGGGAAGCATTCTGGCGCCGTGGCTGATACGTATCTTCCGGGTGAAGGATTCCATGACGGCAGGCCTTTCTATCGGCGCGTGCAGCCATGCGGTGGGAACCTCCAAGGCAATTGAGCTGGGGGAGACGGAAGGGGCCATGAGCGGGCTGGCCATCGGTATCTGCGGGATACTTACCGTTGTATTTTCTTTGTTTTTGATTTAGTTCCTGCTTCGTTCAGGCATGGAGTAAATACCCTGAGTAAAATGTGAGGTTTCCGTAAGGGAAGCCTCTTTTTAGTTTATAAGCTGTAAAATGAGTCAACTTTCGGCAGTAACTGTGAGGAGGCTGAACAGTTACGGTTATAGGCGTGTGATATTCATAAAAAAGCATGAATCCTGTTAATGATTTTTAAGTAATAAAAACAGTGAATATTTTCCTCAATTTTACAAATACTACATTTACCAAACCAATGAAGTCAAATACCTTACAGCAAGCGCGGCGGACAAGTTCCGGGGTATCTGGCCTCGCGGCAGTCACAGGATGGACATGCGGGTATGTCCGGCCGGCCGTTGCCTGCGGGAATAAAATAAATGTAAAAAGAGGTTAAGAGGCGCACAGCCAAAGACCCTGCAGAAGGAGGAAATATGAAAGCAACAGGAATTGTGCGGAGAATAGATGATCTGGGTAGAATTGTCATCCCCAAGGAAATCAGGAGAACATTGAGGATCCGGGAAAGTGATCCCCTTGAAATTTTTACCGACAGGGAGGGAGAGATTATACTGAAAAAATATTCCCCTATCGGAGAGATGAGTACATTTGCAAAACAGTATGCGGAAAGTCTGGCACAGGTATCCGGGCAGATGACGCTGATTGCGGATCGTGACCATTTTATAGCGGCAGCAGGCGGCTGCAAGGCGCTTATGGGAAAATCCATCAGCAAAGCGCTGGAGGAATCCATTGAGAACAGGGAAAGCATTCTCGCTGCAAAGGGTGATAAGAATTTTATTCAGGTAGCTGAGGAAGGAGAACCGGAATTTATACATGAAGCCATCAGCCCTATTATCTGTGAAGGCGATGTAATCGGCGCGGTGCTTCTTCTGAATAACGATCCCAAGTTAAAAATGGGAGAAGTGGAGCAGAAGCTGATTCTGTCCGCAGCCGGTTTTCTCGGCAGGCAGATGGAGCAGTAGAAAAAAGAAAGCTGAAAAAAACAACAAGGCAGGCAAAAAGCGGCTGCAGGGTTTCCGGGAGAGAAGTGACATGCTCCAAATATCGGAAAAACCTGCGCCGCTTTTATTTTTTTATATGGAAGCCGGAATAATTTTCAAAATCGCTCTAACAGGCATCAGGGCAGCCGGGGGCCGCTTTGTCCACACCGATATACATCCTGTCCTCAAAGGGGAGATAAATGCGTTTTCCCTGCAGGGAGGAAAGATAAATTCCTTTTACGATTTCCAGCGTTTTCCGGCCCTCGGTGACATCCACCCTGACAGGCTCGTCGTTGATTATGGAAAGATAGAAATCACGGATCTGGGACAGGTGGCCGCTTCCCCAGTAGGCAGGAATATTGCCGTCGGCATCGGCAGTGGGAAGGATTTCCTGGTAAACCCCGTCTGTTTCATAGAAACCGGTGTCCTGCTTCAGGCCGCAGCGCCCTTTTTCCCCCTGGAATTCCAGGTAAATGGGGGCGTCCGCTGCATAGGAATTGCAGGCATAGAGGCTGTAAATGCAGCCGTTCTTAAACTGGATGGTCGCTTCCGCGGTATCCTCTACAAAAATTTTGTCGTGATAATGGTTATGCACGCTGCCATCTATCCACTCTACGTCGCTGTCCAGCATATACCTGATGCGGTCAATGCTGTGGATTGCCTGGTCGATGAGCACGCCGCCGCCTTCCTTGTCCCAGGTTCCTTTCCAGTCGCTTCCTTCATAATAGGAATAGGGGCGTGACCAGGTGAGATAGGAGCGGGCGCTGAGGATACGGCCGAAGCGGCCTTCCCCTATCATCTGGCGGAGCTGCTGTACGCCTTTTTCATAACGGGTCTGAAAAATGATGCCCAGTTTTTTACCGGAAGCGGCTTCGGCAGCTTTCATAAGATCCGCGTCCTGAAGCGTGATGGCCACCGGTTTTTCCGTAAGGACATGCATTCCTGCCTGCAGGGCGCGGACTGCCATGGGGGCATGCAGGTAATGGGGCAGGCAAAGGTGGACCACATCAATTCCTTTTTCCTGCAGATCCTCGAAGCCGGTTCCGTAAGCGGCGCCGAAGGGAGCGGCAAAGGCCCGAGCCTTTTCAATATCTGTGTCTATGGCACAGACGAATTCTGCGATATCCGATAATTTCGGAAATGCGTTTGCATAGCAGGCGGAAATTCTTCCGCAGCCTATCAAGGCAATTCGAAGTTTTTTCATAAGGACTCCTGTCTGCGTGGCGAAGCACGTGTTTTAATGAGGCGGTTGCAGATGCGTTCCCGCCTTTATTTTTTTGCTTTTGGATGGAAGGGCTTCCGGCCTGCGGCCGGGCCGGCAGTTCTCCTAACTTATCCGATAAAAAAGCTGCCTTTCATTGATCCCGTAAACTGATAGTGGATGTCAAAAAAGTACTTCATGGCGCCGTTATAGCAGGCGTAGGCATCCAGCCCGCTGTAGCGTATGCGCACGTTTTCCGTCATGCGGCGAAATCCGGTTTCCTGCAGGGACAGACGGATTTCCTCTAAAAAAACGGGGCCGAGGGTACAGGCGTTGCCGCCAAGGACAATCAGGCGAGGATGGACGAGGCAAATCAGGTTGGACAGGGCAAAGGAAAATTCCCGGGCCATTTTCCGTATTACCTGAATCGCTGTCTGGTCCCCATAAAGGGCGGCTCTCCCCAGGTCGGCATAGCCGATGGAGGGCAGGGAAAGAAGGGAGGAGGAGGTTCCTTCGGCATGAAGCCGTCCGGGCAGGGCTTCTTCCGAGAGAACCAGCTCCAGGCAGCCGTTATTCCCACAGGGGCAGGGCGGACCCTGTGGGGAGATGCTGAAATGGCCGAATTGTGTATAGGAGGCGCAGGCCCTTCCCAGAAGCCTGTCCTGGATAAAGAGCGCCGCACCGATTCCGCGGCTGAAGCGGATGAAGGCATAGTCCTTTTCCAGGATTGCGGTGTAAATCTTTTCCGCATAAGCGGCGCAGGCGGTGTCGTTGAAAACCGCTGCTGCATAGGAGGAAAAGGTTTCCCGAAGAAGAGGAATCACGCCGGTCTCCCCCTGATCCTGCGCCAAAGAAATGGTAGTGGAGAAAACCGTTTCTTTTTCCGGATCAATCATGGCGGGCAGCACGAAGCAAATCCCGAGAAGCTGCGTACTGCGGATGAGCTTCAATATCCTTTCCTCCAAAAAGGCATGGCAAAGCTCCGTATAGGAGTCCCCGGGCGTTCTGTAAAGCTCCTGCTGCAGGAGGGTGGAACCACAGATATCAATGAGCTGGGCGTGCACCCTTTTTTCCTCCCAGCCAAAAACAGCGATATAGTGGTTCCCGGAGCAAAGCTCCAGGCAGTTGGGCTTTCTGCCCACGCCGGCGCTGTCTCCGGTGCCGGAATCATACAGGAAGCCGCTTTCCGTCAGCTCATCGATAAGCGCTGAAACGGCAGTGCGGCTCAATCCTGTTTTCTTTGCAAGGGCGGCCCTGGAGATTCCGCGGTTTTCAAAAATGGAGTTGTAGAGCAGCTTCAGGTTGGTATTTTTAATGAGCTGCTGATTGACTAATTTCATGGGCACCTCTTTGGTGAATTGCGGCCATGCCGGCATGGCGGGCAGTGTATTATAGCAGTAGCTGTGATGACACAAAGCATATAATTGTTTATGGATAAGCATAATTGTTATCTCATATTACAATTGGAATTTTAACACAGACAACAAAGAAAGGCAACGGATACGTTCTCATTACGCAGTGATTTTAAATGGCTGGATGCCTGCAGCAGTTTAATTGTCAGAACTGTTTTAATTGTAGTGGAGAGAAAAATTTAGGCATGCAAAAGGGATTGACAAGTACATTGTAGAATGCTATCTTGAATTTGTAAGATGATATTACTAATTAAGGCTGCAAAACAGGGAAGGGAAAAAAGAGAAGCCGGAAGAAGCATACTGCCAGTCTGTGTAACAGGCAGGGGCATTAATTCGGGCAGACAGGAGGAGTCATGAAAATTGGATTAATTGGTTGCGGGGGCATGGGAACCACACATAATCTGTCCCTGAAAGCATTATCCGGGAAAATGGATGTGGAGGTAACGGCGCTTGCCGACTGCAGGCAGGAATTTCTGGAGCGGGCCGCAAAGCAGTGGCCGCAGGCAAAGACCTATGTCACAGGCAGGGAGCTGCTGGAAAATGAAGAACTGGATGCGGTACATATATGTCTTCCCAGCTATCTTCATGCAGAACATGCCGTTTTAGCCATGGAAAAGGGTATGCATGTTTTTTGCGAAAAACCGGTCTGTCTTACGGCGGAGGAGGGCAGGCGGCTGCTTGAGGTGCAGAAGAAAACCGGTGTCAGCGTGATGGTAGGGCAGGTAGTGCGCTCCTTTGATGAATACCGTTATCTGAAGGATGTATATGATAACAAAACCTACGGGAAATTAAAGTCCATCGTAATGCAACGTATCAGCGGCGATACGAAGTGGGGCTTTGAAGACTGGTTCCATGATGAGAAAAAGAGCGGTAGCGTGATACTGGATCTGCATATCCATGATCTGGATTTCCTGCGGTATATGCTGGGAGAGCCGGATTCCTTTGAGGTAAAGGCAACTGCTTTTGACAGCGACATGGTAAACCAGGTGCTTGTTTCCTACCAGTTCGGGGATGTTTTTGCCACGGCGGAGGGTATATGGGATGTGTGCACACAGCTTCCCTTCGATCCGTCCTTCCGTGCCTGCTTTGAAGAAGCAACGGTAATATTCCAGGGCAGGAGCAATCCTTCCCTGACGGTCTGGCACAAAGGCGGGGAGGTCAGCCACCCGCAGCTTGCGCCTGAGTTTACCATGCATGATACCTCAGCTGGAATCAATATATCTGACTTGGGGCCTTACTATACGGAAATTAAATACTTTTATGACTGCCTGAAGCAGGGAAAAGAGATCGAAAGGGCGCCGCTTTCGGAGGGCATAAAATCTGTGCTGCTGGGGCTGGAGGAGCTGAAGGCGGCTAAAAAATATCTGGAGGAAAACAGAAGGAGGGCATAGGCAAATGCGTGTAGGCGTGGTGGTAGGTTTACATAAGGATACGGATTTAAAGGAAAAGTTCAGCGAACTGCGGGAAATGGGAATGGAAAGCTGCCAGCTTGTGTGCTGGGACAGGACGCTTCTGAATGAGGAGACGGCAGCCCTTGTAAAACAGGCGGTTGAGGAAGAAAAGATTGACATCACAGCTTTCTGGTGCGGCTGGGAAGGCCCCAGGACCTGGAATTTTTATGAAGGGCAGGAAACGCTCGGCCTGGTGCCTGCGGCATTCCGGTTCCAGAGGCTGCAGATGCTGATGGAGGGTTCTGATTTTGCAAAGCTGATCGGTGTGAAGAATCTGGTAACACATGTGGGATATATGCCGGAAAATCCATATGATCCGAATTATCAGGGCGTGATCATATGTCTGAAAGAGCTTGCTGCAAAATGCAGGGAAAACGGACAGAATTTTCTGTTTGAAACCGGCCAGGAAACTCCTGTCACGCTGAAAAGGGCAATTCAGGATATCGGCCTTGATAACGTGGGCGTGAATCTGGATCCGGCCAATCTGCTCATGTACGGTAAAGGAAATCCGGTAGATGCGCTGGATGTGTTCGGAGAGTATGTCCTTGGTATCCACGGCAAGGACGGCTGCTATCCCACGGACGGCCATGAGCTGGGGGCGGAGATGCCCTTGGGCCAGGGAAGGGTGAATTACCCGGCCTTTATCAGAAAGCTGAAGGAAATCGGCTATGAAGGCGATATCACGATAGAACGGGAAATATCCGGTGAGGAACAGAAGAAGGATATTTTGATGGGGAAGAAGCTGCTGGAGGATTTGATAGCAGCGGAATAAAAAGAACCGTTGTATTCATCTTATCAGAATACAACGGTTCTCTGTTTTAGAGATATACCAGGAGAACTGTAATATTATTCTCCAATCACTTTTTTAGACATATAGGTGTCATAGCCTTTTTGTTCCAGTGCGATTGCTTCTTCTATCCCCAGGGATTTGATTGTTTCCACATATTGATCAAAATTTTCAAGAGGCTCTGCGCCTGTGATGAATTTCAGAACCATCTCATCGCAGTAAGTAAAGACTTCATTTTCTATCTCACCCAGTCTCTGCTGTTCCTCATCATTTAACTGAAAAGGAGGAAGCTGGAGGGCGCTATCCACATCTGGGTCGTCAGCCCATTGAAGTCTGCTGTTTAGGGCACCTTCGCTTTTAAGAAGGTTTGCATGACATTCTATATCAGGCCAGGTCAGAAGAGGACCAAAATGGACCTTATAGATATAGCTGGCTTCTTCTGTGCCGAATTCATTTTCCAGCATTGTATCATTGTATACCCGTTTATCACCCTGCCAGTCCCAGTTCAGGCCTTCTACCCCCCAATTATAAAGTTCCGCGCCTTCCTGGGTATATCCATAGTTTAAAAAGGTAAGGGCAGCCTGAACATTGCTGCAGTCCTTGCTTATGACGGCTACACTGGCATTATAGTTCATTTTAGGCCAGATATCGCAATCGTTCCAGTGTAATTTCTGTCCAGGTTCCAATCTGGTGTAGGGCGCTGCTGTAACAGGAATACCTAATGCTTCACAGCGGTTGTAATTTGCTACAATAGGACCTAAAAAGGTTCCGATTTTTCCGGTATCGAAAAGGGTATTTACTTCGGTTGCTTCGATGCTGGTAAAGTCTTTGGAAATGTAGCCTTTTTCATACCATTTATTCATCAGTTCAAGATAAGATTTAAAACCAGGCTCCATCTGGCCAAATTTAATCTTCCCATTGTCTACGTAAAAATCCCTTAATATGTCCCACATTCCCATCAGTTGTTGTTCATAGCCGGGACGATCTCCCGGTTCAGGCATATAAGGTGTAATTCCTTTTGCGAGCATTTTGTCAAACATGGCTTCTAAATCGTTTACTGTTTCAGGTATTTCACATTCTAATTCCGCCAATAAGTTTTCGTTTAGTATCCATCTGCGAAATGGAGGATCTCCAACGGGCTTATATCCGTAAAATGCAGTCACTCTCCCGTTTTCATCGGTCGCTTCCCTGTAAAATTCTTCATCCTCAGTCAGTGTTTTATAATAATCAGGCGCATACTCGGGAAGTTGGTCGGTAATATCCAAGAATACGCCATCACGCATTCCCTGAAATTCGCCGCCGGTATAAAATTGGGCATAGCTGATGATATCGGGAAGCTTGTCTCCTAAAAACAGCAGGTTAAACTCCTCCTTTTCCTGCCCCACAGCGGGATGAATGAATTCGATTTGAATGCCCAATCTTTTCATTGCTTCCTGGTATGCCGTATTTTCATTATAGCTTTGAATGAATTTAGAAGCACTTCCTTCCAGAGGCACCCACCAGGTTAATGTGGTGATTTCTCCGTCTTCGGCCTGGGTAGCAGTATCGCTTTGTACAGTGCCATCTTCTTTTGTCACATCTATATTTTTACCGCATCCGGTAAGCATTCCGGTCATCATTATTGTTGCTAATCCTGCCGCAATCCATTTTTTAATCTTCATATCTTTGCTCCTTGTCTATCTAATTTTTACACATCATTCTTTTACAGATCCCATCATTACTCCGGTCATAAAATATTTCTGTACAAACGGATAAATACAAAGAACCGGGACTGTGGATACAATTATTGTCGCATATTTTACTACCTCTTCCAAAAACATTACATCTGAATCCATCGTATTTCCGCTTGTACTATTTGCTATTAGAATTTCTCTCATTATCAGCTGCAGTGGAAATTTTTTTCTGTCGCTCAGATATATCATTGCGTTAAACCAAGAGCTCCACTGAGTCACTGCATAAAAAAGAAGCATGACAGCCATCGTCGCTTTGGAAAGTGGTAAGAAAACTTTCAACAATATAACAAAGTCATTTGCTCCGTCCAGTCTGGCCGATTCTTCCAAACTTACCGGAATTGCCTGAAAACAGGTTTTCATTACAATCAGGTTCCAGGTAGAAATCGCTCCTGGTACAACGAGGGCCCAAATTGTATTATACATTCCCAAGGCCTTAACCAGCAGGAAATTGGGAATCAGTCCGCCGTTAAAGTACATAGTGAAAACAATAAGCAAGGTTATCGTTTTTTTGAACATATAACCCTTCCTTGAGAGCGCATAAGCTCCCAGCGTTGTCATCAGGATATTAATGGAGGTTCCAACCGCCACATAAATAATCGTGTTCAGATAACTTACAGGGATGTTTGGATTTTTCAGTACAATTTTATAACCTTCAAGGGAAAATCCAAGCGGTTTCAGGATAACTCCCGTATGCTGCATCAGCCGTATGGGGTCACTTATGGATGCAAACAGTACATGCAGCATAGGATAGAGGCACATAAGGGCCATTAATCCGGTTATGATATAAACGGTGCCAATAAAAATCCTGTCCCCAGGACTCCTGTTTTCGATCATAATTTCCCCTCCTGTTACCACAGACTTTCCTGAGTAATCCTTTTACTTGTATAATTAACAAAGACAAGTATCAAAAGGTTTACTGCTGAATTAAATAAACCAACTGCCGTTCCGTAACTGTAATTTGTCAGTTCCAATCCCTGGCGATATATGTAGGTGGAAATGATATCAGCCTTATCATAGGTAAGCGGACTGTAAAG
>OLPX01002718.1_pt1 | contig 9990 bp, 9 predicted proteins | sample 1672491 | NCBI WGS metagenome assembly OLPX01 (sample SAMEA3136692, study PRJEB25190) | human gut metagenome | biome: human gut; feature: human-associated habitat; material: faeces | place: Austria | collected 2013 | reverse complement strand
GAACGACCTCTCGCGCCTGCTCTTTGCGCTCGGCATCCCGCACATCGGCGCAAAGGCTGCAAAGCAGCTCGCCTTGACATTCCGTTCGATGGACGCGCTGCTTGCGGCGGATGCGGAGGCGATCGCCGCGATCGACGGCTTCGGCGGCATCATGGCCGAGGAGGTCTACAGCTTTTTCCGCAAGCGCTCGGCGCTCGAGCTTGTGGAGCGCCTGAGAGCGGCCGGGCTGAATATGGAATCGGGGGGCGCAGCGGAAACGGCGACAGGGCTGCTCGGCAGGACGTTTGTCCTCACCGGTACGCTGCCGACGCTCACGCGGGCCGAGGCCACGGCGCTGATCGAGAAGAACGGCGGCAGGGTGACGTCCTCGGTCTCGAAAAAAACGTCGTATGTCGTAGCCGGGGAGGAAGCCGGAAGCAAGCTGACAAAGGCGCAAACGCTGGGCATCACGGTCCTGACGGAAGCGGAACTGATCGAAATGACAGAATAAAGGAAGGGGCGCGCAGGGGAGGCCTGCGCCGAAACAGGTGGTCAACATGGCAGAGGAAATCAAAACTACGGAAGAACTCGAAGAGGCCGCTCCGGCGGTGGACAACGACGAGGATATCGAGGCGTATATCCGCGAGCTGACCGGCAAAACGCCGGCGCAGAAGAAGGCCGAGGAAAAGAAGGCGCGCGAGCCCGAGGTGGAACACTTCCGCGTCACGAGTCAGATCGGCGAGGACGACCACAGGGCGTTCATCTATTATTCGACGCTGCTGCGCTACAAATGGGTGCTGCCGGCGTTCCTGATCTCGCCGCTCGTGTTCGCGCTTTTCTTCTCGTTTGTGGACGGGCGGTTTTATTCGGGCAACTTCCTGCTCGCGATGGTCGTCTTATACGTGGCGATCACGCTGATCGTCGTGATCCGCTGCCAGCGCTGGCTTTCCAAAATCAAAAAGAACAACCCCAAAACGCTGTACCTCACGGAGACGACGCTTGCCTTTCTTACATACAGCGTTGTCAACATGAAAAACGGCAACCACATCAAGGTGGGGTACGAGCATATGATCGGCGTGAGCGAGAGCCGCAAGCGCTTTATCCTGTATTTTGACAACGGCAAATCGATGGTTTTCCGCAAGGAGGACATGCCGCTCGAGGTGCAGGAGAAGTTCCGGCCGTTCATCCAGTCGAAGGTGCACAAGGTCAAGATGTTCAAAAAATAATTCCGGCCATGCCGGAAGAAAGAATGGTGATACACAATGACGCAGGATCTGAAAGCGCTGTACGGCGCGGAGGCCGAGGTGCAGAGGACGCGCTATGCGGCGCTGAACACGGCGTTTGCCGAGGCGTTCGGCGCGGCCGAAGCGCTCGAGTATTTCAGCGCGCCGGGCCGCACGGAGGTCGGCGGCAACCACACCGACCACAATAACGGCAAGGTGCTCGCAGCGGCCGTCAATCTCGACGTGATCGCCGCCGTGAAAAAGACGGAAAACGGCGTGATCCGCCTCAAATCCGCGGGCTACCCGATGGATACGGTCGATACGGCCGAGCTCTCTGTGCAGGAGAGCGAGAAGGAGCGTTCCGCGGCGCTGATCCGCGGCGTGTGCGCGCGTCTGAAAGCGCTCGGCTACAAGGTCGGCGGGTTCGACGCCGTGACCGCATCGCGCGTGCTCAAGGGCTCCGGCCTTTCGAGCTCCGCCGCGTTTGAAGTGCTCGTCGTCACGATTCTGTCCCACCTCTACAATGGCGGCGCGATCGCCCCCGTCGAGGCGGCGCAGATCTCGAAATACGCCGAGAACGTCTACTTCGGCAAGCCTTCTGGCCTGCTCGACCAGATGGCGGCGAGTGTCGGCGGCTTCACGACGATGGACTTTGCGGACCCGGCCGCGCCGAAGATCGAGAAGATCGATTTCAATCTCGAGAAACTCGGCTACGCGCTCTGTGTCATCGATACGGGCGGCAACCATGCCGACCTCACCGGCGAATACGCGGCGGTGCCGGCGGAGATGAAGGCCGTTGCGGCGGAGATGGGGGCGTCCGTTCTGCGCGAGGTCGATGAGGCGGCTTTCTATGCGGCGATCCCGTCGCTTCGGAAAACGGTGGGAGATCGCGCCGTCCTGCGCGCGATCCATTTCTTCAGCGACAACCGCATCGTGGACGAGGAGGTCGGCGCACTGAAATCCGGCGACTTCGAGGAATTTAAGCGCCTTGTTATCGCCTCGGGCCGTTCCTCGGCGGTGAATCTGCAAAATGTTTTTGCTGTCGTCAACCCGCAGGAGCAGGGGCTTTCGCTCGCGCTCGCGTTGATCGAGCGGCAGCTCAGCGGGCGCGGCGCGTGGCGTGTGCACGGAGGCGGTTTTGCCGGCACGGTGCAGGCGTACGTCCCGCTCGATATGCTCGAGGGCTTCCGCGCGGAAATGGAGGCTGTGTTCGGCGCAGGCGCCTGCTATGTGCTCTCCATACGCGGCGTAGGTGGCACGAAGGTCACGCTCTAAAATCCAATTGCATAGGAACGTATACATAAAAGAGGAAAAGCAGCCTGAAACAAGCTGCTTTTCCTCTTTTTACACAATTTTCACTCAGCGCGTTTCCCGCATAATCAGCAGGTTCATGGTGTCGCCGCTGTACGCGATGCTCAGGTAAACGTCGTCCTTTTCCAGCAGCATGCCGGATGACGCCGATTCCGCCGCTGCGGCGACCTCCGCGTACCCCTGCGCCTGCAATGCATCGATGTATTCTTCAAAGGCCGCATCGGAGCTGAAGTCCCATACGATCTCGTACTTTCCGTCGTCCGAAAAGTCCCGCACGTAATCGATAGCGCCGTCCTGCGGTTCGGGAATCCGGGCGGTCAGGTCGTTTTCAGGCCACGCGTCGATGTACTGCGGCTCCGCGGACGGAAGTGCCGCGAAATTGCCCGCAGCCGTTTCTGTACCGATGCAGCCGCAGAGAAACAGCGTGAGGGCGGCGGCAAGTGCGACGGCCGCCAAAATGTGCCGCCTGTCGTCTCGTCTCATCGTTCTTTCTCCTTCCGGCGTTCCCGGATGTGCCGGACGGCCAGAATTACGGCGGCAACGCCCGCAGCAGTGCCGAGCAGGAGAAGCAGCGCGGGGACGACCGGGAGCCCCTCGCTGTATACCTGAATCGAGGTCATCGCGTCGGCCTGACCGATCGCGTTTTCTGGGGGACGCATCATGCGGGAGGCCGCATATACGGTGAGCAGGACGGCGGAAAGCAGGGCAAGCACCCAGATCAGCGCCGTTTTCCCGTGTCTTTTCCGCTTGATGCCGCGCTGGTTTTCGATGTCCCCGGCAAATTCCGCGGGGGAGCCGAGCCGTTCGATCACGTCCTGCTCGGTTTCGCCGTGCTCGAGCGCGGAATCGAAGGCCTCCTGCAAATCGCGCAGGATCTCGTCCTTCTTCGCCCTCGGCACGGTCAGCGCTTTTTTCACCTGTCGGATATACTGTTCTTTCGCGTTCATTTTTTCGCCTCCTTCGGCAAGCATTGCCGGATGAATGTATCGACGCATACGGTGTATTCTTTCCAGAAAGCGATCAGCTCGGAAAGGGTTTCGCGCCCTTTGTCCGTCAGCGCATAGTACTTGCGGGAGCTGCCGTTTGCGGCCGCCGGTACGATGCGGCTGCGGATCAGGCCGGCGTCCTGCAGCCGGTAGAGAATAGGGTAGATCGTCCCTTCCTTGGCGTAACCCCATACGGCGGCCCCGTGCGCGTTCAGCGCGGTGATGATCTCATAGCCGTACGTTTCGCCCCGGGCGATCAGGCACAGAAGGACCATTTCCAGCGAGCCCTTCTTGAACTGCTGCATGTACTTGCCGTCCATCGGCATCCTCCCCCCCTATACTATGTAATGCTAATTAGTTGCGCTAAGTATATCGGAATCCAGTTCACCTGTCAAGCCCTTCTGTGGAAAATCCGCCACAGGGCATGCATCGCGGAAACCGAGCAAAAAGGGAACGCCTTTTGCATCTGCATGCAGTTTCAAAGCGGCCGCAGCGCTCAAAACGGACGGATAGGCGGATAAATACAAAATCTTGTCCAAATTTTAAATTTCTGGCAAAGACCTTGCGGTTTTTTTGAATTTGTGCTATCCTACAATATATGTCTGATTTTGTATAAGGAGAAGTATCGTTTGAAAGATAAAGAAGTTATGCCCGCGGCGGAGCTGCAAAAGCAGAAGCTGTATGCCGCGGATGTCGCCGCGATCATGCAGGTGCGCGCGATGGGTACGGAACCGAAGGCTTTTGTGCGCACCTACGGCTGTCAGCAGAACGTGGCGGACGGCGAAAAAATCAAGGGTATGCTCGCTGAAATGGGTTTTGCCTTTACCGACGACGAAAACGAGGCGGATTTCATCCTCTTCAATACCTGTGCGATCCGCGAGCACGCTGAGGACCGTGTCTACGGCAACATCGGCGCGCTGAAAAACGTCAAGCGCCGCAATCCCTCGGTGCTCATCGCCGTCTGCGGCTGCATGATGGAGCAGGCGCACGTGGCGGAGCGCATCCGCACGACGTTCCCATTCGTCAACATCGTGTTCGGCACGCATGTGATCCACCGCCTGCCGGAGATGATCTTTACGGCGGTGACGGATTCAAAGCGCGTGTTCCTGCGCGGCGAGGAATCGAAGGAGATCGTCGAAGGGCTGCCCGTCCGGCGCGACGGCACAGCCCGCGCGTGGGTCACGGTCATGTACGGCTGCGACAATTTCTGCTCCTACTGCGTCGTGCCCTATGTGCGCGGCAGGGAGAAGAGCCGCCATCCCGACGCGATCGTCGAGGAGTGCCGCGGTCTGATCGAGCAGGGATACAAGGAGATCACGCTGCTCGGGCAGAACGTCAATTCCTTTGGCAAGGGGCTCGAGGAAAAGATCAATTTCTCGGAGCTGCTGCGCCGGATCGACGCGATCGACGGCGATTACCGCCTGCGCTTTATGACCTCGCACCCGAAGGACGCGACGCGGGAGCTTTTCGACACGATCGCGGAGAGCCGGCACATCTGCCATCACATCCACCTGCCGTTTCAATCCGGCAACAGCCGCGTTTTAAAGGCAATGAACCGCCGCTACGACCGCGAGAAGTACCTCGGCCTGATCGCTTACGCAAAGGAGAAGATGCCCGACCTGTCCTTGACCTCGGACATTATCGTCGGCTTCCCGGGCGAGACCTATGCGGAATTTCAGGATACGCTGAGTCTCATCCGCGAAGTGGAGTTCACCTCGCTTTTCACGTTCATCTTCTCCTCGAGACCCGGTACGAAGGCCGCGTCGATGGAGGATCCGGTGCCGTATAAGGAGAAAACAAAGTGGTTCGCAGAGCTCCTTGCGGCGCAGGAGGAGATCGCCGCCCGGCGCTGCGCGGCGATGGTCGGCGGTACGGAGCGCGTGCTTGTCGAGGAGCGCAATGAGAAGAACGGCCTGCTCTGCGGGCGTACCGAAAGCAGCATCATCGTGGAATTTCCCGGTGACGACGCGCTGATCGGCACGTTCCAAAGCGTGCGGATCACCGAGGCGCGCAACTGGATTCTGCGCGGCGAGCGGATCGGCTGACGCGGGGGAGATTCCCCGCAGAAACAAAAGGAGGCGTTTAGGCGATGGAGGGCCTGATTTCCATGGGTACGATCCTCAGGATCTTTGCGGCCGCCGCCATCGTGTGCGCCGCTGTGACGATTTACATCACGACGAGAAAAAAATAATTTTAAATATCAAAAGGAGTTACTAAAATGGACATCATCGAGCTTGCAAGAGACCTTGGAAAGAAGATTCAGGAGGACGACCGCTTCATCGCGATGCACGTGGCGAGCCAGCAGTGCGACGCGGACGAGGCTTTGCAGAACATGATCGGCGAATTCAACTTAAAGCGCATGGCGATCAACAACGAGGCGCAGAAGGAGGACCGCAGCGAGGAGACGCTCCGCACGCTGAACGACGAGCTGCGCGCGGTCTATGCCGAAATCATGCAGAACCCGAATATGGCGGCGTACAACAACGCGAAGAATGAGCTCGACGCGCTCGTGCAGCGCGTGACGACGGTCATCACGATGAGCGCCGACGGCGAGGATCCCGATACCTGTGACTGCGATTCCTGTGGCTGCGGCGGCAACTGTTCCTCCTGCGGCGGTGGCTGCCACTGAGTGAACCCGCAGTAAATCAATAGATATGGAGAGCTGGCATGGCTGATTATTCCCCGATGATGAAGCAGTATTTCGAGGTGAAGGAGAAGTATCCGAACACGATCCTTTTCTTCCGCCTCGGAGACTTTTACGAAATGTTTTTCAACGATGCAAAGACCGTGTCGCGCGAGCTGGAGCTGACGCTCACCGGGCGCGACTGCGGTCAGGCGGAGCGTGCGCCGATGTGCGGCGTGCCGTTCCACAGCGCGGAGACGTATATCGCGCGCCTTGTGGCGAAGGGCTACAAGGTCGCGATCTGCGAGCAGATGGAGGACCCCGCGCTTGCAAAGGGCATCGTGAAGCGCAGCGTGATCCGCGTGATTACGCCGGGCACGGTCATGGAAAGCAGCATGCTCGACGAGGCGAAGAACAACTACATCGCCTCGATCTATTATTTCGGCGAGAATATCGGCATTTGCTTTGCGGACATTTCGACCGGCGAGCTCGATGCGACGACGCTGACGGCGAAGGAGCCCGAGGTGCTCTCCCAGCTCGTCATCAACGAGCTTTCGCGCTTTTCGCCGCGCGAGATCCTCATTAATCCGGAATTCACGGATTTCGGGGACGCCGCAAAGTTCATCTCCGAAAAGCTCTCCGCCGCGCTCGAGTGCATGGATTTCGAAGTGTATGCGCCCGACGCGTGCACGGAGGCCGTTCGGCGGCAGTTTCACGCGGAGGTGCTCGAGCGCTCCGCCGTACTCGAACAGCGCGAGATCGTCATGGCGCTCGGCGCGCTGCTCGACTACCTCAAGCGCACGCAGATCACCGGCCTCGAGCGCATGGAGGAGATCAACGTCTACACCGAGGCGAAGGCCATGCGGCTCGACCTCAACACGCGCCGGAATTTAGAGCTTACGGAGACGATGCGCAGCAAGGAGCGCCGCGGCTCGCTTTTGTGGGTACTCGACAAAACGAAAACCGCGATGGGCAAGCGGCTGATCCGCGCATGGCTCGAGCAGCCGCTTCTGAGCCCCGCGAAGATCACGCTGCGCCAGAACGCCGTGGCGGAGTTCTGCGACAACCGCCCGCTGCTCGATTCGATCACAGAGAGTCTGACCGGCATCTTCGACCTCGAGCGCATTATGACGCGTGTTGTCTACGGTTCCGTAAACGGCAAGGATCTGCGCGCTCTTTGGTCGGCACTGACGCGCCTGCCGCAGCTCAAGGCGCTTGCGGCCGGGTGCGAGGCGACGCAGCTCAAGACGATCGAGAAGCAGATCGACGCGCTCGAGGATATTTGCGCGCTGATCGACAAGGCGATCGTCGAAGAACCGCCGCACACAATCCGCGAGGGCGGCATCATCCGCGCGGGCTATGACGCGGCACTCGACGCTATGAAAAACGACATGACGAACGGCAAGCAGCTTATCGCCGAGCTGGAGGCACGGGAACGCGCTGCAACAGGCATCCCGAAGCTGCGCGTCGGCTTCAACCGCGTTTTCGGCTATTACCTCGAGGTCTCGAATGCCTTTAAGGACAAGACCCCGGAGCACTACATACGTAAGCAGACGCTCGCAAACGGCGAGCGCTACATCACGCAGGAGCTTAAGGAGCTCGAAAACCGCATCCTCGGCGCGCACGACAAGTCGATCGCGATGGAATCGAAGCTGTTTGAGGACGTGCGCCGCACGGTCGCCGACCAGCTCACGCGCGTTCAGGAGACCGCGAAGGCGGTCGCGCAGCTCGACGTGCTCGCGTCGTTCGCGGCGGTTTCGGTCAAGAACGATTACACGCGCCCGAGCGTCACGATGAACGGGCGCATCTACCTGAAGGACAGCCGGCACCCGGTGGTCGAGGCGCTGCTCGGCGGCTCAACGCCGTTCGTGCCGAACGACCTCGATATGGACCCGAACCAGAACCGCGTCTCGATTATCACCGGCCCCAACATGGCGGGCAAATCGACGTACATGCGGCAGGTGGCCGTGATCGTCATCATGGCGCAGGTCGGCTGCTTTGTGCCGGCGGCCTCGGCCGAGATCGGCATCGTCGACGGCATCTACACGCGCGTCGGCGCGTCCGATGATCTCGCGGCGGGGCAGTCCACCTTTATGGTCGAGATGGCCGAGGTGGCGGACATCCTCAAAAACGCGACGAAGGACAGCCTTCTGATTCTCGACGAGATCGGCCGCGGCACCTCGACGTTCGACGGCATGAGCATCGCCCGCGCCGTGATCGAGTACGTGCACGACAAAAAGCTGTGCGGCGCAAAAACGCTGTTCGCGACGCACTACCACGAGCTGACGGAGCTCGAGGATCTGCTGCCCGGCGTGCAGAATTTCAGCATCGCCGTGAAGAAGCGCGGCGACGAGATCACGTTCCTGCGCCGGATCGTGCGCGGCGGCGCGGACGACAGCTTCGGCATCGAGGTCGCAAAGCTCGCCGGCGTGCCGGACAAGGTGGTGCGGCGCGCAAAGCAGGTGCTGCAGAGCCTCGAGAGCGGCGAGGCCGTCACGGTGCCGAAGAATGCGGCGCCCGCAAAGCGCGAGGAGCCGGTTCAGCTCACGATGCTGACGAAGGACAGCGAGGTCATCAGCCGGCTGAAATCGGTCGACGTCAATACGCTGACGCCGATTGAATCGATGAATCTGCTCTTTGAGCTCGCAAATATGCTCAAGGATTAACGAAAAACAAGGGAAGGGCAGGTGCAGAAAGTGCCGAAAATCAATGTGCTCGACAAGCATGTCGCCGAGCTGATCGCCGCGGGCGAGGTTGTCGAGCGGCCGTCCTCGGTCATCAAGGAGCTTGTGGAAAATTCGATCGACGCCGGCGCTTCGATCGTCACCGTGGAGATCCGCCGCGGCGGCGTCACATATATGCGCGTCACGGACAACGGCTGCGGCATCGCCCGCGAGGACGTGGCGACGGCGTTTCTGCGCCATGCAACGAGCAAGGTGCGCGCCGAGGACGATCTGAACGCGATCCTCACACTCGGCTTCCGCGGCGAGGCGCTGGCCTCGATCTCCGCGGTCGCGCACGTCGATCTTATCACCAAAACGCCGGACGGCGCGGTCGGCACGCATTATGCCGCGAGCGGCGGCAGTGCGGTTTCGGTTGAGGATGCCGGGTGTCCGAACGGCACGACGATCACCGTGCGGGACATTTTCTACAATGTGCCGGCCCGCATGAAATTTCTCAAGAAGGATACGGCGGAGGGCAACGCCGTTGCCGGCCTTTTGGATAAGATCGCGCTTTCGCACCCCGAAATCTCCTTCCGGCTGATCCGCGAGGGCAAGGAGACGCTGCACACCCCGGGCGACGGCAGGCTCTCTTCCGCGATCTACGCGGTATTCGGCAAGGAATTTTCCTCGAACCTGCTTCCGGTCGATTACACATTCGGCGGCGTGCGCGTGCACGGCTATATCTCTTCGCCGATCGGCAGCCGGCCGAACCGCAGCATGCAGAACTTTTTCATCAACGGGCGCTTTGTTCGCAGCCGCACGGCGGCCGTTGCGCTCGAGGAGGCGTATAAAGGCGCGATCATGGTCGGGAAATTCCCGGCCTGCGTCCTGCATCTGGAGCTGCCCTCCGAGGCTGTAGACGTCAACGTGCACCCGGCGAAGCTCGAAGTGCGCTTTGTCAATGAGCGCCCGGTGTTCGACGCGGTCTACGGCGGCGTGAAATCGGCGGTTTCCGCGAGCCGCGATATGAAATCGATCGAACTCACGCGGCCAAAGCCGCTTATAAACCCGTATAAGCCCGATCACGAGAAAGCGCCGGTACAGACGTATATCGCACAGCCGCCGGTGCAGCGCCCGCGGCCCGCGCCTGTCACACCGGCTGTTTCCGTGCCGGAGGCGACCGCAGAGACACGGCGCGGCCCGGA
>OLPX01002716.1_pt1 | contig 9992 bp, 8 predicted proteins | sample 1672491 | NCBI WGS metagenome assembly OLPX01 (sample SAMEA3136692, study PRJEB25190) | human gut metagenome | biome: human gut; feature: human-associated habitat; material: faeces | place: Austria | collected 2013 | reverse complement strand
CTGCTGCTTGGAACCGGCTGGTGGATCATCTCCATGAAATCGCTGGCCAGCACGACCTCGGAGGAGGATTACGTGATGTTTGCCAGATACCGCGGCCTTTCAGAGGGCACGATCGGCAAGAACTATGTATTCCGCAATTCCATCTTGACGCAGATCACGGCGCTTGCCATGAGCCTCGGCGGTGTGTTCGGCGGCTCCATCATGACGGAAATTATTTTTGGGTATCCGGGCGTGGGCACGCTGATTCAGAACGCGATCCTGCAGTCGGACTACAACATGATTCTGGGATGTATTACGATATCCATTGTGGCGATTTCCACCGCTACGCTGATTGTCGATCTGGTCTATCCCTTTATCGATCCGCGCATTCGTTACGGCTGAGGGAAGGGGGAAGGCAAATGAAAAAATTTTGGAAAGTCGCCAATTTCCGGTTGAAGGCCGGCCTGATTATCACGGCTTTCTTCCTGATTATCGGCTTTGTCGTCTATTATTTTCCGCATACCGACCCGTTCACCTTCAATACATACCCCAATAAGCTCGGGGCTTCTGCGGAGCACTGGCTCGGCACGACGAGCATGGGGCAGGACGTCGTATGGCTTCTGATCGAATCCATCCATAATTCGCTGGCGATCGGCCTGATCGTCGCGTTCCTCGGCACCGTGGTCGGCGTTCTGGTCGGTCTGCTGGCCGGCTTTGCCGGCGGCGCTCTGGACCGCGTCCTGATGGTGATCACGGATACCTTTGTGGTCATCCCGTCTCTGCCGATTCTGATTATGATGACGTCTTTGATGAAAGGCAGCTCGACGACGATCGTCATGGCGCTGGTGCTTGCCATGTTTGCATGGGCTTGGCCCAGCCGGCAGATCCGGTCCATGGCGCTGAGCATCAAGGAGCGGGACTTTATCCACACGGCCCGCTTTTCCGGAGAAAGCACGCTGCAGATTGTCGTCACGGAAATTCTTCCCTATGCGCTTACTTGGTCTCTCTCAAACTTTATGAATGCCACCCTGTCTGCGATCGGGTCGGAATCCAGCCTTGCGGTGCTGGGGCTTTCCCCCGGCAATCTGGTTTCTCTGGGCAACATGATCCAGTGGGCCAGAAGCTACAATGCGATTTTCAATAAGCAGTATCTCTGGATCGGCGCGCCCATCGTGGCCACAGTGATTCTGTTTATCGGCCTGTTCTTGCTGATTACGGGCTATAACGATTATTTATCTATGAAGAGAGGCAGGTAACGGATATGCTGAAAGTCGATCATCTGTCCACTTCTTATAAGACGCTGGATGGGGACGTCCACGTCATCAACGACTTAAATTTTGAGATTCGGGAAAATGAGATTTTCGGTATTGCCGGTGAATCCGGCTGCGGCAAAACGACGCTGCTGAAAACCCTGTACGACATTGTCGAGTATCCGCTCGTCATCGATCAGGGAAAAGTGACGCTGAGCGGAGAGAAAAACGGAAAGCCCTTTTCCTTTGAATCCGGCCAGATTCGGAAAACCTGGTGGAACAATATATCCTACGTGCCGCAGGCGGCGCAGAGCGTGCTGAACCCCATCGTGCGGCTCAAAAAGCAGTTTCTGGATTCCATACCGAAGCAGGACAAGCGAAACGAGACGGAGAAGCAGACGCTCGCCCGCGTCGCGAAATATCTGGAGGAACTCAGCCTTTCTCCGAATGTGCTGGAGGCATACCCGTTCCAGCTTTCCGGCGGCATGCGCCAGCGCGTGATCATCGCGCTTGCAACCTTTATGTCGCCCAGCGTGGTTCTGGCCGACGAGCCGACCACGGCGCTCGACGTTGTCGTGCAGCGCGGCATCCTGATGATGCTGATGCGCCTGCAGCGCCAGCTGAAAAATACTATGGTGATCGTCAGCCATGACATGGGCGTGCACTATCAGGTGACGGACCGCATGGCGATCATGTATTCCGGCAGCATCATCGAACTGGGCAATACGGAGGAAATTTTCAGCGATCCGGTTCACCCGTATACCACGATGCTCGTCGGGTCCCTGCCGCGTGTAGGCGATAAGAGTCAGAAGGTGGGTATTCCGGGCCGGCCGCCTGCATTGACAAATCCGCCGCCGGGGTGCCGCTTTGCACCGCGCTGCCCGTATGCGACGGACCTGTGCCGCAAGGAAATCCCCGCGTTCCGCGAGGTAAAGCCGGGCCGGTTCGCTGCCTGTCATCTGCTGAATAAGGGGGTGGAATAAATGGCTGAAAAATTGTTGGAAATCAAAGGGGTCAGCAAAATTTTCCGTATCGGCGGTATGATTCGCGGCAAAAAGTTGGTCGCAGTCGATGATGTTTCGATCTCCATCGACAATGACAAGCCGGTTATTCTCTCCGTCGTCGGCGAATCCGGCTGCGGAAAATCCACCCTGTGCAAGATGGTGCTGCGCCTGCACCGCCCGGATATGGGTGATATCATTCTGGACGGGAGATCTTATCTGGATAAAAAGGGGTATGATCCGCTGCAGTTCAAGCTGGATGTGCAGCCCATTTTCCAGAACCCTTACGAATCCTTTTCCGCTCGTAAGCCGGTAGATTCCTATCTGTTCAATACGGCTCTGCGGCTCGGCATCGCGAAAAACCGGGAGGAAGCGACGAAGCTGGTGGACGAGGCGCTGAAAAGCGTCGGCCTTTCTCTGGCAGTTGTAAAGGGAAAGTATCCCACGCAGTTTTCCGGCGGCGAACTGCAGCGCGTTTCCATCGCCCGCGCGCTGATTACCCGCCCGAAGCTGATCATTGCGGACGAGCCCGTCGCAGCGATTGACGCATCCATGAAGATGAATATCGTCAATCTGTTCAAGGAGCTCAAGGATAAGTATGGCATTTCCTTCATCTATATAACGCATGACCTCTCTACGGCGTACTATGTTTCGGATTACATTGCGACGCTGTACCGCGGCTGCCTGATCGAGTACGGTCCGGCCAAGGAGATCATGGATAACCCGGCGCATCCGTATACGGAGCTTCTGATGAATGCAGTGCCGAAGGTGGGGGATAAGTGGAAGGAAGATCTGGTCCTTCCGGATATGGAGGATAAAGAGTATTCCATTTCCTACTGTAAATTTGCGCCCCGGTGTCCGTACGCCACCGATGAGTGCAGAAATGCGCGGCCCGGAGAAACCTATCTCAACGAGACGCGCAAGGTCATGTGCTTCCATCCCTTGAAGGGCTGAATCTGCTGAAAAACAGATTTCCCATTTGGAAATAACCGGTTCTGGGTTAGGTTAATCCGGAAACTTCTGAACGGCGTGTGCCATGCTGCGGCAGGTGTACGCCGTTTTTGTTTTCCTGCTTTCGGCTGTTCTGAGTGCGTACAGGTTTCGCGCCCCCCTCCCTGCGGCGAAACGGCGTGCTGTGCAGGCCCTGCGCCCGGAAACGGAGCGGCGCCGCAGGCAAAAAGCAGATCGGAATCAGATTGCAATACGTCGAACAAGCCTGAATGTGGTATAAAGAACGTGCGGAGCCGTAATGGGTGCGGTTCCGCCGCGCTTATTTTCAGAGGGGTGATGTTTGATGATGTATGGCTATATCCGTGTTTCCAGCACAGACCAGAACGAGGACCGGCAGGTGACGGCACTGCGGGGAAAGGGCGTTCCGGACGGGAATATCTACATGGACAAGCAATCGGGAAAGGATTTTGACCGTCCGAGGTACAAAAGGCTGGCGGGAAAGCTCAAGCCGGGCGATCTGCTGTATGTGCACAGCATCGACCGGCTGGGAAGGAATTACGAGGAGATTCAAAACCAGTGGCGCATTTTAACGAAGGAGATCGGCGCGGACATCTGCGTGCTGGATATGCCCCTGCTGGACACAAGAAACGGCAGGGATCTGATGGGCACCTTCATCGCCGACCTGGTGCTGCAGATCCTGTCCTTTGTGGCGCAGAATGAGCGGGAGGCCATCCGAAAACGGCAGGCCGAGGGGATCGCGGCGGCCAAAGCCAAGGGCGTCCGCTTCGGAAGGCCCGAGTGCCCGCTGCCGGATACGTTTGAAAATATCGTGCGGCAGTGGGAGGGAAAGCAGCTCCCGCTTCAGAAAGCACTCGAACAGAGCGGAATGAGCCAAGCCACCTTTTACCGCCGCCTGCGGGAATACAGGCGCAGACGGTTGGAATAGGGGGGCGGTAGGGGGCTACTGGGTTGGTGTCCAGTCTGTCCAGTCAAGACATGGGTAAGTGATTAGTTTCAAAACAAGGGTAAGTCAATTTTAGGAAGAGGTAAGTCATCTTGAATTTAGCGGCTTCGTTTCCAAACAAGAAAAACTAAAAGTTTCAGTGCTGACAATACCTAACGGGTAATCTCCTAACCAAAGAACAAATTCACGCTCACCCTGTGCCTGTAGTCCAACGGTAAGTCCTCGCAGGGCAGTGCTGACCTGAATTAGAGTTTTATTAATCTTCACATACCCATGCTTATTGATCTTTCTTGTTTCAAATCCAATAGGATATTCAATGGTATCCGGGGTGCCTTCATATAGCATGTCTGACTTTGTATAAACTTCTGATGGGGTTATCATCCCAATAGATTCATGCGGGCGCACAAAATTGTATTCCTCCACCCATGCGTCAATCGCTCGTTGATTTGCTGCTACGCCGCCTGCAATTTTTCCCTGAATCTCCCGGCTGAGGTCTGCATGCATTCGCTCATGAGAGCCGTTTTGCGTGGGGGATCCGGGATCTGTACGGTCGGGGCGTATCCCAAGATAGACCCACCATGCACTGAGCCTGGTGAGTCCCAGAGGACTGCAGTTTACAGCAAAAGGAACCCCGTTGTCGCTTCGGATTACTCTGGGCATACCATAGCGCTGGAATAGTTTTTCGAATACAGCTTTTACTGCTTCAGCTGTGCCGCTTTGCATAAGACGGATATCCAAAATATATTTGCTGGCTAAGTCCCTTACTGTCAACGGAAGGCACTTTTCCCCCTGTGAATACCACCATCCCTTAAAATCTACCGTCCACACATCGTTGGGATTGGTAGCCTTAATATATTTTCTCATCCGGGACGGGTCAGGCTGCACGGTACGAACCTGTCTGCGCTGAATCAGTCCGGCTTTCCCTAACACGCGGTAAATACTGCTTTCAGATGGCACCTGTTCTTCCGGATATGCCTTTTGATACAATACTGCTATCTTCTTAGATCCCCAAGTCGGATGTGCCGTCCGCAGTTTAATTAACCGTATCACCGTATCCTCATCCAGCTTAGACGGGCTGTTCTCCGGCGCTCTGCTTCGGTCACAAAGTCCTGCATATCCATATTCAAAAAATCGGTTTTTCCACTTGTGTCCTGTTTTCTCTGATATTCCGTACTCATGGCAGAGGGCCTTAAAACTGTCTGCTTTCCCTGCCAGATATTCCTGTATGAATTCTTTTCTCTGTTCCACTGCTGTGCTCTCCTTCCAACTCAAACAGAAGACCTCCTTTTCAGTTGTTCTCCTGTTCATTTTATTCCTTTAACTTACCTATGTCCTGAATCTTTTTACTTACCTTTCTCATGATACTATACACTTGTGTCCAGTCAAAATGGGCGCACTGCCCCCTTGGAAAGGGGACCTTTGGGATCTGCCCAGGTTGCGGGGCAATTTATATAGAAACCCGCCGGAAACTTTTACGCAGCCTCCGGCGGAAAAAACGGGGTGAAAACAAAAAAAAGCGGGGCCTCCAGCCTGGGAAAACCAGGCGGGAAGCCCCGCTTTGAGCCGTAGAGTGCCTTGGACATCTACGGTGAGAGTGGTGTGAGAATCATTCTCAAAAACGGCTGAAAACCGCTTGAAATCAAATAAAAATGGAGTGACATCTATTTTGTCACTCCATCATGGCGCGCTTGAAGGGACTCGAACCCCTGACCTACTGGTTCGTAGCCAGTCACTCTATCCAGCTGAGCTACAAGCGCATCTGTTTTTTAACAGCTTAGTTATTATAGGCTCTTTTTGGGAAAAAGTCAAGGGTTTTGCAAAAAAAATCGAAAAAAATTTGCGAAAAAAGGGCGGCCTGCTGTAGGCCGCCCTGAAAGTCATGCTTATTCGCTTTTTTCCGGTTCTGCGGGCGCTTTCTCTTTCAGGTGCGTCTCGATCAAGTAGCGCGGCCGCTGCTTGACCTCGCTGTAAATCTTGCCGATGTAGGTGCCGACCACGCCGAGGCACAGCATCTGCAGGCCGCCGAGCAGCCAGATCGAGGCGACGATCGCCGTCCAGCCCGCGACCGTCACGCCGAGCAGGTGCGAGATCAGCGCGTACAGAAGGCCGAAAACGCTCAGAACAGAAATCAGGATGCCGAGGTTCGAGATCAGCTTCAGGGGCTTGACGCTGAACGAGGTGATGCCGTCGAGCGCGAGCGCGACCATTTTCTTGAGCGGGTATTTCGATTCGCCCGCAAAGCGCTCGCCGCGGTCGTAATAGACGTAGTCGCTTTTAAAGCCGATCAGCGGCACGATGCCGCGCAGAAAGAGGTTGACCTCCTTGTATTCCGCGAGGCCCTCGAGCGCGCGGCGGCTCATCAGGCGGTAGTCTGCGTGGTTGAACACGATGTCCACGCCGAGCAGCCGCAGGAATTTGTAGTAGCCCTCGGCGGTCGAGCGCTTGAAAAACGTGTCCTTGTCGCGCTTGTTGCGCACGCCGTAGACGACGTCGCAGCCCTCCATGTATTTTTCCACGAAGCGGTCGACGGCGTCGGTATCGTCCTGCAAATCGGCGTCCATGCTGATCGCGCAGTCGCACAGCGGCGCGGCGGTCATCAGCCCGGCGAGCAGCGCATTCTGGTGGCCGCGGTTGTGCGCGAGCTTCACGCCGTCCACATAGGGGATCGCGGCGCTGTATTCGGAGATGAGGGACCATGTCTGATCGCGGCTGCCGTCGTCCACGTAGAGGATGCGGCTTTCGCGGTCGATCAGCCCGGTGCGGATCATCGTGTGCAGCTTTTCGGTCAGCCGTTTGGTGGTTTCGGGGAGGACGGCCTCCTCGTTATAGCAGGGAATCACCAGATAAAGCACCGGTGCGGTGCGCTCAGTCGTCATTTGTAAAGCCCTCCTTTTTTTCCAGTGCCCGGTCCGCTTTCAGGCGCGGCTTCAGGCGGATCAGCGTATGGTTTGTAAAGCTGGTGTTGTGTTTCTTTGCGTAGTGCGAAAGCGGGCGCACGACCATGTTGTGCGCGAGGACGACCATCCGGCGGCGGTACTTTTCGACCGCGCGCATGCACAGCAGATAGAGCACAAGCAGGGCAATGCACAGCAATGTGATCAGGCCGCCGAGCAGCAGGCCGGGCGTCTCGTAGACAAACTCGATTTCCACATTTGTGCCGGCGTTGACGCGAATTGCCATGAAGCCGACGTTTACCCTTTCGATGTCGGCCTTTTCGCCGTTGACATAGGCGGTCCAGCCCGATTCATACGGGATGCTGAAAAAGACAGGCACGTCCTTTTCGGTCGAGATCGTCGCCGTGAAGCCGGTGTTCGTGTACTGGAAAGTGTCGCAGGCCATCGCGGCGCGGTTTGCACAGTCCGCCTCATAGGCGGCCGTCGTGTAGAGGATCTGGTCGGCTGTCAGCTCCGTGAGCATGTCGCTCCATTTTTCGGCCTGCCGCCGGGTCAGCACAAGGCCCTTGAGCATCAAAAGCTCGCGCTGGTTTTCAGCCGCCGCCTCATACGTTTCCTCAGTCACGTAGCTGTCGTAGGCGAAGCCCATCGGGATGTAGTTCTCGTTTTCCCAGATGTCGAAGCCGTTCGCGTTGCCGTAGTACATCCAGCCGGTCATCGAGGGCGAGGCATAATCCTCGCCGGCGAAATACTTGTCGTCGTGGTCGCAGTCGAAGAGGTACTTCACGCTTGTCAGCGCCCTAAGGCCGTAGTGCGCCGTATCGGGGCGCGAGGCCACGTCGCGCTGCACGCCGATCGAATCGTAAAACTCCATCAGCGAACCGGGCACGATGCTGTGGAACGCCTGAATCGACTGCACCTGCCAGAACATCGCGGAGTTGTCGAGGCTTTCGTAGAAATCCACGCGCACGCGGTCGTCGCGCAGATCCTCGATCGAGACGTCCTCGCCGCCGTTGAGCGCGTAGGGGATGATGTGGTTGTAGGTGTAGTCGGACTGCGTTTTGCCGAGCGCGATGAAGTAGATCGAATACAGCGTGATTACGGCGCTCAGGCAGACGAAGGAGGCGCGGAAGAATTTTTTCGAGCCGCGCACGTAGAAGGTGAGCAGAAACGCCGTGAGCGTCAGGCAGATCAGCGCGATCGCCACGTAGCACCAGAAGCGCGTCGGGTATTTCTCGAGGCCGTAGGTGACGGAGACGATCTCGCCGTCCTCCTTGATGAGCGTCGGCATCAGGCCAATCACAAGGGCCGTCACGGCCGTGATCACCGTTGTCCACTTGATCGAGCGCTTCCAGTCGACGCATGGGTTCTCGAGCGCCATCATCGTGGCGGCTGCCATCATCAGCGTCAGCATGTAGAACCAGCGGGCGTAGTACGAGGCGTTCAGAAGCTGGAAAGCCGCGTTGAGACCCGGGACAAGCGCCATGACGAACAGGATCCAGAGCATTTTTTTCAGCCAGTGGCGGCGGCGCATCTGCAGCCAGCCGATCACGCCCGTCATGCTGAACATCGGCAGCCACGCGCCGAGCGAGGCCCATTTCGAGCCGGAATCCGGCGTGAAGTTCGGGCGCGCGGGCAGATCCGGCGGGAAAAAGAGCGATTGCAGGATGTGCACATACCGCTGGTTTTTGTCGTAGAGCAGCGCGTTCCACCCGCTGATCGGGTTTGAAACGCGGTAGTTCTGCATGATGCACAAAACGCTCGGCACGAGCAGGATGCAGGAGATGCCGAGGCCGAGCACGGCCTCGAGCGCGAGCAGCAGGAAATTCTGCGGGCTGATTTTCCAGCTTCCGGAGAGCAGGCGGACAAAGAAATAGATAACCGTGAAGCACACCATGCCGACGAAGAAATAATAGTTTACAATGCAGCATGCGGCGACCGCGAGCGCAAAGATGCCGCGGCGGTGCGCATACATGTATTCGTCCAGCGCGGCGAGCAGCAGCGGGAAGAAGATGATCGCCTCGTGGAAATGGTTGAAAAAGATGTTGTAGACCGAAAAGCCCGAAAACGCATACAGCAGCGAAGCGAGTAGCGCCGTGCTCGGGCTGCGCGCGTAGCGGTGCAGGTATACATAGCCCGTCAGCGCCGCCGAGGCGAATTTCAGCATGAAGAGCGGGCCCATGAGAAATTGCAGCCACTCGCCGGGGAACGGGATCGTGAGCCAGAAAAATGGGCTGCCGAGCAGGTAAAACGAATACGAGCCGATGAAGTTCGCGCCGAGGTCGGTCAGGTGGCTCCAGCCGATATTGCCCGAGCGCACCGCGTCGTGCGCCAGCCGGTAAAACGGCACCTGCTGCACGTTGAAGTCGCCGTAAAAGAGGAAGCGCCCGCCGTCCACCAGCATGAAAGGCAGAAAAATCACGAAGGCGAGCGCCAAGCCGAACAAGAAGGCGTAGAGAAAGTAATTGCCGCGCACCCGGCTGCGAAGCCGCTCGCCGGCGTGAGCTTTAGAGGTATCCAAGAGCTTGTCCTCCTGTTTTCTGAGTATTCTATAAAATTATAGCACAATCGCTGTAGGGATTAAAGCCAATTTTTGTTTTTTAAGGAATTTTTATTGAAAAGTTCGGGCGCGTCGGCTACAATAAAAGGGAACGAGGAAAGGACGGGCAGGCGGATGGAACAGTTTTTTGCCATGCTTTCGCGCATGAAATACATCAACCGGTGGGGGCTGATGCGCAGCACCCAGAGCGAGAATATCGCGGAGCATTCGCTCGACGTGGCGGTCATCGCCCACGCGCTGGCGCTGCTGCGCACGCGGCGCTTCGGCCTGCCGTGTGATGCCGAGCGCGCCGCAGTGCTCGGGCTTTTCCACGATGCAACGGAGATCATCACCGGCGATCTGCCCACGCCGGTCAAGTACCACAGCGCGGAGATCCGCCGCGCGTACGGCGAG
>OLPX01002714.1_pt1 | contig 9997 bp, 7 predicted proteins | sample 1672491 | NCBI WGS metagenome assembly OLPX01 (sample SAMEA3136692, study PRJEB25190) | human gut metagenome | biome: human gut; feature: human-associated habitat; material: faeces | place: Austria | collected 2013 | reverse complement strand
CTCATCGCTGACCTTTCTGATCTCCACCACGTCATCCGTTACGAGACGATGGCCCCTCTTTATGAGTTCCAGAGCCGCCTCACTCTTACCGATTCCGCTCTCGCCCATAATCAGGACGCCTTCGCCGAATACGTCCACTAAAACGCCATGGATGCTGATGCATGGAGCCAGTTTTACCTTCAGCCACCGGATGATCTCCGCCATCAGATCGGAGGTCGTCTGCTCCGAAACAAGGCAGGGCACGCCGTAATGGTCGCACAGTGCGATCATATCCTCATCAGGATCCTGGTTTCTCGAATAAACCAGACACGGAATCTGACTGGACAGAAGCTTGTCATACATCTCCACCTTGCGGTCATGTTCCATCTGTCGGATGTACTCCTGCTCCACATAGCCGATAATCTGGACCCTCTCATTGTCGAAATGGTCAAAAAAACCTGCCAGCTGCAGTGCCGGACGATTGACATCCGGATGACTCAGCACAATTTTCTCTGCATCGATCTCCGGTGTCATGTTCCGGAGATTCATTTTTTCAATTAACTCTGTAATCGCAACTCCATGCATGGTCTCATGCTCCTTTTCCATCTGTTTTTCTCATACTAACACAGATTTCGTGTTTTGAAAAGAGATTCGGAGGGAAATTCCACAATCCTGCCGCCGGGCAGCTGCAGTTCACTCCCCGTTTATTCCTGTTTTGGACGTAAGCTGACGCAGCCGATTAATGGAAAAAGTCATAGACACTCTGAGCCGACTTAGCATTCATGCCCGGTGCGGCAGTCAGGGCTTCTATGGTGGCCTCTTTTATGGCTTCGATATCTTTAAAATAGCGCATCAGTGCCTTGCGGCGGGTGGGGCCGATATCAGGGATGTCATCCAGTATGGAGTGAACCTGGCCTTTGCTGCGCAGGCTACGGTGATATTCGATCGCGAAACGATGGGCCTCATCCTGGATTCGGGTGATCAGCTTAAAGCCCTCGGAGCGCTTGTCGATGGGGATCTCCACGTTGTTGTAGTACAGGCCGCGTGTCCTGTGGTTATCATCTTTTACCATACCGCAGACCGGGATAGACAGCTTCAGCTCATCGAGCACTTCCAGGGCAATATTGACCTGTCCGCGGCCGCCGTCCATCATGAGTAAGTCCGGGAATTTCGTGAAGCTGCCGAACTCTTCGTCCACACCCTTTTCTTTTAATGCGGCGGCTTCATCAAGTCCGTGGGAAAAACGGCGGGTGAGTACTTCACGCATGGAAGCGTAGTCGTTGGCGCCTTTGACCCATTTAATCTTGAATTTCCGGTAATCGTTCCGCTTGGGCTTGCCGTCTTCATAGACAATCATGGAGCCTACGGATTCAAAACCGCTGATATTGGAAATATCAAAGGCCTCGATCCTGTGGACTCCGGTTATGCCGAGCCAGCCGCAGACCTCGTTCATGGCGCCGATGGTCCGCAGCTCCTCGCGTTTGATCTTCTCTTTGTCCTGGGAAAGAACCAAGGCCGCGTTGCGTTCCGCAAGCTCTACCAGGCGCTCCTTCTCCCCCTTCTGAGGGACGACAAGCTTCACCTTCTGGCCGCGTTTGGCGCTGAGCCACTCTCTGATGATCTCGCTGTCCTCAAGCTCTGTCTGAACCCAAAGCTCCCTTGGGACGAACGGCGTGCCGGCGTAAAACTGCTTGACGAAGCTGGTCAGGATCTGCCTGTCATCCTCTGCCGTGGCAATGGTAACGTGGTAATGCTCCCGGCCGATCAGACGGCCTTCCCTTACGAAGAAGACCTGGACTACCGCGTCCTTGTCGTCCTTCGCCATGGCGATGATATCGCGGTCCTCCATACTGCTGCTGGTAATCTTCTGTTTCTGGGCCACCGCCCTGACGCTGGTCAGCAAATCCCGGTATTCGATGGCTTTTTCAAAATCCATCTCATCCGACGCCGCCTGCATCTTCTCCTCCAGCATGGAGATGACCGGGTCGTATTTACCGCCCAGAAAATCAAGGGCCTGGCTGATGGCCTTTCCGTATTCTTCTTTGTTGATGTACCCCTGGCAGGGCGCCGAGCACTGCTTGATGTGGTAGTTTAAGCAGGGGCGGTCCCTGCCGATATCCTTCGGCAGATTGCGGTTGCAGGTCCGGATCTTATACAGCTTATGAATCAGATCGATGGTATCCTTTACCGATCCCGCACTGGTGTAGGGGCCAAAATATTTGCTTTTGTCCTTTTTCATATCCCTGGAAAATAAAACCCGGGGAAAATCCTCGTAAACCGTCACCTTAATATACGGATACGTCTTATCGTCCTTTAACATCGTGTTGTATCTGGGACGGTGTTCCTTAATTAAATTGCACTCCAGAACCAGGGCTTCCAGCTCAGAATCGGTTATGATGTACTCGAACCGGGCGATCCTGGAAACCATCTGTTCAATCTTTGACGTCTTATTCCTGCTGCTCTGGAAATACTGCCTGACCCTGTTCTTTAAACTGATGGCCTTGCCCACATAGATGATCTCATCCTTTTTATCGTGCATGATGTAGACCCCCGGCTGGGCGGGCAGTTTCTTTAGTTCTTCTTCTATATTAAATCCATTGTATACGGATTGCTCCACGTATTTGTCACCTCAGTCTCGCTCCATCGTATTTCGTCTGCATCTCCAGATAATTGACGGCGGCCCGGTACATTCCTTGCCGCGTGCCCGTTCCGCTTCCGATATCCAGGGATTCACAGACAGCCGTAAGCTCCTCTTCTGAAAAGATCTCACAGCGCTCTTTTAAAACTTCCAGCTTTTCATAATACGTCTCCGCGTCTAAAAAAGCAAGAAGATTTTTACTGGAAACAGCGGTTTCTTCACTCGTTTCTTCTGCTTCCTCTGTCTTAAGTTCGACCCGCTCAAACCGGTACTTCTGATTCACCTCCGGATATTTTTCATGGTCCACTTCACTGGTGAACATGGACAGCGGCCGCACATACGTTCCAAATGTACCGTACAGCGCCTGATAAACCACCATCTTCTCTCCTGTCTCGGAATGTTCGGCTACGGTGATAATCTGATACAGCTTATTCTTAAAATGTCTGTAACATTCTCCTGGTTTTGGTATTCTGTCCATATGCGTTTCCTTTCCTGATTTTCTGTCATGTGCGCAGTACCGCGCTATTCTCCTGCCCCGCCTGTCGTGACGATCACAACATTGGGCTTGCTTCTCTTTTCCCCCTGTGCCGCAGTCTCCGGCTGGGCGGCGGCTTTCTCAGCGGCTTCTGTTTCCGCATCTTCACCGGTCTGCAGTTCTTCACTGGCGGTGGTTCCGTCCACCGGAGCCTCTGTCTCCTCCATCGTGGTTTCTTCCGAAGGCTGTCCCTCCTGGGGAAGCGTTTCCTCCGGTGCAGGCGGCGTCTCCCCGTCTGCAGCTTCTGCCGGCGGGACCGCTGTGGTCTCAGGAGGCAGAGCCGCCCTGGATTCCGCTATCTTCTGATCTTCCCGGCCGGCTTCCTCCGGGGAAAGAAGTCCATCCCACGTATATTTGTTGGATGCGCTCCATAGAATCCATTCATCGTATCCGGCGTCGTAGACCGCCTGAATCTGAGCCCGCACCTCGGCAGGGCCGTATTTGATATAATGCTGCAGATAGGAGGCGGTGAAATCCTGAAGCCACGGCCGCACGATGGCATGGTCCTCCCCCGCCGCCGTCACGATAGCCAGATCCTGCTTTGACTTCATCAGGGCCGCAAGAATCGTATCGTAAGGCTGCGTATCCGGATGCTCAATCCCGAAATTCCCGTCACCGTAATGGGAGGGATAAATCATCGGACAGATATAGTCTAAATGCTTTGCCATATCATTATACACCTGTCCCACCGCATCCGCATCAATCTTACTTCCAATGATGGTGCCGAAAACGTCTGCCGATACGAAGACGCCTTCCTCCGACAGCTTATCGTAGGCATACGTAATAAACTCCGTGATGATATCCGTCTTGGAGCGTCCCCTCGTATCCGCCTCGTCAAACACAACCTGCTTCATGGTGCTGTCCGTGGCAAAGCGGATGTAATCGAACTGAATCTCGTCAAACCCGGCTTTTGCGGCCTGTCTGCCCACTTCTACCAGGTAATCCCACACCTCCTGGCGGTAGGGATTGACCCAGGCCAGCCCCTTATTATCGCGGTGAAGACTGCCGTCCGCGTTCTTTAAGCTCCACTCCGGCTTCTTCTCAGCCAGATATGGATCACGGAATGCCACGACCCTGGCGATGGTATAGATGCCTCTGGCCTTTAAATCCGCCATAAGCGATCCGATATCTCTGATATACCGCTCCGATGCACCGATCTCATTGACCGTGGGCGCATCATCCATGGCAAATGTGATCCTTCCATCGTCGTTCTTCACATCGATGACCACCGCGTTAATCTCCGTCTGGCTGATCTTGTCGAGAATCGCCTGAAAGCCTTCTGATCCCGCCATATATCCGGAAATGTAGACGCCCTTCACCCGGACCCGCTCCTTCTTAACTTCTTCCGGTTCTGTCTCTGGCTGAATCTCCAGCGTCTCCTCTTCAGTTTCTCCGCTCATACTCTCTGTTTCTGTTGTCTCATCCGTTTCCGGCAAGTCGGATACCTGCTTATACTTACTGCATCCCGTAACTGCCAGCGTACAGACAAGTACTGCCAAAAGCCATTTCTTCATATTGCTCCCGTTCTCTTTCCTGATGGTTTTATGGTAATCTCCTGTAACATTTATTTAATATTTTACCACATTTTGTAAAATTTACAAACGTGTTTTCGTTTTGCCGTCTTAATCATTCATTTTGTAAATTATATTTGACATTTAGTCGTATTTAGTGTACTATTAAAGTATGAAACAGGAGTCCTGCAGAAACCGGAGGTGGATTTTTATTGAAGAACAAACGGCTGAAAATTGCCCGCATAGAACACGATTTATCACAGGAACAGTTAGGGGAACGGGTTGGCGTCACACGGCAGACGATCAGCATGATCGAATCCGGGAACTATAACCCGACGCTGAATCTCTGTATTGCAATCTGCAAAGAACTGGGTAAGACACTGGATGAATTATTTTGGGAGGTATCAGAATGAAATCACTTTTTAAGAAACGAATCGTAGATGAACGAATGGAACTTCAAAGTCTTAAGAATGCCAGAAAAAGCTGGAACTTTCTTCTCATTGCGACCGGCCTCTGCCTGTTGGCGGAGCTTCATTTACTTCAATGGGAGCTGAAATACGTACTTCCACAGGCCGTTATCGTGCTTGCTGCCTCTCTTTATAATATATTTTTGGATACCAGAGACGGCAACATTTATACCGCGGAATCCGCCAACCGCAAAAGGCTGTTTCTGCTCTACTCCATAAGCTCCCTGGCTGCGTCACTGATCATCGCCAGCGGTTTTTACAGGCGCTATTCTCTCATAACAGCGATTATTATTTTCATTATTCTCTTCTTTTTCATGTTTGGACTGATGTATCTGTTTGATTCTCTCATCTTCCATATGGGAAAAAAAAGAGCGCTGAAAGACACCGAAGAGGAAGAGTAACCACGGCCGGAACTTTCCCGCCGCAAGCAGAATATCACAACCACAGTTTACAGAAGGAGAAGGCGCCGGCCTTCTCCTTCTGCTGCTTAACAGCTCCATCACAGAGTTTCTTCGAGCTATAACAGATGAACTGCCACGATCAATCCTGCAAATACAATCGAGACCATGGACGTAAGCTTAATCAGAATATTAATGGACGGCCCCGACGTATCTTTAAACGGATCGCCGACCGTGTCCCCAACGACCGCAGCCTTGTGCTGGTCGCTTCCCTTTCCGCCGTGTGCTCCGCCCTCGATATATTTCTTCGCATTATCCCATGCTCCGCCGGAGTTGGCCATCATGACCGCCAGAACGAAGCCGGTCACGGTATTGCCGGCCAGAAGGCCTGCGACACCGTTTACCCCCAGCAGCAGCCCGACGGCGACGGGAATGATCACTGCGATCAGGGCCGGCGCCAGCATCAGCTTCTGTGCCGATTTCGTACACATATCCACACAGGAGGCGTAATCCGGTTCCGCCTTTCCCTCCATCAGCCCCCTGATCTCCTTAAACTGCCGGCGCACCTCGATCACGATGGACTGGGCCGCCTTTCCCACCGCGTCCATCGTCAGAGCGGCAAATAAAAACGGAAGCATGCCGCCGATAAACAGACCGATTAAGACAGTCGGGTTGGTAATGGTTAAATTCAGCGCAATATCCGGGTTCAGCTGTTGTACCTTATCGATGTAGGAGGCAATCAGCGCCAGTGCCGTCAGCGCGGCTGAACCTATGGCAAAGCCTTTGCCAGTGGCCGCAGTCGTATTTCCCAGGGAATCCAGCGCATCCGTCCGGTTTCTGACCTCCGGAGGCATGTGGGTCATCTCCGCGATTCCCCCTGCATTGTCGGCGATTGGGCCGTACGCATCCGTCGCCAGCGTGATTCCCAGTGTCGAAAGCATTCCGACCGCGGATACTCCGACACCATAAAGTCCCATATTAAAATCGGTATTTCCGCCCGAACAGTAGTAGCTGATCAAGACGGAGGCACCGACAATAATCACCGGCGCCACGGTGGAAAGCATTCCGAGAGACAGGCCGCTTATGATGACCGTGGCCGCCCCCGTTTCACTGGATGAAGCCAGATTCCTGGTAGGCCGGTACGAATCCGACGTAAAATATTCTGTGATTGCACCGATCAGAACCCCGGCGATCAGGCCGGACAGTACTGCCGCATAAATCCCCACATGGCCCGGAAGCAGGATTCGGATAATCACGAATGCCCCCACGGCCACCAGAACGGCGCTGATATACGTTCCCAGCCGCAGTGCTTTTAAAAGACTCTTTTGAGAGGCGTCCTCCTTTGTCTTTACGAAAAAGGTGCCTGTAATCGATGCGATAACACCAAATGCTGCCAGCATCATGGGAACAGCCACGCCCTTTACGCCGAAACCGGCCGCAACCGCCAGCGCAGAGGTCGAAACAATAGATCCGACATACGATTCATACAAATCAGCCCCCATACCGGCCACATCGCCCACGTTGTCACCCACATTATCCGCGATAACCGCGGGATTGCGCGGATCATCTTCCGGAATTCCGGCCTCCACCTTGCCAACCAGATCGGCTCCCACATCAGCCGCCTTAGTGAAAATGCCTCCGCCCACACGGGCAAACAGCGCCATACTGGAGGCGCCCATGCCGAAGGTCAGCATATTGGCTGTAATCTGGCCGATCCGTTCCGCCTCCGGGAGCGAACGGAACACGGTATTCAGGATAAAATACCAGATGGTCAAATCGAGAAGTCCAAGTCCCACCACGGTAAACCCCATAACCGATCCCGCCGAAAACGCCACCTTCAGTCCCTTATTCAGACTGTGGGAAGCCCCCTCCGCCGTCCTGCAGTTCGCCATCGTCGCGGTGCGCATTCCGATAAATCCCGACAAACCGGAAAAGAAGCCGCCTGTCAAAAATGCAAACGGTGTAAAGTAACTTAAAAATCCGCCAAACGCCATACACAGCAATATGAGGAAAACGACAGCAAAGAAAACGCCAACGCCCAGATACTGCCGTCTTAAATAGGCGCCGGCACCTTTCCTGACCGCAGTAGATATTTTAATCATCCCGGCACTGCCCTCCGGCTGTTCCTTCACCCGGAAAAACATGCAGGCAGCGTAAATCAGAGCGGCTATGGAACCAATTGCTACGACATACATAACATTCATGGTACCCCTCCTCGTAATAACACTTGTTGAAATTGTTTAGTTTCAACTTCATTATAGTTCTTTATATGGGCGTTTTCAACAAATATGTGTGATTTTTTTCAGTAATTTAACGGACGGCCTGTCTGTCTGGGCCCTGTTGTACGGACTGCCATAAACAAAGAGCCCGGCGGGAAACCAGAGCGAACATGTTTCTTCCGCTCTTCGTCATCCCGCCGGGCTTCTCCCTGCAATCGTTTATCACGAAAAAACTTAATAAGTAAGAACCTCCGGTCCCTCTTCTGTGATCAGTACCGTAACCTCCCACTGTGCCGACAGACTTCCGTCTTCCGTGTAGATCGTCCATCCGTCTTCCTCATCCTGAACGACATCGGGTCTCCCTGCATTCACCATCGGTTCAATGGTAAAGATCATGCCGGGAACGAGAAGCATATCCGTCCCCCGCTCTCCGATATGGCTGACCCACGGCTCCTCATGGAAATCATTGCCAACACCGTGACCGCCGATTTCACGCACTACCGTAAATCCATTGGAGTACACATACTCCGAAACAGCCGCCCCGATGTCGCCTAAATGGCCCCAGGGCCTTGCTTCCTTAAGCGCCAGTTCCACGCTCTCTTTCGTCACACGGACCAGCTTTTCAGCCTCCGGCGTCACCGTTCCGATGCAGTACATCCTGGAGGCGTCACCGTAGTATCCGTCCAGAATCGTGGTGACATCTACATTGATGATATCGCCTTCCTTTAAGATCCGGCCGGGATCCGGAATACCGTGGCAGACCACCTCGTTGACAGAGGTGCAGACACTCTTCGGATACCCTTCAAAATTCAGGGGAGCCGGAATTCCTCCCATTTTTATCGTATTTTCATGGACAAGCTGATTGATGTCCTCCGTGCTGATGCCAGGCTTGATAAACGAATCCACCAGATTCAAAATCTTCGTGTTTACCTCTCCGGCTCTGCGGATTCCCTCGATCTGAGCCGGTGTCTTGATCATATAGTGTTCCGGCACCAGATCGCCCATGATGGCGTAATTTTCGATTTTCGTATCGAACGCCAGGTGGCAGTTCTTATACTTTTTTCCACTGCCGCACCAGCAGGCGTCATTTCTTCCTAACTTTAACATCGCTAATTCCTCCATCTTCTCTACAACGTTTTATCACGTTTTCTCTCCGTTGTAAAGAGCGCTCCCGATTATTCTTTTAAGACGGCTTTTACCCGGCCGTTCTTCTCTACATTATCATTATATGGGTCGGAGGCCACGATATCCCCATCTTCCAGTCCGGAAATAATTTCTACCCGGCCGCCCTCTCTTCTTCCGGTTTCCACAGGCTTTAATACCGCTTTCCCATTCTGTATGAGATAGACAGCGCTTCCATCCTCCGCCGGTATTACGGCCGCCGCAGGTACGGAAAAGACCTCCGGGGCGATCATGACGTGAAAGGATACATCCGCCGTCTGGCCCGCTCCCGCGTGCTCCGGAAGTGCCGCAGGCTTTAACTCTACGGTACACCGGTCCTCCTCCAGGCCGATGGAAGACATCTGTTTCTCGGCAGTCTTCGCGATGAAGCTCACCTCGGCTTCCCCCTCGCTCCCGTCGGCGTAAATGACTTTCGCCTTAAGCCCGGGTGTCAACGCGGCCGCATCCTCCGACAGAACGGAGGCGGAAAGCTTCATGCTGTCCGGGCGGTAGATTTTCACCACCGGCTGGTTGGGCGACAGATAGGCGCCTTCCTCCGTGTATACCTCCCACAGGACGCCGTCGTAAGGCATCTTTACCGCACCGGGATTCACGGTGTCGTCGAGAAGGGCCAGCTGCCTTTCGAAGGAAGCAATCTGCTCCTGGGAATGTGCCTTCTGCTCCTCGGAATTATCTTCCTTCGCCTGCGTGTATTTCTGGTAAGTCAGATCCAGCTGGGTCTTTAAGGTATCCAGGTCCGACTGGGCGATGAAGCCGCCCTGCTGCGCCAGCACCACCCCGTTGTCGTAATTCTTCTTCGCAAGGCGGTATTCGCTTTCCGCCGCCTTAAGTGCTGCCGCTGCCGAACCATTGGAACCGTAGAGACGGTCGTACTCCTGGCGGGCCGCGCTTAACTGCTGCTTAAACTGCTCTCTCTGAATGTCCAGCGTCGTCTGGGAGGTGGTATCCGTCTTTAAAAGGATCTCCCCCTCCTTTACCTCCATTCCCGGCAAATACGGAATTTCCGAGACATTGCCCGCGGTAACGGAATTAAGCACCATGCCTGATACGGGAAGTATGGAGGCCGAA
>OLPX01002699.1_pt1 | contig 10041 bp, 6 predicted proteins | sample 1672491 | NCBI WGS metagenome assembly OLPX01 (sample SAMEA3136692, study PRJEB25190) | human gut metagenome | biome: human gut; feature: human-associated habitat; material: faeces | place: Austria | collected 2013 | reverse complement strand
CTGTTTTTCTATGTAACAGAAAGTGCTGCGGGTTATTTCCGGCTTCGGTTCAGCTTGTCCGCGTAGCAGAAGATCGCAAAGCCGATCACGAAGATCACCGCGATCGCGCCGACGGCGAGGCTCTCGTTGCCGGTGGTCTGACTGACGACGGCGACGATCAGCGTGCCGAGAAACGCCGCCCCCTTGCCGCAGATGTCAAAGAGGCCGAAATATTCGCCGCTCTTCTCGGCCGGGATGATCTTTGCAAAATAGGAGCGGGAGAGCGCCTGAATGCCGCCCTGAAACATGCCGACCGCGACGGCGAGCGTCCAGAACTGCCACTGGTGCTGCAAAAAGATCGCGAAAACCGCGATGCCCGTGTAGGCGAGGACGCAGATCTTGATGAGCAGGCCGGTTCTGTACTTGGCGGAGAGCCGCCCGAACAGGATTGCGAACGGGAACGCGACGAGCTGCGTCAAAAGCAAGGCGAGCAGCAGGCCGGTCGAGTCGAGCCCTACGGCTGTGCCGTAGGCCGTCGCCATCTCGATGATCGTGTACACGCCGTCGATGAAGAAGAAAAACGCCAGCATAAAAATGAAAATGTGCTTCTCGCGGCGGATGTTCTTGAAGGTGCGGACGAACCGGCGCAGCGTTTCGGAGAGCTTCGCGCCGCTCGCCTCGGAATAGGCGGTGTGGCGGTAGGTTCGAAGCAGCGGGACCGTCAGCACGACCCACCACACGGCGGTGATCAGAAAGGCGATCAGCATCGCGGTGGGCTGGGAAATGCCGAGCTTCTCGTAAAACAGCACGATCGCGATCGAGACGATAAACGGGATGCAGCTTCCGATGTAGCCAAAGGCATAGCCGAGCGAGGAGACCTTGTCCATACGCGCCTCGGTCGTGATTTCGGGCAGCATCGCATCGTAAAAGACGTTTGCGGAGGAGTAGCCGACCTTCGCGACGACGAAGATCACGAGAAAGGACATCCAGCCCCAAGCGAGACCGAGACATGCGCAGCCGAGCGCGCCGAGGGCGAGCGATGCGGTGAATAGGATCGGCTTCATGTTCCGGCGGTCGGCCAGCGTGCCGAGCAGCGGCGCGGAAAGCGCGACGATCAGCGTGGAGACGGAGCCGGCGTAGCCCCACGCCGCAAGGTAATCGCTGTCGGAAATGCCGTCGGCGGAGGCCAGCGCGTTGAAATAGATCGGGATGACCGTGGAAATCAGCAGGATGAACGCGGAATTTCCGACATCGTACAGAATCCACGCTTTTTCGCCGCGCGTCAGTTTGAATTTGTCCATGTTCTCAGTCCTCTTTCTCGTTTTAAATTGGCGTGCAGGGGATGCAAAGGGAAAAGCAGCGCACGCTTCGCCGACGGGGATATATTTAGCTTACCGCGTCAGCCTTCAAAGGTTTTGTCGAAATCCAAGCCGGCCGGCTTGCCGCTTTCAAGGTAGCCGTCCGCCTCGAGGAACAGCCGCTGCACGAGCACCAGCGCTTCCTCGTACAGGGCGTACATCCGCGCGTCGCTTTCGGCGAGCGCCGCATCGCGCTTCTCGCTCATCATCATGTCGGCGATCGCGTCGTGGTGCAGCGTGACGTAGAGCCCCTTGTCAATTACGGCGCGCAGCGCCCAGTTTCGGCTGTAGAGCACGCGCCCGTAAAACACCATGGATTTAAGGCTTTTTTCCACAATATCGGTCACGGCCGGTGGATAAAACGGCGCAATCACGGCGGCATTGCGGCGCGTCGTCTCGAAGTGCCCGCAGGGGTCGAACGTCAGCGGATCGATGCCGTCCCGTGTGAGCAGCGCGCGGTCGAAGGCTGTTTCAACGGCGGCGTGCGTTACATCGTATTCGGCCATAGCCTCGGCCACATAGGGATGGCAGAGCGAATCGAGCGCGAAATGGCACAAAAGTCCGTAGAGATACGCGCGTGCGGCGGGTTTATTCTTTGCGGCGGCGATCACTTTTTTGCCGCGCGCGAGAAATTCCCGGCCCGATTTGTGGTGCGCCTCGTGGCCGATGCGGTTTACGCGGTTGGGCAGGATGGGGCGGTAGAAGAAAAAGAGGTCGGGGCCGTGCAGGCCGATGTCGAACAGCGCGCGGTTCTCGCGGCAGAGCGTCTGTATGGCAGAGGGCGCGCTCTCGAGCGCTGCGATTTCAAGCGCTTCGCAGCCGAAGCGGTAGTGGGCGTAAAAAGCGGGCATGGGGTTCACCGGTCCTTCTTATAGTTTAAATGGGGGAGAGAGGCCGCCGGGCAAACCCGGAGCGGCCGTTCATCTGCGCCGGCGGGAACGCCGCTGCAGAAAGGCCGGCACGCGGCCGAAAGAGTATATCTCTATCATAACCGTTTCCTGTAAATTTTACAATCGCCGGAATGTAAAACCGCAGGGAATTTTTTTGTTTCTTTGAATAAAGCCGCTTTTTTGAACTCTTTTTTTCTGTGCGCTCTTGCCAGAAAAGGGAAAATAGATTATGATAAAAAGAGAAAAACAAAGCCTGCGGGGCGCGCGGCGTTTCGCCGCAGCCTGCGCCTGCCGCCTTTCCGGCGGCCTGAATGAACAGAAAGGAAAGATGCCAAATGAATCCGTATACACTTGATCTCGACCGCTACGCCGCTCTGGCGCGGCAGACCGTCGCGGAGGGCTGCGTGCTGCTCAAAAACGACGGCAAGGCCCTGCCGATCCGCAAGGGCGAGCGCGTTTCCGTGTTCGGCAGAATCCAGTTCGACTACTACAAGAGCGGCACGGGCTCCGGCGGCGCAGTCAATACGCGGTATGTCACCGGCATTCTCGATGCGCTGAAGAGCTGCCCGGACGTCTCCGTCAACGAAAAACTCGAAACGGTCTACCGCGATTGGGTTGCGGAGCATCCGTTTGAAAAGGGCAAGGGCTGGGCGCAGGAGCCGTGGTGTCAGGAGGAGATGCCGGTTTCCGCGGCGCTCGCCGCAGAGGCCGCCGCGCAGTCGGATCTCGCGCTCGTCATCATCGGCCGCACCGCCGGCGAGGATAAGGACAACAGCCCGACCGAGGGCAGCTACCTGCTCACGAAGACCGAGGAGCAGATGCTCGAAACGGTCTGCGGTGCGTTCAAGCGCGTTGCCGTGCTGCTGAACGTCGGCAACATCATCGACATGAAGTGGGTCGCAAAGTACGACCCCGCGGCTGTCCTCTATGTGTGGCAGGGCGGTCAGGAGGGCGGCGCCGGCGTGCTGGATGTTCTGACCGGCGCGGTCTCCCCGAGCGGCAGGCTCAGCGACACGATCGCCATCGACATCGCGGACTATCCCTCGAGCGAGGGCTTCGGCGACCCCGAAAAGGTCGTCTACAAGGAGGACATCTACGTCGGCTACCGCTACTTCGAGACGTTCGCGAAGGACCGCGTGCTGTACCCGTTCGGCTTCGGCCTGTCCTATACGACGTTCGACATGGAGGTCGCGGGCTTTGAATCGGACGGCGAAACCGTCAAGGAGGTCGTGATCGTCAAAAATACCGGCGACGTCCCGGGCAAGCAGGTCGTGCAGGTCTATGCCGAGGCGCCGCAGGGCAGGCTCGGCAAGGCGGCGCGTAGCCTGTGCGCGTTCAAAAAGACCGCCGAGCTGCAGCCCGGCGAGAGCGAGGCCGTGGAAATCGCGTTTGAGATCGCATCGCTCGCGTCGTACGACGACAGCGGCGTCACCGGCCACAAGTCGGCCTATGTGCTAGAGGCCGGCGCCTACAACATCTATACGGGCGCGTGCGTCCGCTGTGCGTCGCTGAGCGGCAGTTTTGAGATCGCGGAGGATACCGTCGTCGAGCAGCTCACCGAGGCCTGCGCGCCGGTCACCGCGTTCGAGCGCATGCACGCGAAGCTCGAGAACGGCGCGTACACGGTCGCGTGGGAGCCGGTTCCGCAGCGCACCTACAGCATGGCGGCGCGCAGCGCGGCGGCCATGCCCGCCTGCCTGCCCTACAGCGGCGACAAGGGCATCAAGCTCGGCGACGTGTTCGACGGCAAGGCCGATCTCGACGAATTCATCGCGCAGATCCCGACCGAGGATCTGATCTGCCTTATCCGCGGCGAGGGTATGAACTCGCCGAAGGTCACGGCCGGCACCGGCGGCGCGTTCGGCGGCGTCACGCAGAACCTGCTCGATTTCGGCATCCCGACGGCCTGCTGCTCGGACGGCCCCTCCGGCATCCGCATGGACTGCGGCTCGATCGCGTTCAGCCTGCCGAACGGCACGCTGCTCGCCTGCACGTTCAGCGAGGAGCTGAATGAGGAGCTGTTTGCGATGCAGGGCCTCGAGCTCAGGAAAAACCGCATCGATACGCTGCTCGGGCCGGGCCTCAACATCCACCGCAACCCGATGAACGGCCGCAACTTCGAGTATTTCTCCGAGGACCCGCTGCTCACCGGCAAGATGGCGGCGGCCCAGCTGCGCGGCATGCACCGCTGGGGCACGACCGGCACGGTCAAGCATTTCGCCTGCAACAATCAGGAGTTCCACCGCACCGATATCGATTCGATCGTTTCGGAGCGCGCGCTGCGCGAAATCTATCTGCCGGCGTTCAAGATGGCGGTCAAGGAGGGCGGCGCGTACTTTGTGATGTCCACTTACGGCGCGCTCAACGGCCTGTGGACTGCCAGCAATTACGACCTGCTCTCGACGGTGCTCCGCGGGGAGTGGGGCTTCGACGGCGCGGTGATGACCGACTGGTGGGCCAAGGGCAGCGACGAGGGCGAGGCCGGCACGCGTGAAAACGTGGCGGCGCAGGTGCGCGCGCAGAACGACCTCAACATGGTCAACGCGGATTCGGCCTCGAACAGTCAGGGCGACAACATGCCCGAGGCGATCAAGGACGGCCGCCTGAGCCGCGAGGCGCTCGTGCGCGCGGCGAAAAACATCTGCGTTTCCATCATGAAATCGCCTGTCATGGAGCGCAGCCTCGGCCGCGTCAGCGATGAGGAGCGCGCGGCGGCAGAGGCGGAAGCGGCGTCCGGCGATTTGGCCGCCTGCGACGTCGAGTACCAGTCGATCGACGACGGCGCGCCGCTCGACCTCGCAAAGCTCGACACCGAAAAGGGCGCGTCTACCGTGTTCGGCATCCGCTACACGAAGAACGGCAAGTACAAGCTCTCGATGCGTGTGAAGGCAGACGCCGGCGAAGTGGCGCAGATCCCGATGTCGATCTTCATCGACGGCATGCTGCGCGGCATGATTATGATCAACGGCACGAACGGTGAGACGATCACCGCAGAGCAGGATATCAGCGTGCTGTTCGGCGGCACGAATTACCTCAAGCTCTATTTCGGCCAGTCCGGCATGGAAATCGAGGAGATCCGCCTCATCTGCACGGAGCCGTTTGAGCGCCCGTAAGATTTAGAATAAAGCGAGCCCCGCTGTTTTTCCGTCTGGAGAAGCGGCGGGGCTTCTGCGCGCCGCAGAAAAGACTTCCGGCGTGTCCGGCAAGAAAAAAGCGGCGCGAAAGGGCGAAACCGATAACCGTCTTGACTGCGGCAGGGAAATGCCTATATAATAAGAAGAAAAAAGACACGCGTCAGAAAGGGCTGGTCCAAATGAAACGCTGGAAAATATCGGAGGTGCCGCACCTCGTGCACGGGCGGACGAACGGGGAGACGGACCCGCTCACCTTGTTCTGGACGGCCTCGGGGCTCGAGCTCAATGTCCGCGCGGCGGAGCTCTGGGTGGAGCTGCACGCAGACTGGTCGGCCTATGAGCCGTGGTTCAGCTTCGCCGTGAACGGCGAATTTCTGTCCCGCCGCATGGCGGAAAGGGGAACGCACCGCGTCTGTGTTTTCCGCGGCATGAATCCGGAAACGGTCAAAAACGTGCGGATCGTGAAGGATACGCAGGCGATGAGCGGCGACCCCGAAAGCCTGCTGCAAATCTGCGCGCTGGAGACGGACGGCGGCTTTGAGCCGGTAAAGCCGCGTGCATTAAAGCTCGAGTTTATCGGCGACAGCATCACGAGCGGCGAGGGCGACATCGGCGCGAAAGCCGAGGAGGACTGGGTCCCCATGTTTTTCAGCGCCGAAAACAACTACGCGGTGATGACGGCGCGGGCGCTGGACGTCGACGTGCGCGTGCTCTCGCAGAGCGGCTGGGGCGTCGGCTGCGGGTGGGACAACAACCCGCGCAACGCAATCCCGCCCGTATACGAGGCGGTCTGCGGTCTGCTCTCCGGCGAACGCAATGCGGCGCTCGGCGCGCACCGGCCCCATGATTTCGCTGCGTGGCAGCCCGATTATATCTTCATCAACCTTGGCACGAACGACTGCGGCGCGTTCAGCCAGCCCGCATGGTGCGACGCCGAGACCGGCGAGTGCTTTCAGAACCGCCGCGCGGCGGACGGCAGTCCCTGCGCGGCGGATGTCGAGCGCCTGCAGGAGAAGGTGAAAGCATTTCTGCGCACGCTGCGGCGCTGCAATCCAAGGGCGCGGCTCGTCTGGATCTACGGCATGCTGGGGCTTGAGCTTGCGCCTGCACTGGAGGCTGCTGTGGCGGCGTACCGGGCGGAGAGCGGCGACAGCCGTGCCGTATTCCTGCCGCTTACAGACGATATCGAGAACCGCGGCTGCCGGAACCACCCGGGCGTCAGGGCGCACCGCACGGCGGCGGCCGAGCTCACAGCCTATCTGCGGCGCTGACGGCTGCGGCGAGGGGGATTGGCGGCCGTCCCTGAAAAGGGACTTTTCTGTCTGAAATATACCGCGAATATACATTCGTTGACAATAATTTCCGGAAAATCCCGGCAAAACGAAGCGGCAGGGTGGGGATCGCGCACTTCTGCATAAAAGTGCGGCATGCAAGGCGCATATCGGGCGGAACCGGATGGGAAGGACAAGATTTCGGGACAAGAAGCCGTTTTTCTCAATAGAACGCCGGCGTTTTTCCGCAGCAAGCGCCATGTTCTTTATGGTCGAAAAATGAATCACATCCGCAACAATATACGAATCCCCTTTACAAAAGGCAGAAAAAAGGCTGAAAAACAAAAAAATTAAAAGAATAAGTATGCAGAAAAATACAACAAGAATTGATGTTCGATCGCAAAAGGGTTGCAAAGTTTTTGCAAAATGCACAGAGGCGGCTGTAGCCGGGTTTTAAAAATATCAAATTTATTTATCGATTAGAAGATATGCGACGATTATGTAAATTTGATCGCCATGCGGAATGTGGCAAAATGAACAAAAGGATAGGCTCTGAAAACTTGACAGATCGTTACTTTGCTACTATACTCACAAATGATTCACAAGAGGACGCCTGATGATTCATAGAAGGAGCCCGGTGATTCATAGGGAGCGCCGGGCAAGGCTCGGTTCAAGAAGAGAGTTTCAGGCGGGCGGCGCAGAATGCCGCAGCCGAAGCAAGTGTTCTGTTCAGGAAAGGAGCATTTTATGCGCCACGTAAAAAAAACACGGAACCGGCGGATGCCGCGCATACTGCTTGTTGCAGCGCTCGTCGCGATGATCTGCGTCGGTTCGGTTGTTACCGTTATGGCCAACACGGTGGAGGTCACCGTGAAGGACGGCGGAAGCACATACACTTTCAGCGTGCTGGGCAGGGATCCCGAGGAAATCCTCGCCCGCGCCGAGACCGAGGGCATGGCGCCCGTCTCGGAAATCGACACCTATGCGTTCGATGAGGCGGACGGCCTGCTCACGGTTGAGCGCGCGGTGCGCGTTTCGGTGGAGGCGGACGGAGCCACGGCGTCGTTTGTCGTGCCGAAGGGTACGAAGCTCGAGGACGCTGTGGTGCAGGGCGGCATTGCGCTCGGCGACCGCGACGTGACGGAGCCCGCAAGGGATACGGCGCTGCTTGCGGATACCGCGGCTTCTGTGACGCGGTCCAGCCGCGTTTTCGTTGAGGCAGACGGCAAGCGCCGGATGCTCGACCGGCTCGGCGGTACGGTGGCGGATGCTTTGCTCGATGCCGGCGTCACGCTCGGCGATGCGGATCAGGTATCGCCTGCGGCTGATACGCCGCTCGAGAACGGCATGCGCATCCGCGTTGCGCGCTATATCACCGTGACGGTCACGGCGGACGGCGAGACGAATACGCACAGCGTTTCAGCGGAGAGCTACGGCGCGGCGCTCGAGAGTGCCGGCATCGTGCTCGGCGAGCTGGATGAGATCCGCGCGGAAACGGGTGACGGTGAAAAGACCGTGAACGCCGGCGACCATGTGGCGGACGGCGCTGTGATCCGCGTCGTGCGCATCACGACCGAGGAGGTCGCGGAGACCGAGACCATCGATTACGGCACTGTATACGAGGAAAGCGGCGACCTGTATGAGGATGAAACCGAGGTCAAAACTGCCGGCGTGGAGGGCGAGAAGGAAGTCACCTACAAGGTCGTTTACGCGGACGGCAAGGAGCGCAGCCGCGAGGTGCTCGAGGAAAAGGTGCTGAAAAAGGCCGAGGATGAGGTCATTCTCACCGGCACGAAGGAACGCCCGAGCACGGAGGCGAATACCGGCTCCGGTTCTGGAAGCGGCTCATCGGGCGGCAGCACGTTTGTGGATGCTTCCGGCGAAACGGTCTCCTATGCGTACAGCCTGTACGGTTCCTGCACCGCGTATTACGCGGAGCCGGGCGCCGTGACCTCGATCGGCGCGACGCCGCAGGTCGGCTATGTGGCGGTGGATCCGAATCTCATCCCGTACGGCTCGCTGCTGTACATCGCAGCGCCGGACGGCTCGTGGACCTACGGCTACTGTTACGCGATGGATACGGGCGGTGCGGCCATGGCGGGCGACATCGTGGCGGACCTCTACTACGATACGCTCGAGGACTGCACGGCGTTCGGCCGTCGCAACATGAATGTCTACGTCATCCGTTCCGGTTGGTAAATAAGATTTATGCACCCTTTGATAACATGTTGTTTGTTATCAAAGGGTGTTTTTTAAGATAGTATTTCAAAAATATTAATAAATTGTTGACAACATTAGGTTAATATGATAATATGAAATAAACAGATAGGACGAAAGTCCTGATTTCTGAATTTATTATTAAGGAGATGTTGTTATGTTCAAGAGGACCATTAGTGTTTTATTGGCATTTGTGATGCTTACGGTGGCAAATGTCAGCATTGTACAAGGCGCTGAGGTATCGCGGGAGACAGCGGAAGATATTCTTTCGAGATACCATCAGGAAATTGCCGAAGTGGAACAAGGTCAACCCAGCGTGTTTGCTGCTGAAGATCCAAATCACCTTGAATCTGGCAGCAATCGAATTAGAGAAATTCAAGAGAATGCTGTTGCGGAGCTAAAAGCGTCAGGGTACGATGCGTACGATGTGAATCCAGAGACATTTGAAACAATGCAGGAGGTACTGCAAACAAGCTTTGAGGACATTGGATTGGATGCGTCTTGTTCCTACATTATTATTGTGGATGGAAACGATGCAAATAATTCTAATGGTGAAATTACGCCGTACGGTGCGGGCTCATCTTTTAACTATACGTCTGGCGGCAAGACGTACAAGATGCGTTACTTTACCGTTACAGCCGCCGATGATTCTGGATATGGAAAGGCATCTACAGTAAATTTGTTGCGTTCATCGTCTAAAGAGTTTATTCAACGTTGTCTAGATATGGCGATTGTCGCATATATTTCTGCTTTTTCCAAAACACTCGGAACGCTTGCTTCGCTTTCGGGTCTAAGTATCTCCAACTTCGGCACCACGCAGTCATCTACGATGGACTTGTATGGCGCCACAAACTGGACAAGGGTGTATACACAAGTGTGGAGCGATTATGATGGAGCATGGGAATCGTGTTCTAGTGTGGAATATGCAATAGCAACCTCGCACATTTCAGGCCAGTATTATTCTGCGAGTGCAAATAGCTATGTAGGAATACCATATAGGCCAGCAAGTTCTACTCTATACTCTAACGAGTATAACGATTATAACTGGAGAAAAAGTCAGGCGGTAAATGGGTATATGCACTCAGTCATCAACTATGATACAACGGGCCCGGTGCGGTACAAGTATGGATCGGAAGTAAAAATCACCCATACACTAAATCGCTAGTGTTCGAATAGGGATAATGCTGTGCAA
>OLPX01002683.1_pt1 | contig 10088 bp, 7 predicted proteins | sample 1672491 | NCBI WGS metagenome assembly OLPX01 (sample SAMEA3136692, study PRJEB25190) | human gut metagenome | biome: human gut; feature: human-associated habitat; material: faeces | place: Austria | collected 2013 | reverse complement strand
CCAGTCAGTCTCATTTTATAGTTTAGAGTATATTCGTAATTTTATGCGACAGAATGAAGTTAAGGGCTATGTTTCAAATTTAGGAAAGATGTCTTCTTTCCGGGCATTTAAAAATTATTTAAGTATAATACATCTAATCAAATCTGAAAAATATGATTTGATTTATGTTAATTTTATGGGATTGCCATATCTTTTTCCTTTATTATTATGGCTAGGTATTGACCCTAATAGAATTGTATATCCATGTCATGACTTCTTAGATCATGTTGACATAAAAAATCGCAGAGCAATAAGCATATACAAAAAATATATTTTTCACAATTTCAAGCATTTTCAGTTTTTTTCAAAATCACAACAAAAACTATTCTTGGAGAAATATAAGAAAAAGAATACATTCTATGCACCGTTAGCTTTAAAAGGCTTTGGAGTAGCAAAAGAATCTGAAATAGCTAGAGATAAAGTCGTTTTTCTGTTTTTTGGGAGTATACGAGAAAATAAAGGATTGGAATATTTGATAGAGGCTGCTAATAAACTTTATGAGAAATATGGAAATAAGTTTGTCGTTAAGATTTACGGTGGTTGTAGTAATTGGGAACATTACTCAAAGATAATAAGATATAATGAATGTTTTGATTTACAGATAAGAAGAATAGAGAATGATGAGGTTGCTAATTTATTTTCAGCATCAGATTACTTGATTTTACCTTATAAAGATGTAACACAGTCCGGACCTTTATTGATTTCTTATTATTATGGTATTCCTGTAATTGCTTCTGATCATGATGGCTTTAGAGAGTATATTCAAGATAAGGAAAATGGATTTCTTTTTAATAATCGTGATTCTAATGATTTATATTGTGTTATGTCTCGGATTTTGGATGGAAATTATAATGATAAGAAAATAAAAGAGAATCTTCTGAAATTTGTAAGTGATAATATAGAAATAGAGAAAATTATAACTTTATATGATAAGGCATTTGGGGAAATTATAAAAGAAAATAATAAAATTATATGAAAAAGATAGGTCTTGTGTCCGTTCATAATCCTAATTATGGTAGTATGTTACAGACGTATGCATTGCATACTTTTTTAACAACGCATGGAATAGAAAATGAAATCATTCTTTATTCGAAAAAGAAGGACTGGAAGCAGTTTGTACGGCTCTTTAATCTACCTTTAGTTGGTATGAAAAGTCGTATAGTGTTTAGAGATCTCTATTGTAAATTGTTTTATCCTGCAATAAAAAAACAACTTGAAGAACGTATTGTTAAATTTGATGGATTTAAGCGCAAGTACTTCCATTTTTCAAAAAACTATGTTGGTTGGAATGAGCTAGTAACCGCTAATAATGATTATGATACATTTATAATTGGTAGTGATCAGGTTTGGAATCCTATCAACATTGGAACAGATTTCTTTAACTTATTATTTACAAATGATGATAAGTTTAGAATTTCGTATGCTTCTAGTTTTGGTGTATCCTCCATCCCTTCAACGCAGATTAAGAAAACCGTGCGTTTTCTTGACAGAATCCAATGTTTGTCTACTCGTGAAATAGCTGGAGTGAAAATAATAAAAGATTTAACAGGGAGAGATGCCCAGCTAGTATGTGATCCAACTTTATTGATCGATAGAGGATATTGGGATGAATTGAAAGGAGAAGAAAAATTTATAAAAGAAAAATATATATTCTGCTATTTTTTAGGTAATAATCCTCCTCATAGAGATTTCGCTAATAGATTTAAGGAAAAAACTGGATATAAGCTAGTTGCACTTCAGCATTTAGATGAACTGGTTTTGTCTGACATTGAATTTGCAGATATAAAACCTTTCAATGTGAGTCCTTCTGATTTCATTAATTTGGTTGCCAATGCTGAATATGTACTGACTGATTCTTTTCATGGTACTATTTTTTCTCTTCTATATCATAAACCATTTTTCACCTTTTCCAGATTTGAATCATCCAATAAAATATCAACAAACTCTCGCATCGAATCTTTGTTAAAGATGGTTCGGATTGATGGTAGATATATTAAAGCAACAGAGTCAATAGATGATTGTTTAAAAAGAAATGTTGATTTTGAAACGGTTGACTGTCTCATTAATAATTTTCAAAAGAAGAGTCTTAATTACATAAAAGAAGCTATAGCTAAATCTCAACAAAAATGATAACCATTATTGATAAAAGCAAATGTTGTGGATGCACAGCTTGTTTTTCTATATGTCCCAAACATTGTGTTGAAATGAAAATGGATGAAGAAGGCTTTTTTTATCCATTTGTGAATGGAAACATTTGTATTGAGTGTGGGTTGTGTGAAAAGGTATGTCCAATACTAAATCCTATTCCCAAACATAAGTTTGATGTTAGAGCTTTTGCTTTTCAGAGTAAAGATGAACGAATCAGAAAAGACAGTTCGTCGGGTGGTGCATTTACGATAATAGCAGAAAAGATAATCAGTGAGGGGGGATATGTATATGGATGTAAATTTGATGATGATTTCAATGTGATTCATGACTGTGCGGAAAATATCGAAGAGTTGAGTAAGTTTAGGGGGTCAAAATATGTTCAAAGTAAGTTGGACAATGTCTTTATTGAAATAAAGAAGAAACTAGACGATAAAAAAAAAGTGCTATTTAGTGGGACTCCTTGTCAGGTATCAGGACTGAAACGTTATTTAAGAAAGCAATATGATAATCTATTCTTAATAGATTTAGTTTGTCACGGAATCCCTAGCCCAGGACTTTGGTCGATGTATGTAAAGTATATCAAAGGATCTGTAAAATCTCGTTTAACATACGTTTCGTTCCGTAATAAACGTTATGGATATGCTGGCTCCACAATGGCTTTAGGATATGAGAATGGAAAAACCGAATTCTCTAGTAGAAGGGCTCAATTCTATAAATATCTTTTTTTTCAGGATATAAACTCTCGTCCTAGTTGTTTTTGTTGCCACTTTAAGGGTGTTAAAAGAGTTTCTGATTTCACAATTTATGATTGTTGGCATATGAATCAAGTTGAATCTTCTTGGGATGACGACAAAGGAACAACATGGGTTTTAGTACAATCAGAAAAAGGTATGAAGCTATTTGATAGAATAAAGCAGAATGCAAAGATAAAAGAAACCTCTGCTGAAAAAGCAATAGAACTTGATGGGCAGCTAGCTTTGCACTCAACCATTCCTAATCCTTTAAGGGCGCAATTTTTTACAGATGCTCAACAATTAGAGATGAATGAGTTGATAAAAAGGTATTTCCCACTTACATTAAAAAAGAGAATTACGTTTTTCATAAAGCCTTTGCTATATCAATTGGGACTATTAGATAAACTAAAAAGGATAATATAATAGTTAGTGTGTATGTGAATTATATTTCTTTCAGATAATTTAGTAATCATATTTAATAGGAGCTCTTTTGCATTACCTAATGTGAAATACATGGTTCAATATTATACACTCCTCTACCTTATGATTATTTTGAAGTCTACACATCAATGATTGGCTGTAGTCAACCAAGCTTTATTATTTGAAATACTTTAAGGCAGGTTATATTTTTAAGTTCAACTAAGGCTTATTTTATAAAAATAATCAGGTATAAATATGAAAAAAATTAAGGTTTGTTATGTGATTTCGTCCCTAAGCAATCAGGGACCTCCTAATGTGTTATACAATATCGTTAAGTATATAGATTTTTCTCGTTTTGATGTTTTCATTATAACAATGGTAGAAGAACAAAAGATATCAAGAATTGAGGATTTTAAGGCTTTACCTATAAAGGTTATTCAAATGTCTCCAAATAAGACTCTTCTTCCATTGGCTATGTATAGAACCTTGAAAAAAAACGTGGAGTTGATTGATCCAGATATATTGCATACACACTGCCCCCGCTCTATGTTTCTTGTTCCTTTTTTACCTAAGAAATATAAGAAAATGGAGACTGTGCATATTTATCCGGGCATACAGCAAAAGGTGATGTACGGCAATATAAAGGGTCAATTTGTAATATGGTTAAGTCATTTTTTTACAAAGAGGATGGATTTGCCTATTGCTTGTTCGGAAAGTGTAGCACAAAGTTATTGGGATGAACAACACTATAAGATGAAGGCCATTCCAAATGGCTCTTCATTATCATTATGGAAATATGACAAAGAGCAAAAAGCAAAGCTAAGAAAAGAGTTGGGATTAAAAGATGATGTGAAGTATTTTATTTTTATTGGGCGTTTTTCACAAGAAAAGAATCCAGATATGATAATACGTGCTTTTGAAGAACTAAAAGATGATAGAATCGGTCTTCTCTTGCTTGGTAATGGAGAACTATACGATGAACTGAAAAAGCATGAAACCGAAAATCTAAAAATGCCTGGATTTAAATCGAATATATATGATTATTTAAAAGCATCAGACTATTATATATCAGCTTCGGATGTAGAAGGGTTGGCTAATACGTTATTGGAAAGTATGACAGTTGGATTACCTTGTGTACTTTCTGATATCCCATCTCACAAAGAGGTTTTAAGTAAGGCAAAACAAACAATTGGATATACGTTCAATAACAAAGATATGAATGGATTAAAAAATGCTATTCATGATATATTGAAAATTGATGAGAATTGTACTAGGATTTACATTCAATCTCTTTTTGATAAATATTACACAGCGCAAAAAATGTCGGAATCTTATCAGAAAGCCTATATTGATTTGGTAAATAATCTATGATATTATTATTGAAAGATTATGATTACAGTATCTATCGTTGCCTATAAAACAAGTATTGAAGAAATGAGTAAATGCTTGCAGTCATTAACCTCTCCACTTGTTTCTACTATTTATATTGTTGATAATTCCAATCAAAAGTATATTGCGAATTTCTGTATGCAATATTCTAATGTTGTGTATATTGGCAGTGAGAATGTAGGTTATGGAGCAGGGCATAATAAGGCTTTGCGACAAGTTCTTCGAACTCAAGAGAAATACCATTTGGTTCTCAATTCAGATGTATATTTTGAGGCATCAGTATTAGATCATTTGGTAGGGTATATGGAAACAAACCCAGATGTAGCACAAGTACAACCGAATATTGTTTATCCCAACGGGGAAATGCAATATACGTGTAGGCTATTACCTACGCCGGCTAATCTTATTTTTCGTAGGTTTCTGCCTAAGAAGATGGTAGAGACAATGAATTATCGTTATACGCTTCAGTTTAATGACCATAAGAAAGAAATGAACATTCCTTATCATCAAGGTAGTTTTATGTTTTTTAGATTGGAATGTTTTGAAAAAGTGGGGTTGTTTGACGAAAGATTTTTTATGTATCCGGAGGATATTGATATTACTCGAAGAATGCATAAATATTATCGTACCATGTTTATACCTGATGAGACAATTGTGCATGCACATCAGGCTGCTTCTTATAAAAGCAGGAAAATGCTTAAAATACATATAACAAACATGATTAAGTATTTTAATAAATGGGGATGGATATATGATAAAGAGCGCAGTGTTTGGAACAAACAGTTATTGAAAGAATTGGGGTATAAGAAATAAACTTTTCCATATATAAATTATGAACTACATTATTACGGGTGGTACTGGTTTCATCGGTACTCACTTGACCAATTTAATTAAAACACTTCATCCACAAGCTAAAGTCTATAATCTTGATATTGTGAAGCCGGGTACTCCCTTGCCTACAGTAAAGGATTATAAACCTGCATTGTGTGAAGGACAGTTTTTGCAATCGGAATTTATTTACTGTGATGTGCGAAAACCAATAGAAGTGCCATTTGAGGTGACTTCAGAGGATGTAATTTTCAACTTTGCAGCCGTACATCGCACTCCTGGGCACCCTGACCGTGAGTATTTTGAAACAAATATTCGCGGTGCAGAGAATGTTTGTGCATTTGCCGAGAAATATAATATAAGAAAAATCGTATTTACATCGTCAATTGCCCCTTACGGAGCAGCTGAAACGTTGAAGGAGGAAACTACATTACCTACTCCAAACACTCCTTATGGTATATCTAAATTAGTGGCTGAAAAGGTTCATATTGCTTGGCAGGCTAAGAAACAGGCAGAACGTCAATTGACAATTGTACGTCCGGGTGTAGTATTTGGGAAAGGGGAGAATGGAAACTTTACCCGTCTATATTGGGGGATCAAAATGCACACTTTTGCTTATCCCGGGCGCAAAGATACCATCAAGGCTTGTATTTATGTGAAAGAACTAGTACGTTTCATGTTATATCGTTTGGAGCATCATGAGGAGGGTGTAGAATTGTATAACTGTACTTTTGAGCCTGCCTACACCATACAGCAAATAGTAGACACAATTAAGAAGGTGACAGGTCTGAACCAAGTGGTTCCGTATATACCAAATTCTTTGATTATGCCTGTTGCTTATTGTGCAAAGATGATGGGGAGTCCTATGGGGGTATGTCCGGCGCGTGTAAAGAAGTTACAGATATCCACAAATATTTGTGGAAAGAAACTAGCTGCATCGGGTTATAAATTTCATTATACTTTCGAAGAAGCGATTGCTGACTGGTATAAAGATAATGATAATCTTTATCTGAAATAAAAAATATTGGCTCTTTAATAGATTAGTGTATGCAGGAAGTCCAACGTTTTAACAAAGTCCTAAAATCTTTGGTTCTCTTAGGAGACCTTATTTTGCTGAACCTGCTTTTATGGGGATTTAATTTGTTTCTGGGTACCCGTTTCTGGTGTATCCATAGCGGTTCCATCTATCAGGGGATGGCTCTTATCACTCTGTGCTATTTACTTTGTAACATGCATTCAGGTGTTATTCTTCATCGTCCTGTGGTACGTCCCGAACAGATAATGATCCGTGTCTTACGTAACATGGTTCCTTTTGTCTTTTTATCGGTTTGTACGTTGCTTGTTTTTCATTTTCATTTTTCTCATTCCCGCTATTTCGGACTGTTTTATGTTGCACTGATAATTGTCATTATTAGCTACCGCTTAATTTCCCGTCACTTACTGGAGATTTATCGAAAAAAGGGCGGAAATGTCCGCAAGGTTGTATTGGTAGGGAGTCATGAGAATATGCAGGAACTTTATCATGCGATGACGGATGATCCTACGTCTGGTTATCGTGTACTGGGTTATTTCGAGGATTTTCCTTCGGACCGATATCCACAAGATGTTTTATATTTAGGGCAGCCAAATGAAGTAACTGATTTTTTAGAAAAACATGCGGGAGAGGTCGATCAGCTTTATTGTAGTCTTCCTTCTGTACGAAGTGCGGAGATTGTCCCTATCATTAATTACTGTGAAAATCATTTGGTCCGTTTCTTTAGTGTTCCAAATGTCCGTAATTATTTGAAACGTAGGATGCATTTTGAATTATTGGGGAATGTTCCTGTACTTTCCATTCGTTGTGAGCCATTGGAATCACTGGAGAACCGTATTATCAAGCGTGCTTTTGATGTTGTTTGTTCAGGGTTATTTCTTATTACGGTTTTTCCATTCGTTTATATATTCTTTGGAATTGCGATCAAGTTAAGTTCTCCCGGTCCTGTTTTTTTCAAACAAAAACGCAGTGGTGAGGATGGTCGTGAATTCTGGTGTTACAAGTTTCGTTCAATGAAAGTTAATGCGCAATGTGACACTCTTCAGGCTACGGAAAATGATCCTCGTAAAACACGTATCGGAGAAATAATGAGAAAGACGAGTATAGATGAATTACCGCAGTTTATCAATGTATTGAAAGGGGATATGTCGATTGTGGGGCCTCGTCCTCACATGTTGAAGCATACGGAAGAGTATTCCAGCCTGATAAACAAGTTTATGGTTCGTCACTTTGTAAAACCAGGAATAACGGGATGGGCACAGGTTACGGGTTATCGTGGTGAGACGAAAGAACTCTGGCAGATGGAGGGTCGTGTGCAACGTGATATCTGGTATATAGAGCATTGGACATTTTTGTTGGATTTATATATTATGTATAAAACGGTATATAATGCCTTACGTGGAGAAAAAGAAGCGTATTGATAGGATTGACAATTAACAATAAAAAAAGTGATAATTAAAAATTAGGAATGAAAGGGCGTTTAATTTATGAATTTAAGGATTATGAGAAGAAGATTTAATAACAGACATTTATGGCTGATGTTGCTACCATTCTTACTGGTCGCCTGCCAATCTTATAAGAAAGTACCATATTTTCAGGATGTGGAAGTAGTGAACGAGGCAAACCAACAAGAGAAATTATATGATGCCAGAATTATGCCCAAGGATTTGCTGACCATTGTGGTGTCATGTACCAATCCTGAATTGGCAATACCTTTCAACCTGACGGTGGCTAGTAATGCCAGCCTAGCTGCTAGTACTTCGTCCAATGTGACTACGCAGGCTGCATTGCAACCTTATTTGGTAGATAATGACGGAGACATAAATTTTCCGGTTTTAGGTGAGTTGAAATTGGGTGGTTTGACCAAAAGGGAAGCAGAACAGTTGATATTGGATAAACTGAAACCTTATATGAAAGAAACACCTATCGTAACGGTGCGTATGGTCAATTATAAGATATCAGTCATCGGAGAGGTTGCCCGGCCGGGTACTTTTACTATCTCCAATGAGAAGGTGAATTTGTTGGAGGCATTGGCCATGGCGGGTGATATGACTGTCTGGGGGCTTCGTGACAATGTAAAACTGATTCGTGAAGGTGCTGACGGCAAACAGCAGATTATAACATTGGATCTTAACAGTGCGGAAACCATTCTTTCCCCCTACTATTGGCTGCAGCAGAATGATATAGTTTATGTGACTCCTAATAAAGCAAAAGCCCGTAATTCCGATATAGGTAACAGTACAAGCCTTTGGTTCTCCGCTACCTCTATCTTGGTGTCATTGGCAAGTTTATTAGTAACAATTTTCAAATAATATTACTGTATGATTGAGGAAAAAAAGGAAAAGTGTATGGAACAGTCTGAAGAACAGTTTAATATTCAGGAAATCCTTTTCCGTTGTCTGGTTCATTGGCCTTGGTTCGTGTTTTCAGTAATTGTTTGTATCGCCTGTGCGTGGGGCTACCTGCGACTGACGACACCCGTTTATAATATTTCCGCTACAGTTCTGATAAAAGACGAGAAGAAGGGTGGAGGTGCAGGACTTTCTTCGGAATTGGAGGATATGGGTTTAAGCGGCCTGATGACTTCCTCTAAAAATATTGATAATGAGTTGGAGGTTCTGCGTTCGAAAACCCTGGTAAAAGAGGTGGTTAATCAGTTGGGACTGTATATAACTTATAAAGATGAGGATGAATTTCCTGCTAAAGGTTTATATAAGACATCTCCGGTACAAGTGAGTTTGACACCTCAGGAGGCTGAAAAACTGAAAACTTCGATGGTAGTCGAGATGACCTTACAGCCTGAAGGTAGTATGGATGTGAATGTGACTGTGGGTGAGAAGGGTTATCAGAAACATTTTGAAAAGCTGCCTGCTATTTTTCCGACTGATGAAGGTACATTGGCTTTCTTTCAGGAAGTTGATTCGGTAACTTTACAGAATGGAACGAAAGCTCCTCGGATAGAGAAGAACGTACGTCATATAACTGCGACAATAAATAAACCGATGAGAGTGGCAAAAGGCTATTGTAACAGTCTGTCTATTGCTCCTACTTCTAAGACTACTTCTGTTGCCGTGATTTCCTTGAAGAACTCTAGTTTGCAGCGTGGACAGGATTTCATCAATCAGTTGCTTGAAATGTATAATCGCAATACGAACAATGATAAAAACGAGATTGCTCAGAAAACGGCTGAGTTTATCGATGAACGTATTGGTATTATCTCAAAAGAATTAGGTAGTACGGAAGCTAATCTGGAGTCCTTCAAGCGTGATGCGGGTATCACGGACTTGACGAGTGAAGCTCAGATAGCTTTGGCCGGTAATGCGGAATATGAAAAGAAGAGTGTGGAGAATCGTACTCAAATCAGCCTGGTAAATGACTTGCGTAAGTATTTGAGAAGCAATGAATATGAAGTATTGCCGAGCAATGTAGGTTTACAAGATGCTGCTTTGATCGGTGCGATTGAACGCTATAATGAAATGCTTGTGGAACGTAAACGT
>OLPX01002681.1_pt1 | contig 10089 bp, 8 predicted proteins | sample 1672491 | NCBI WGS metagenome assembly OLPX01 (sample SAMEA3136692, study PRJEB25190) | human gut metagenome | biome: human gut; feature: human-associated habitat; material: faeces | place: Austria | collected 2013 | reverse complement strand
CACAAGTTTTGTGCACCGGGCCCCTATCTGCCCAAATTTTCTCCCCGCATCCCGCTGCGGGCTATGTTACTCCGGCTGTTCTACGCTGCGCCTGAGCGCCTCCGTCACATCATCTCCAAAAATGACGTTCAGCCGGTGCAGGGTCCGCTGTATAGGCGGCCTCTCCCCGCTCTCCAGCCACTCCATCATAAAGCCCTTGATTGCGTACTGGTAAAAGCGGCTGATCAGCGCCTTGTCCTCCTCCGTGGCCGGAATTCCCTCGGACAGGATATCCACCAGACGTTCAAAGATCACGGAAACGGCCTTATCCATGTACCGCTTGACCTCGCTGCCGGAGGACTGGTTCAGGTTGTAAAACAGCGCTCTGTGGCTGATCATACTGTCCAGCCCCCGCACGATGAACTCCTCCGGATTGCAGCTGCTCAAATCCTTTTCAAGCCGTTCCACCATGCGCTGGGACTCCAGGCGTAAATACTCCTCCAGCACCTCGTACACGTCCTGATAGTGGTAATAAAACGTATTTCTGGAAATCTGACAGTTGTCGGTGATCTCCTTTACCGTTATTTTATCCACGGGTTTTTCCGAAGCCAGCTCGGAAAACGCCCGCAGTATCTCCCGTTTCGTCAGTGTCGTCACGCATATTCCCTCTTTACTTTTTGAATGTGGGAATATTATACAGCAAACGATTCTGAGATACAAGTGCCGGCTTTCATATCGTTCCGCTATAGTTCCGTTAACGGTTCAGACGGTCTGTAAAAAATTTTATCAGTCCAACGCCACCAGCTCGTATTCCCGCCGCCCCAGCCCAAGGGCCTGGGCCGCCTCTACCGTATGGATGCCGTTGCGGCTTTCCATCCGTTCAATAAGCGCCGCCTTGCCGCTGTCCGGGGAATTGTAGACCGCATCCACGCAGGCCTGGTCCAGGGCCACCGGGTCCAGGGAGGCGAAAATGCCGATGTCCGCCATCTCCGGGTCGTGGGGATGGGCGTCGCAGTCGCAGTCCACGGACAGGTTGTTGGCCACGTTGATGTAGGCGATATTCTCCCGCCCCATAAAGTCCATCACCGCCTTGTCCGCGTCCGCCATGGACTCCAGGAAGGAATCGTGGTCCGCGGTAAATACGTCGTCGAAGGACAGGCTGGCGGCGGAATTGTGAATCCAGACCTTGCCGCGGGCGGAAGCCACGCCGATGGACATATTTTTGAGAGCGCCGCCGAAGCCGCCCATGGCGTGCCCTTTGAAATGGCTGAGCATCAGCATGGAGCCGTACTCCTTCAGATGGGTTCCCACGTAGTTCTCCCGCAGATGCTTACCGCCCTCCACCGGAAGCGCCATGTCCCCCTCCTCGTCCAGAAGATCGCAGGGCGCGATGGCCGTGAAACCGTGCTCCTCCATGGTATGCCAGTGGGCCATTGAGGTATTGCGCCTGCCCTCGTAGGCCGTGTTGCACTCCACAATAGTGCCCTTAAGCTCCTGCACCAGGTCCTTGATCAGGTTGGGGTTTAAAAAATTATGGCCGCCCGGCTCGCCGGTGGAGATCTTCACCGCCACGCTGCCCTTAAGCTCTGCGCCCAGGGCCCGGTAAATGCGGACCAGGGCCTGGGGCGTGATTTCCGGTGTGAAATATACCTTTGACTTTTCCATTTGTACCTCCTTGATGGGTGTGTTTCTCATTGCTTATTCGGTATCTTACACCTTGGAGTGTACTCTAAGTCAAATGGTTTTTTCGTTTTTTTACAGGCGGGTGGAAAACAAGCGGTCGAAACCTTCCCGCGGCGCCGTCACGCCTGAAATATCCGAATTCCGCCGTATCGGACAATGTCGTCAATCCAGCGCTCCACCTCCGCCTGCTCAGGAGTCCGCACATCGCTCAAATACAGGGAGGAACCGATATTTTTCGCTTTCCCCTTCCCCATGTCGTGATAGGGAATGATTTCAACGGCAGAGACTCCCGACCTGCTCAGGCCCGCGATGGCCCGCAGATGTTCCTCCGAAAGGTTGTAGCCGGGTATGATCGGACAGCGCAGCCGTACATTTTTCCCCGCTTCTAAAAGCAGCCGCAGATTCGTGAGGATCAGGCCTTGTCCCACGCCGGTCAGACGCCGGTGAAGCTCCTCCCCCGTGGCCTTGTAGTCGAACAGAAACAGGTCCACATCGGGCAGAAGCCTTTGGTACGCCTCCCAGGGCGCGAATCCGCTGGTCTCCATGCAGACGTGAAGCCCCGCTCCCTTAAGAGCCCCGGACAGCTCCCGGGCGTAGTCCGCCTGTGCCATGGGTTCCCCGCCGCTGATGGTCACCCCGCCCCCCGAATCCTCATAATAATCGTAATCCTTCAGGACTTCGGCCACGACCTCCCCGGCGGACCTCTCCCTTCCGTATACCCCCAGCGCGCCCTGGGGACACGCCTCCACACACGCCCCGCACAGTGCGCAGCCGGAAAAACGGATGCGATGGGCTCCTTCATCCATCTCGTGGACCCGCTGCCCGCAGACAGCCCCGCATGTTCCGCAGTGGACACAGCGGTTCCACTCACAGTACAGCTGCCGTTTGATGGAGTTGGATTCCGGGTTGTGGCACCACTGGCATTTTAACGGACAACCCTTTAAAAATACCACCGTGCGGATTCCGGGGCCGTCATTTACGCAAAACCGCTGTATATCAAACACTATCCCCATAGCGTCGCGCTCCTAATTCAATGTCCGGGAGATTACCTCCCGCTGCACATCCTTTTCCAGATTCACAAACTTGGCGCTGAAGCCGCCCACCCGCACCAGCAAATTGGGGTACTTCTCCGGATTTTGGTATGCGTCCTCCAGCTCGCCCTTACTCACAACCGAGATCATGATCTGCCCGCCGCCTTTGCGGAAATATGTCTTTAACAGCGCGTTGACCTGATCCCGCTTCTGCGTAAACATAGAGCGGCTGAACTTCATATTCTGGACGGAACCGGCGTGGATATCGGTTCGCAGCTTCACCAGGCTGTTGAGCATGGCCGTTGGCCCGTTTTTGTCGGCCCCGCCCTGGGGATTATTTCCATTGTTCATGTACATGGAACTGAGCCGTCCATCCGCCGAAGCGCTGGTCATGCGCCCCCACTCCGTGTTCACCTGGTTGTTGATCACCACCACATTGTAGGAGTGAAACCCGTTGGGTTTTGCCTGATCGCTTACCTTACGGCAGATGTACTCGTGGAGCGAGACCGCGATATCGTCCGCGTATGGGTCGTCATTTCCATATTTCGGCGCAGCCAGCAGATCCCTCCGCAGCCTCTCTTCCCCCTCAAAGTTTTTGCCTGCGGCGTCCACAATCTGGCGCAGCGTGTATTTTTTCTTGTCAAACACCCAGTATTTGACGGCGGCGAGGGAATCGGCGGCATTGATATTCCCGTACGTTTCCAGAGTTCCCCCCAGATATCCGGCGCCCCCGTCCAGCACCGCCTTCCCCCTGGCAACGCAGTCGCTGATCAAAAGGGAGGTAAAGAGAAATTTCATCCGGCGGTTCATAAAATCATAGGAATACCGGTGCGCCTTCGCCGTCCGCTCCACGTAATCATCCAGAAGAGCCGCGTACTGCTTCCACACGCCGTCAAACGTGTCCATGTTCTCCGGCGGAAGGAGCGCCAGACCTCCGCTCTTGTCCTTTCCGTCCCAGGGATCAATGCCGCCGTTTAAGGAAATATTCAGGATCTTCAGCAGATTTAGCAGCACATTGGGCGTTCCGATGCTCTGTCCGGAGATGACGAACTCGCCGCAGCCAAAGGGCACGTAATCCTCGGCCGTCTCCGGATCCACCCGAAGGGCCTTCCCGGCCGAGGGAATGTTCACGTCGTCGTTGTAGAGAAGCGGGTAGGTGCAGCCCGTTGAGATGGCCTCGATGGCCAGGTCGTACACCTCCCGGTCCATGCCCCGGTAGATTCTCAGGGTAAACTGCGGCTCAATATCCCGGTTGATCATCAGGGCCCGGATGGCCAGCTTGCAGAACAGGTCCTTTGCCTGCGTTTGTTTCCTGCCCTTTCCCCCCAGAACCACGCGCCCGTTGACATTGGTCCTGCGGGCCTCCATCAGTTTAAAGAAGGAGCAGATATAAGCCACCGCCTCCTCCCCGGTGTACAGCCCGCGGTCCAGGTCCCGCTCCAGCAAATCGCCCAGATAGTCGTCGATGCGGCCGTAATTGACCACACCGGCCAGCAGGGAGTAGATCCAGGCCAGCTCCATCCCCTCCACCATGGTTTCCGGCCGGTCCGTCAGAATGTGTTCCAGCGCGTCTTCCAGCACCTGCAGCTGCCGCCTGCGCCCGGGATCCGCCGCGCGGTCCTTCTCCTCCCTGCACATGTCCCTGTGAAATGCAATGGAATCGCGCAGAATCCCAAGGCATTCTAAAAAGCACTCGTACAGGTCCCGCTTTTCTTCCTCCGTCTCCCGCTTCAGATATTCCCGAATCTCCTGTTCCAGGCCCGGGATTCCCAGGCGGATCAGTTTCGGGTAATCCAGGTAGGTTCCGCTCAGCCGGGCCGTAATCACGGCCGGGTACTTGGCGTCCACGAATTTTCCGACGGTATTTTCCGTCAGCGTTTCATTGTAAAACAGGCTTCTGGTATCGTTCTCATCCCAAAACCGTTCCAGCTTATTCAGGCGTTCGATCAGAGTCCGGTCCTCCGTACTCTTGCGCAGTTGTTCCATTTTGCTGAACACGCAGTAATGCCCCACCCCGCCCACCGAGGTCACGCAGCCGAAGCCGATGGGCAGCACGTCGCTTCTCCCCACCACAAGGTCATCCGGTTCCATTGGACGGAACATCCGCGGAAATAAAACCTTCATGCACTCAATTTCCCGGCGCGCCGCCGACTGCCCGCTGTATTTGATAAACGCGTCCGTATACGCTTCCATAATTTCGATTTGCTCCGCCAACGGTTTGCAGCAGGGGATTTTTTTGCTTACCTCCACAATTTCCGCCACGCTTTTATCATTTTTTCCTTTACCGCTCATGATTCCTGTCCTTTCCTACAGTTTGCCGGGGCCTTCCCGCCGCGCGGCCTGGCCGGATCACCCGGCCTTTCCGGTTTTGACGCTCTTCATCAGGATGATCAACACCGCGGTGACGATCGAACCGACTGCCAGAGCCGCCAGAAACGCAACCGCATTTGTGATTGCATTGGGAATAAACAACAGGAAAATGCCGCCGTGGGGCGCCATAATCCCCGCCTTCAGCGCCATGGACACCATTGCGCCCACCGCTCCGCCCGCCATACAGGCCGGCAGAATCACCTTGGGATTTTCCGTGGCAAAGGGGATCGCTCCCTCCGTGATATAGCTCAATCCCAGAAACAGAGCCGCTTTCCCCGCTTCCCGCTGGTCCTGGTTCCACAGCGCCGGACGCACGAAGGTCGCAAGCGCGATTCCAAGGGGCGGAACCATCCCGCAGACCATAACCGCCGCCATGGGCTCATATACGCCCTCTGCAACCATGCCGATGGCAAACGCGTAGAGAACCTTTGAGAACGGTCCGCCCAGATCCCAGTACAACAGCCCGAATAGTATGCCCAGCACCGCGATGCTGCTGCCGCTCATGCTGGTCAGGAAGGACGTGATTCCCGCCTGCATGGCGCTGATGGGCCTTCCGATCACATAGATCATCATCAGGCCCACAACGGCGGTTGACAAAATCGGAATTACCAGAATATCCTTCACGCCCTGGAGCGTTCTGGGAAACGGCAGCTTCCGGCTCAAAAGCAGAGTCAGATAACCGGCTCCAAAGCCCGCCAGAATACCGCCGATGAATCCGGCTCCCACCTGTCCGGCCAGCCAGCCGCCCACAAGACCTGCCGCAAAACCGGCTTTGTCCGCGATGGAGTGGGCGATGTACGCGGACAGCACGGGAACCATCAACCCCAGCGCCCCCGCCGCGCCAATCTGGTAAAAGGCCCACGCCAGGCTCCCCTCCTCCTGAAACGCGTAAATCCCGAAGGCAAAGGAAATCGCCGTCAGAATACCGCCGGCCACCACCACCGGAAGCATGTAGGAGACGCCGGCCATCACATGCTTATAGATACTTCTGAATCCCTTATTTGCAAGGGACCCCTGGCTGCCCGCAGTCTCCGCCGCAGCGCTTTCCCCGGCCACCACAACGGTTCCGATCCCATTCAGCGCGTCTTCCATGATCTTCTGCGGCTCCCGGATCGCCTGGCCCACATTGACCTTGAGCACCGCTTTCCCCGCAAACCGGCTCTCGTCAATCTCCTTGTCAACCGCCAGTATGATGCCGTCCGCTCCGGCGATCTCCCGGGCGGTCAGCGCGTCCTGAGCCCCGGTTGTGCCCTGCGTCTCCACCCGCACCTCGTAGCCCAGCTCCTTTCCCACGTTCCGCAGCTTTTCCGCGGCCATATATGTGTGGGCGATTCCTGTGGGACAAGCAGTGATTGCAACAATTTTCTTACTCATAACTTCCACCCTCCTGCATGCTTGTTTTTGCTCGTTTATTATCGTTTACGAGGATATATTACCATAACGTGCGCGCGTTTTCAAGTTTTTAATGCTCATTCAATCATTTTATCAAGCATGATATTGCCATTTGTGCTCATTTCTGGTAAAATAAGTTTATCCAGGGGGCGGGAACACGCTGCCGGCCGTTTTGCTTCCCGGGAGAATCTGATTATGATTTGTGCCGCGGGCAGCAGCGGCGGATGGGAGATCAGTATGTTTGAAGAAGAGAGAAAGATATCCATTCTGAATAAAATCCAGTCGGACGGAAAAGTATCCGTGTCCGTGCTCGCGAGGAAATACAATGTCTCGGAGTCCACAATCCGCCGCGATCTGACGTCCCTGGAAAACTCCGGCTTCATCAAGCGCACCCATGGCGGCGCCATATTGCAGGGAGCGGCAAACAAGGATTACTTTTACAATGAAAAAAAGAATTTCTATCTGAGCGAGAAAAAAGAGATGGCGCGGGTTGCCGCCTCCCTGGTGCGCCCGGGCAGCACCATCTTTCTTGGGACCAGCACCTCCACCAACCTGATGGCCCAGTGCCTCACGTCGGCCAATCTGACGGTGGTGACCAATTCCCTGGACGTGATGAATGTGCTGTCCCAGCACAGCGATTACAATCTGGTGATTATCGGCGGCAATTACATCAAGAGCGCGCGCACCATCGAGGGAATGACAAGCCTGGAGCAGATCTCCAAGCTGCATTTTACCCAGGCGTATCTGGGCGCCAACGGCATCGATCTGAAGTTCGGCCTGTCCACCTCCAGCGACATCGAGGCCAACAGCAAAAGCGCGGTGATGAAAAACAGCTCGGAGGTGTATTACCTGTGCGAGCCCGCAAAATTCAACCGTATTTCCGCATACAAGATATCCGACCTCAACCAGGTCACCGGCCTCATAACCGACGCTTCCCTGGACGCGGATATCCGGGAAGCTTACTCCAAGCTGTGCAGGATTATTACGGAAGTGTAAACGCGGCCTTCGGGAGTCAGCAAAAAAAGGGGGGCATTGGGGCTGCGATCGCATGAAGGAGCGGTTTTTGTTTCGCGCTCCGGCGAGTGTCAGACCGGCGCAGGCGAAATGGGCGCACGGTAAAATGGACGCACAGTAAAATGGACACACGCTAAAATGGACGCACGCTAAAACAGGCGCAGGGATGATTCCCCGCGCCTGTTCTGTGCATTTCCCTGTACATTTACATTTCTCTGTGCATTCCCCCCAAAGGGGCGTTTCATAATTACCGGATAAAATTCGTCCACTCATTCGGCTCGTACTCCGGCGCCGGAACGCCGCACTTCCTGCCCGCCTCGATGCATTTGAGCAGCCAGACCATGTTCAGGGCCAGAGTGCGCATGGTCTGTAAGCCCTCCAGATCCTGCTCCACCTCCCCGGGCTCGTTGCCGTGGACCTGGTTCCAATACTGGGACGACACCACCGGCATGTTGCTGATGGTGAAATACTTGTTCAGCCGGTCAAAGGCCGCGGTGGCGCCGCCCCTGCGGCAGGACACCACGCTGGCCCCCAGCTTACCCGCCATGCGCCCGCCCGCGCTGTAGAACAGGCGGTCCAGAAATGCCGTCAGCTGGCCCGACGGTCCGGCGTAGTACACCGGCGAGCCCACCACGATGGCGTCGAACTCGTCCAGCCGCCCCGCCACCTGGTTGACCAAATCGTCGAAGACGCAGCGCCCCGTGCGCTCGCAGGTCCCGCAGGCGATACAGCCCGCCACCGGCATCTTCCCCAGGTACAGAATCTCCGACTGGATACCGTTTTCGTTCAGAATGCGCTCCACCTCGCTGAGGGCGGTGTAGGTGCAGCCCAGCTGGTTGGGGCTGCCGTTGATTAATAATGCTTTCATGGGGGTACCTCCTTTTATCTTTTTATGGTTGATTTATGATGTTTGATTATGTGTGGTCCTATAAAGCAGCGATATAACCGCAATGCTTATGCCTGCTGTCTGAGCTCCCCATTCAGAAACACCTGAAGCAAAGGTAACAAGGCCCAATTAATCAACAGCCAGCCCGGGATATTCCCTCCCTAAAAGGAAAAAGAATCCCCGAAGGGTTGCCGCTCTTCGGGGATTCGCTTGTGTTGCAATGCACACAACATCTTTACTCTGCTGGTATTAGCATACCACCGCTGCCGAATATGTGTCAAGACTATATTGATTTTGCGCTTCCTTCAGCATATACTCCATGAATCATCTGTCAATCACTGCACCCACGCCCCATCACTCCCCACATAATACCCATCCGGCGTCGTAGTATTTGCGAGCATCGCTCCGCTGTCGCTTAAGTAGTACCATTTGGAGTTCCACTGGACCCAGCCGGTTACCATATAGCCGGTCTCATTAAAATAGTACCAGACGTTGTCGATGTACTGCCAGTTGCTCACGGTATAGCTCCGGTCTGCGTTGCAGTACCACCAGCCGATGTCATCCTTTAACCAGGCCCCGCTACCGGCCGTGGCCCCCGGACCGCTGGCGCCCGAGCTGCTGCCTGAGCTGCTTCCATCGGAGTTGTCATCGGAGCTGCTGTTGGAACTGATTTCCGCGGCTTCTGCGGAGGTCACATACCAGGACTCCGACTCCTTCCAGCTTCCCTTGTTTGAAGAATTGTAGACTCCGCGCACCTGGAAGGTGTAATATCCGCCTTTCGTTATGTAGCTGCCGAAGTGGTAACTGGTCCTGGTCGTGGTAATGACGGAGGTGACGGCGGTGCTTCCCCTGTAAAGGCGGATCTCATACTTTTTAGCTTCCTCATTTTCATTCCAGTAGGCGGTCCCATCCTCCGCATCCCAGGCCAGGCCGTCTACATCCAGATCGTACTCGCTCTCTCCTTCCAGCGCCTCCAGGGTGATCGAGACGACGAGAGTGCTGCTGGTACGGCTCACCGAAGTGACCGTGCCGTCATTTCCGGTTAAGTTGACGTCTCCCTTCGAAAAACCGGAGGCAAAGTAGTAATCATCGGCCGCCTCCAGAGTTACCTTGATCTTTGGCTTGTCTCCGTCCTCCCACTCGTCGGAAGGTTCATTCTTTATCTCCACCTCTTCCACATAATACTTGCTGGAAATTGTGGAGACCGACACATCTGCTCCGCTGCTTCCGACTTCAATATCCGAGGCGATCCGAAGGGATACGCCGCTTATTTTCGTACTCGTGGCCGCCATGGCTGTAAATGGACTGGTCATCAGTACTGCCGCCAGGAAAAAAGCTGTCACTCTTTGCACAATACGCATATAGGTTCCTCCTCTTTCTGTTCTGTAATAAAAGTACCACAGAAAGCTGAAATATACCTGAAAGAGACAGAAAAGGTACTGGCTGTATTTAACCGCAGACTACAGAAAGCAGTTCCTTCCCCAGAACTTCATACGTATAATTGCCGTTTCCGCCATTTACAGAGAGAGAGATTCTGTTTCCTTCTCTCCGTGCGCAGGCCGTCATCACGGTTTTTCCGGACAGGTCCGTCACAGCCGATGCAGCCTCCATACCGGCCTCCGGCAGATACAGAAGAAATTTCACCCCTTCTGCGTAGTCGTAATCAGGCTTTTCGCTGTTTGCGCCCACTGCGATCACACTTCCGGGACGGAGCATAAGCGGCAGGGAGAAGTA
>OLPX01002680.1_pt1 | contig 10099 bp, 10 predicted proteins | sample 1672491 | NCBI WGS metagenome assembly OLPX01 (sample SAMEA3136692, study PRJEB25190) | human gut metagenome | biome: human gut; feature: human-associated habitat; material: faeces | place: Austria | collected 2013 | reverse complement strand
CAAGATATTTTCAAAACAAAAATAATAGCAAAAAAAACACATTAACGATAAAATATAGGTAGACAAAAACTAAAAAAAGTAGTATCATAGTTCTTGGTGCATTATTGCTTAAATCAATTTGTGTTCTGCATCAATATATTTTTATAAAATAAAAGCTATAATGTTATTTTGGGGTTAATATGAATTTATAAGGATGGTAGGGATTATGGAATATGGATATTTGATTGATTTAGCGCTTATATTGTTAAGCACTAAATTATTAGGTTTGCTCACAAGAAAAATACAAATGCCTCAGGTTGTCGGTGCTTTGCTGGCAGGTTTAATTTTAGGACCGGCTTGCCTTGGATGGCTTCACAGCACGGATTTTATAACTTCTATATCTGAACTTGGCGTCATAGTTCTAATGTTCAGCGCAGGTCTCGAAACCGATATAAAAGAATTGAAAAAATGCGGTGTAGCCTCTACGGTTATAGCACTGATGGGTGTTATTCTCCCTTTGATTGGCGGTTGGGTTGTAGCTTACTTTTTTAACAAATCAGGTGACCCGAATACGCTGCTGCAAAACATTTTTATTGGCGTTATTTTAACTGCAACATCGGTAAGTATCACAGTTGAAACGCTCAAAGAATCTACCCATTCAGGTAATGCTATTTTAGGAGCGGCACTTATTGATGACGTTTTAGGTATTATAGCGCTCACAATAATAACCAGCTGTGCTGATCCGACTATAAGTCTACCGATTGTACTTATTAAAATTTTAGCTTTCTTTGCATTCTGTGGTATTGTCGCTTATCTGTTTTTTAAATTTGTTAGGCCTTGGATGAATGGTTATAAAAAAGATTTACGCCGTTTCAGCGTTTTGAGTTTTGTATTTTGTCTTCTTATGGCATATTGCTCTGAAGCATTTTTTGGTGTTTCAGATATAACTGGAGCTTTCGTTGCCGGGCTTATATTATCAGGAACTAAAAGGACTTCATATATAATTTCCAGATTCGATACGGTGTCTTTTATGTTGCTCTCTCCTGTATTTTTTGCCAGCGTCGGATTAAAAGTTACCATTAACTCAATGGGACCGGCTATAATCGCTTTCACATTTTTCTTATTAATTGTTTCTATACTTTCAAAAGTAGTCGGGTGCGGCGTTGGTGCTAAAATGTGCGGATATACTAATCTACAGTCTACAAAGATAGGAATTGGAATGATCTCACGTGGTGAAGTTGCTCTGATTGTCGCCAGCAAGGGTGCAGCTCTTGGTTTAATGGTTCAGGAGTTCTTTGCTCCCGTTGTAATTGTCGTGGTGGTCACTACGATAATCACACCAGTATTGCTCAAACTTGTTTATAAATACCAAGCAGCTCACTATGAAGACCCAGTCTACAACACAACTCTTGTAGACCATATGCAGGAAAAACATCAAATCGAAATGGTTACCCAAAAGGTCGCTGATATACATGAAGATATAAAACTTGAAAAGAATAAAGAAGAGCAGCTCAAAAAATATAACGAGAAGTATGGGCTTAATGTTGACAAAGATAAATTTTATTGATTTATTAAGATTTTTCTATATAAACAAAATTAAGACAGGGATATATACTATCCCTGTCTTTTGTATAATAATTACTTATTTGAAGAAAGCTGTATATTTTTTTAACATATATTCAGGTCTATACCTGGTTTTTGAACGTCTTAAACCTATAAGACCTATATCTTCCTCCATATTAGTCAATTCAGCTCTTTCATAATAGGTCTTAACATGCTCCTGCAATACTACCTTATAAATCTGCTGATAACTTATATCACCTTTCTGTGCTATAATATCAAAAGCCCCTCCGGGCAAAATTGTCCCGTATCCATAGCCTCTGATTGATTTACCAACAAATATTATAATTCCTTCAAGGTCTAACTCATTAAAATTTTCAAGCGCGTTGCATATAGAAACATTTTCTTTTATTAAAGAATCAGAATCCATATTTCTCTCTATGTTTTCTTTAAGCCATTTGCTTTGATACTTTAATAATTGTTTTATATTACTTTCGCTGATTCTTTCAATCCTGGTTTCCTCTCCATAGAGATTCCAAAAACGATTTACTGCCCTACGCTGTTTTGAAAGGTCTGATGAAGAAAAATCAACAAGTTTTTCACTTTTATAAATATACTCTGCCCAATCTTCCTGCTCCTCTATACAAAACTCAAACTTATCTAATTTTTCAAGTTCATCTTTCGTATCATCGGTCACAGCAAAAAAATAAGGTCTATGCCCTTCTTTCCTCGATATCTCAATAATTAAATTTATGGCAGACTCAAGATTTCCGGTTCCTATCGGTATCGGAACAAAATATGCAATTTGATTATTTTCACCGCCAAAATTTCTATTCTTCTGACGAATAAATAAAACATTATCCTGAACGCATATTTCAGTATTATATTTTTCACGAAGACAAAACAAGTTTGCGAATGTCATTTGACATGAATTCGAATTCGTTTTATTTAAAAAATTATTAACTATTTCTTTATCTGAAAGTTCAATCCTTTTAAATTCTAAACTTGGCATTAAATCACCTTTCATTTGTATACTAATCAGAAAATGTCATTATTACCGGAAAATCACTTCTATATTCCTTTATAATATCTGGCATTTTCATTGCTTTATCTCTAATATATTCACCAATCCCCGACTGGACAAACTCTTTAACTGTTTCAACAGGCAATTTATTAATCTCCTTGCAAGTTGGGGTCAAAGCAATAACTAAATGTTCAGCATCCTTCATTATTCTAAGAGGCCATATTTTGCAGTCCAGAGGCTTTTCATCATCATTAAGCATACAGCCACTTTTTTTGTCAAGAAAAAAACAAGCTGCTTCCTCATCATCAGAATCAGTTTTATACTCTTTGCTTAAATCTATAGTATATAAATCACCTACGCGAACAAATTCAGAATCTTGATATTTTGTTTTGAGTTTTTCAATAACTGACTTTGAAAAAAGAGGAGTTTCCCAAATACTGGTTCTTCTGAAAACACAGCAAAAACCGCAGTCAGCGCACTGTTCTTTTGAGAGAATTTTTGAAAGCATAAACACACCTCCGAGTCTAAATTAAGCAGAGTCAAACAAGACCCTGCTTAATTGCATTTTATTTAACCTGCATCCTCTTCTTTTAGTGCTTCTCTTATTTCATTTATCATATCTGCATATTCAGCATCGTCAAGATACACACGATCAGGATTCATTAGGAACACTCCACCCCACTCGTATTCATCTTTATACTTTGGAACCAGATGAAAATGCAAATGGCTTCCGGTATCCCCATATGCCCCATAATTTATTTTTTGAGGATTAAAAATTTTTCTGAGAGCAGAAGAGATTTTTGCTATATCCTCAAAATATGAGCATCTTTCTTCCGGAGTAAGTTCCGTCATATCACCAACATGTTTTTTATGAGCTGCTATAACTCTTCCTCTATGACTTTGTTCTTTAAACAAATATACCTTACAAGTTTCGAGTTCACATATTTTTATTCCAAACTTTTCAACTAACTCGCCTTCAACACAATATGCGCAGTTATTATCAATCATACATATACCTCCTGAATATAAATCCATGATTATATTCTATTCGATTCTTTAACATTTATTTCCTGAGTATCAGAAATTTGCACACCACTTTTTATTTTTACTTCTCTATCAATATTATTCTTTACAACATCGTTGAATTTAGTATCTGCATCAACAACTTTTGACTTTATATTCTTTTCACTTTCGCCGGGAGACTGATTTAAGTCTTTTCTTTCAGCAGCTTTTTTAGCTTTCAAAGCTTCTATTTGTTCCGGCGTCAATTTAGGTTTAGACGGTTTTGGTTCAGGACGAACCAATCCAGCTGGAGTAACTTTATTAATAGCCTTTTGCGGACATTTTTGTGCGCAGATACCACAATTAACACATTTATTAGGGTCAATAACCGCCAAATGCTCACTTATTGATATAGCCCCCTTCGGACAAGCTTTTGCACAAATTCCGCAGCCAATACAACCAACCGCACAGTCTCGTCTGGTAATTTTTCCTTTTTCAACACTCTTACATGTTATAGTATACTTACTTTTAAGCGGCAGTATTTTAATAATCTTTTTTGGACATTCTTCCGCACAGGCTCCGCACGCAACACATTTGTCTATATCAACATATGCTACTCCATCCTTAATGCTCATTGCACCGAACTTACAAACCTTAACGCAAGAGCCAAATCCCAAACATCCGTAAGCACACATTTTTTCCCCGCCGCCAAGACGCGAAGCACTGTAACAATCTCTTGGACCGTCAAAATAATATTTTTGAACGGCTCTTTCACGGGCAACCATTTTTTCTTTTACTTCATTCTTAACACCCATTATTTCAGAAATCTTTTCGGAAACAGCGTCACCGCCCACAGGACACATATTGGTCTTAACTCCGCCTTTACACAAAGCAGTTGCATAAGCCGAACATCCTGCAAAGCCACATCCTCCGCAATTTGCTCCCGGCAGAACCTCTAAAATTTTAGGAACACGCTCATCCTCTTTTACAGCAAATACTTTTGAAGCAACACCAAGTAAAACTCCAAAAATTAATCCCATTCCACCGACAACAAGGACAGGGATAAGAATACTTGAAACCATTTATTTCCCCTCCTTTAGAAACTTAATCCCGAAAATCCGAGGAAGGCAATCGAAAGAAGCGCCGCCGTTACGAGCGTAATCGGCATACCTTTCAGGAATTTGGGAACGTTTGAACTTTCTAATCTCTCTCGTACACCTGCAAACAATACAATAGCTATGGTGAATCCAATACCAGCTGAAACACCATAAACCACCGACTTCAAAAAACTCATATCTGTTCCGCCGAACTTAGTTATATTTTGTATAGCTACACCAAGCACCGCACAGTTTGTAGTAATAAGCGGCAAATAAACGCCAAGTGAGCTATATAAAGACGGAATAGACTTTTTCAAAAACATCTCAACAAACTGCACAAGCACAGCTATAACTAAAATAAACGCTATCGTCTGTAAATATTCCAGATGGAACGGAACCAACAAATAATATTGAACACACCATGTTATTATTGACGCGCATGCCATAACAAACACAACGGCAAACCCCATACCAACAGATGTATCAACCTTTTTTGACACTCCTAGGAAAGGACATATTCCTAAAAACTGAACTAATACAAAATTATTTATAAGTATAGCGCCTATACTGATTACCAATAAATCTGCAACCATATTATATGCCCTCCTTTTCATCTGACGAATTCAGAGCAGTTTTTTTCTTTTTCCTTTTCATAACAATTATATTAATTACCGCAAGCAGACAACCTAGCGTCAAGAATGCTCCCGGAGGAAGTATCATAATGGAAACCGGCTGAAATCCGCTGCCAAACAATGAAATACCGGCAAATGTTCCGGCTCCTAGAATTTCTCTTACTGCTGAGATTAAAATAAGAGCGGCTGTAAAACCAAGACCCATACCTAATCCATCAAACATTGATTTACCAACAGAATTTTTATTGGCAAACGCTTCAGCTCTTCCTAAAATTATACAGTTAACAACAATCAAAGGAATGTAAATTCCAAGACTGCTTGACAGAGCAGGAACATAAGCGTTCATAAGCATTTGAACAACTGTTACGAAACCGGCTATTATAACTATATAAGCCGCTATTCTTATCTTGTCTGGTATAAACTTTCTCAAAAGCGATATAACGATATTCGAACAAATCAAAACCGCCGTAGTTGAAAGACCCATTCCGATAGCGTTAACAACTCCGGTTGTAACGGCAAGAGTAGGACACATACCTAGAAATAATACAAACGAAGGATTTTCATAAAGCAATCCATTCAGGAAAGTTTTAAAATATGTATTTTGCTTCATTCTGCCGCACCCCCTTCAACATCTTCATCACTGTCAGCCGGTTCTTCTCTATTAGTTTCAGAATCTTCCTGACTAACTTCTGCTTCAGAATCTATTGTTTCAGATTCAGCACTTGGCTGACCTTCCTCAACTTGATTTTGATCCGAATTTTCATTATTTTGCACTTCTTCAGCCGGCGGAATATTATTATCATCAATAACCACGCGTGCGGCGTCAAGAGAAGCGTTTACAGCTTTTGTAACGGCTTTTGAAGTAATAGTTGCGCCTGATATAGCTTCAACCTTGTATTCTGCTGATGCAGCGCTTCCATTCTTATCAACTTGTATATCCTGACCCAAACCTGTATACTGGTCTATCCAATCAGACTGACTTTTTGCTCCAAGTCCCGGGGTTTCACTCATTTCCGTAACTTTAGCTTTTGTTACCTTACATTCTGAATCAATTCCTACCATCACAACTATATCACCGCCGTAGCCTTCTCCGCATACAGCACTTGCGACATATCCAACTATAGTACCGTCATTTAGCATACCGGCATATATACCGTCAACAGTTACACCGGATTCAGGTTCAGGCAGTTTTGTACCGTCCTTTTCAAACTTATCTGCTTCAGGAAGCAGTTCTTTCATATTCTCATTAAAAGCAGCCTCAGTATTTTTAGCGATTATAGGTGATGTTACCATATTTACACCGCCAAGCAGAGCTGCCACAATCGCAGTTATCAAAAGCAACTTTATAGTAAGAGTAGCTGTCTCTTTCATTATACTTGTGCCTCCTTTCTTTTTCTTGAGGCACCATAACGTTTTGGTGCTGTGATTCTGTCAATTAAAGGCGTAACAATATTCATAAGAAGAATCGAGTATGAGCAGCCTTCCGGATATCCGCCCCACACTCTGATTAAAACAGTTATTACTCCGCAGCCGATACCAAAAATAATTTGACCGACAGGAGTATATGGAGTAGTAGTATAGTCCGTTGCCATAAAGAAAGCTCCCAGCATTACGCCGCCGGCAAGAACCTGATACAAAGCGTCTCCTGTAAAAAATCCATCCGGACCGGCAAATATCCAAGTTCCAAGAGCTAATGTCAAAAGATATGCAAGCGGGATTCTTAATCTTATAACTTTTTTAAGGAGATAGGCTCCGCCGATTAAAATTGCCAAAGCTGAAGTCTCTCCAATACATCCGCCAACGTTTCCAATAAATAAATTAAAATAGCTTGGAAGCTGAGAAGCTCCTTCGGTTCCTGCATATGCTGCAAGCGGTGTCGCTGATGTCACAACATCTGCAGTATTCCAAAGCGGAACAGCTGTATGCGGAGCAACCCATGTAGTCATCGCTAATGCCCACGACGCCAGCAAAAACGCTCTTGCAGCCAGGGCAGGGTTCATAAAATTATGACCAAGACCGCCAAAAAATTGCTTAACAATTATAATGGCAAAAAATGCTCCTATAACAACCATCCAAAGCGGAATTGTAACCGGCATATTAAAGGCCAAAAGCATACCTGTTACAATAGCGCTGAAGTCACCAACAGTAGTTGGTTTATTTAATATCTTATTCCATAACCACTCAAATAAGACGCATGCCAAAACACTGATAACAGTGACGACCGCAGCCCTATACCCAAAAACCAAAACCCCTGCAAGCAATGCCGGAATCAAAGCAATTATAACATCAAGCATTGTTTTTCTGACCGTATCATTACCTGATATATGCGGGGAATGTGAAACAACAAGTAAATTATCCAAATTTATTCCCTCCACCTTTATTTATTTCTTTGCTGTGCGGCACGAAGCTTAACTTTTGCCACCTTTATCTGCTGAACCTGTCTGCGTTTTGAAGGACAACTGAACGCGCAGCTTCCACACTCAATACAATCTGCAATATTCAACTTCTCCAGTGCTTTAAAATCATCTGCTCTCGCCGCCTCATCAAGCCTATTCGGCAGCAATTTCATAGGACAGGCATAAACACATTTACCACATCTGAGACAAGCGTTTTCTTCAAAACCATAAGCCAAATCCGGGCCAAAAGCTAAAAGACCGGACGTGCCTTTAACCGCCGGCACATCAAGTGTAGGGATAGCCATCCCCATCATAGGACCTCCCATTATCAGCTTGGTCGGCTCTTGTACAAATCCACCCGTTTGCTCAATAACATCTTTAAGGGAGGTGCCGATACGAACTTTGTAATTTCCTGGATTTTTAACACAGTCACCGCCGGTTGTTACCACCCTTGTCATAACCGGCAAACCTCTTTTAACAGCCTGATAAATAGCTCTGCAAGTATCAACATTGCACACAATGGCGCCAACCTGATATGGAAGCTGTCCCGGTCCTACTTTTCGGCCGGTTATGGCATTAATAAGCTGTTTTTCACCGCCCTGCGGATATTTGGTTTTTAATTTTTCCACATGAATATCAACATCTTTAGATTTTGCCGCAAGAGCATTCATCGTCTCAATCGCTAGCTCTTTGTTATCTTCAATACCTATGTAACCATCTTTTAATCCAAAAATATGCATTACTATTTTTAATCCGCCAATAATCTGTTCAGGTATTTCAAGCATCGTTCTATAATCCGATGTTAAATATGGTTCGCACTCAGCGGCATTAACTATTACATAATCTATTTTAGCTTCCGGAGGCGGCGACAGTTTAACATGTGTTGGGAAGGTAGCTCCGCCAAGACCAACGATCCCCGCTTCTTTTATAATTTCAATTATTTCCTTAGGCGAAAGCTGTGTATAATCATCACAGCCCTTTAAGTTAGGATAAATAGTATCCTGTCCGTCATCCTCAATAACTATTGAATTAACCATTAATCCATTTGGATGAAGCCTCTTTTCAATCGCTTTAACCGTGCCTGATACAGATGAATGAATACAGGCAGACACAAATCCTCCGGCTTCTGCAATCTTCTGCCCTGCATAAACGATATCACCAACCTCGACAATCGGACTTGCAGGCGCTCCTATATGCTGGGCAACAGGATAAACCATTTCCTGCGACGGATCAAGTTCAACGATAGCCTTTCCGGCTGTTGGCTCTTTCATATCGTTTGGATGAACACCGCCACGAAATGTTTTCAACATTTTAAATACCTCCTATGTAACAAAATATCATCTTCAAAATAAACTGCCAAAAGACACAAATTTTAGATTTTATACTTAGAATCAGAGTGCAAAAAAACAGTATAAAAACTGAAAATGTTTTAGACCAAAAAAACTCAAATTAGCATTCTATTTATTATACCTTTGAATGACTTTAATGTCAATAATTTAGATTACTATTTTATAAACAAACCATATTTTTTGACAATTTTTTGGTCATATTATAAATTTTACCGGTAATTTTTTTATTCCATGCTATACTTAACCCCGCTTAATATATTAGGCGGGGTCAAAACAATAAATCAAAATATTTATCAAATAAACACTATAAAACTTCACTTCCGTTATATGTATTAAAAGTTACTGCAGGAAGTCCTGAATCATCAGTTAAATTTGGCATTTCGGGATACGCTCCCCAAGCATACATAACATCTGTAGGATTAAAAACGCTGTCGCTCCATACGACAACTTTATCATTTTCAATTCTTGCATTTGCCGGATAAAATTTGCCATTCTCATCAGAAATCCAGAATTCATGCAAAATGCTAGTATCTGTAGATGAAGCTGATATTTTTTGCTCGCAGACAGAATCAGCATATTGACTTTTATCCATAACTTTTAACTTCCCTTTATGTTTAAAAGTCAGAACTATGGTATTATCAATTTTCTGCTTAGACTGATATACAGGTCCCGAAGTATTGGCTTCTGAATCCTTGTATATATCATGTCCTACATAATCAAGAAATCTATCTGCCACTACTTCTTTCTGCCATGGATGAATATCGGTTCTTGCACATCCTTCTCCTTGGTCATACCGTCCGATTATATCAAGCAGACCAAACATTCCTACATTCTTTTTATTTCTCACTTTTTGGAGGGCTATGCGCTGCCCTTCTCGAATTTCACTTGCATCCTTCGTTTCATATCTTGTTAATTGAACATAATAAAACGGCAAATCTTCACTGCTCCATTTTTGTCTGTACAGATCAATTAATCCGGCCATCGCGTCGCTGTATTCCTCAGCATTCATATTAGTTCTGTAATTATCCGCTTCACCTTGATACCATAAAATACCTTTTAT
>OLPX01002676.1_pt1 | contig 10110 bp, 13 predicted proteins | sample 1672491 | NCBI WGS metagenome assembly OLPX01 (sample SAMEA3136692, study PRJEB25190) | human gut metagenome | biome: human gut; feature: human-associated habitat; material: faeces | place: Austria | collected 2013 | reverse complement strand
CATAGAATTGGGGCGGGATTTTAACAAATCCCACCCCAACTATTGACAAAGAGCCCAAAGATTCCGTAATACATGCCTGTATCACGGAATCTTTTTTATATTACTATTTTTTTAACTGTTTTATGTCCGTCCTTATGGACAGAAAGTCTATTATTATTGAAACATCGACAGATAAATTACTGTCCCATCTGCTTTGCGAACTTTTTTCAAAACCCCTGGATTTATGCTGGTTTGAGGGATGTCCGCATTTTTGTTTACCAGACTTTTGGTTGGTAAATGGTTTTCGCCTCTGATTTTTGTTTTAAAATTGGGGAATTTTGAAAGTTGGTAAAATGATTTTGGAAGTTGGTAAAACTGCTGTCTCTACTATATTCCGAAGAACCAAGCAAAGTTTTCATCTTTTTCATCATCGAAACAACTGGTATTTCCTGCTGTTCTGATGCGCCATCTCATCCTCCAGCGGTCGAAACCAATACAGGTCAATGTCCAGCTTACTCCATTTTTATCCACTTCTTCCGGTTCCAATTCCGTCAAACATCTATCTTTTATCAGAAAAAAATCCTTTCCTTCCTGAAGTCCCAGCTTCTCTGCCATTGTCTTTGCCTTCAAAAACTGATTGCGATTTTTCGCTTCACATATTGCCTTTGTGAAAATGACGCAAAGCCAGTCCTCATATATTTCTTTTTCAAATATATATTCTATCACAGCAAGACACTTTCAAAAATAGCGTAGTGGTGTAATAAGCATCTGTTGTCACTAGGTGTTTATTCGAAAATTCTCTCCAATCCATAGTTCCTTTCTCTCACCATTGAAAGATAGTCAATGCCTTTATAAACTGCATAAGTCATGAAATGGGATGAGATAAAATCTTAGTAAATCTTGTATCTTTTTCCATCAAATTTGCGTGCCCCACTACGCTTCTGCTGGTAAACAAATACATGTTCTACATTTCCTCTATCTGCCATCCTAAATGCAGAACGTGATATTCGTACTGTATTCATTGGATTAGTTGTAGCATAGATGTTGATTATATTTACTTCCGGAAGCCTTCTGATTTCTTCTGTCACTGCATTTACAAATTTAGGGCTAAAATGACGAGTATGACTATTCCCATCATTCCTACTGATTTTAATGGTTGGAAGAGATTTCTTCCTAAATGGTATTTGCTTTGCCTTTATGACATATGTATCTTCAAGAACCAAATTCACCTCGGATAAATCCGCAATCATATTTTTCTTTTCAATAGTACAATCCGGCTCAGCTTCAATTACTGGAAACTCAGCCTCATCTAATGGGTAATCTTGAAATACATTTCCAATGACAAGTTTGAACTGCATATATATTGGTACTAAAATCAGGTTGCACTTTTTAATTCCCAATACTTTAGCGCAAAACCAATACCACCCATATGGATAATCATGATACACATTATAATTATTCATAACAAGCTCTTTGTTATAACTGCGAATTGCTATAAGTGCAGCAAACAATAATCCTAACGCAATTGCTGTATTACCAGCTCTCAGTATATAATACGGAAGAAAACTTCCTATCTCTGGTTCTGGTTTATGATCTCTCAAATAGTCGCCAAACCACGAAGGAATATTCAATATATATGGCAAAAGAAACGCTATTAACATAATCATCACTTCTATGATTTGAACAGAGTTTGCTTTCAATTTTTTAATCATTTCGCATCTCCTCGCTCTCTTTCCATAGATATAATCCGTCTTTATCCTTTTCGCATTCAACAATTTCACTAATTATACCGGTTTGCGAATCTCCCACCCAAACCCGAAACTCTTCTATACCCACAATCACAAAAAATATATACTCACAACCTGATTTTTCTTCTTTTAGTGAGTCTGACCAGTCTGCCCAATCTATATTGGATGGACTGGGAACTCGTTGTGGATGTGTATGCCAAACTCCCATATAATAACTTCTACTACGCTTGGCTTTTCTTAGAAAAAGCGTATGGTGTGGATCTTTTATATTAAATCTGATCCGATTTTTAGTATCAAGCGGATAAGGATGTGATACTGCCTCAAGAGAGACATTCCCCGTTTCTTTGTGTTGATATCCAACAATATAGCCGCCACTTTCTGGTTTTTCATCCGAATCCTGTATCCACTGATACATTTCGCATAGAACAAGTGATAATATATCGACTACCTTATTATTGGGAAGCTTCAGTTTCACACATTTGCAACTTTTTTCTATTACCACAGCAATTACATCCCTCCACCGGAATAATATAATCAGGATATGACACCGTATTCGGTGAAATATCGATCAACACATTGTCTATAATCTCTCCTGAAAAAAACTGTTGCATTGTATTAAGCAGAACAGCTGTTGTCCTAAGCAAAATAGATGTTCCATACGCTGCTCTGGTTCCTCCGCAACCATTTCTAATCAAACTACTTTCTGACTGTACTTCTGTATTTAGCATCGCTCTATTATTTACAAGCGTTCCGTCTGCATTCGTGTATAAGCACTCAAAGCATCCTTGTTTTTCATATTTGACCACCAATATATGACTATACCATCCGCCAGCTTCAAGCCATACGAAGAAAACGGGTATTTGGCAATGTAATTCGCTCAACATCCGGTTAAACCTTAATTGCGTATCGCTACTGCCTATTGTAAAAATAATCAAATCTACCGATTGCAGTTCTGACTTTAACGCTTCTTCATCTAAATTATTTTCATGAATTTCTGTGTGCACTTGCGGATGAATCATTTCGAGCAAAAATCCAAGCGTACTTGCTTTATTTGAACCAACACCCAATCCGCCAAATACCCAACGCATTCTATTTTCATCATACAGCCTATCTCCATCATAGATCACTATATCAGACGCACCATTCTTCACTAATTCGGGAGCCACATAACTCCCCAATGATCCACCTCCTACAAGGAGTATCTTCTTACCGTATATAATACTATCATTACCAATAATCTCATTTAAGTGCAGATAATCTTTCCTCTTAATAGTAATTAACGATATATCAACACTATCCTCATATATTTTTTCAAATAGTGTTCTTTCACTCCTATCCTTACATTTTATCATTACAGCAAAACAAACCTTAGCTTGCAATCCATTCATTTCAAATACGAGAACTATGTTTTGTGTCGATACAATCTCACTTTTCAGTTGAAAATATGTATCGGCACTGATATGATTAATCTGCTTACCATAAATAATCTCTTTAACATTTTCAACAGACCATGGATGATTGCGATATGGTGGTAAAATTTCCCTGCTGTCAGTAATCGGAACAAAAAACGCCTCTGTTTCAAAATGTTGCTGCCATTTTCTTTTTCCTCCAGTATCGCAAGAATAGAGATCTGTTAGCCTTATATCCTGCTCAATATATCTGGTTGTTGTTTCGCTACAATATTTTTGTAACTTAGCAAATTTAATATCCTGTTTCAAATAAACATCTGCACTTTGTGAGCCAGCAACATTATTCCAGTAATACAAAAATTCCTTTTGAAACTCTTTTTCTTTTTCGGTTTCCGTCATTGATAGCAGTTCTATCAGTCGGTCTACAGCATCCACAATTTTCTCTTCATATGAAAACAGCGAATGAACAATGCTCTCCTGCTCATATAAACAGACCCATCTGTATTTTCCGGGTGGTAATATTATTCCTTTATCTATTTCTGTATTTTTTAGAAGTATATGCGGAAAATCCAGGCCCTCATCATTATATAACCATATCGTTGCTACGGAACTTATATCATCCTTTGACGGACTAATGAGCAAAAATTCCTTTTCAAATAGCCTAAACATAACCCAATCTTCAAAAAAAACTTGACTAATAACAATACTATCATATGTTTCAAGAATTTCTTTTGCTGTCATCTGATCATCCAAAACTATGCTCCTTTTTATTTTGTGCAACAGCCGCTGTTGCCTCTTTTGCAGGTACTGTAAACTCAGTACCAAGAACCTTTTGAACATATCCTGCTGCATCATGTGCTGATTCGACATTTACAGCATTCGTCAAATTATCAACTGCGGTTGAAAGCCGCTTGTAAAACGTAATCATATAACTAGAGCTACTATCTCTCATTTTCTTAAATACATCCGTATACGGTTGAATTGGAAGGTATCTGCTAATGTCAGCAGATGTTATCTCACCTTGTGCATTTTTAGTATACGAAAATCTATCCTTAATAGCTTTCATTGTCTTCTGCAAAGCTAACAAATCATCATCACCATCTGTGCTTGTTTGTTCTGAGAAGCAATCGCAGGCCAAGTATGTAAGTCCAATGCTTGGTGGTACCTCATGATCTCTGGTAGAACCTGAATATTTTTCATTCTTCCATTTCTTAATATAGCAGATGATTCTCCTTAACTGATTATGTCCATTAATCTTTCCACATAAATCATCATTCAGTCCATCTGGATCTGCCAGTTCCCACGCATACTCATCACTGCTTGTCTTACCCCTTGCCAAATAGATAATTCCATTATTATCTGCATAAAGAGGAAGATCAATGTGCATCCACTCTACACCCTTCTCATAATATGCCGCTCTTACACAAGGTTCTTTAATTGATACTGAACGTACTGGTATATCTATAGATTCCTTGAGATATTTCTTAATCTTTCGTGGATCAGAATTCTTTGATGTATCGAGTGGAACCATTACGGCAACATCACGATCAATTACTGAAGATTTAATTGTAGTATTGTATTTATAGCTTCCTTGATCGATCATACGAATATCGCTCTTATTAAGATCAATACCATGATTTTTCATAATAGTCGGAAATTTATCTTTAATTTCCCCCTCTAACACTTCTCGCTTATCAATCAAATTTTGTGTTTCCGAATCAATTCTGATGCATTTGTAAAAGTCCTCGAACTCCTTTTTTAACTTCATTTTTTCAACTCCTTATGGAAAATATCATTTCATCGATAGTTGTAATATTTATTACTCTACTCCTAGCAACGTCCCAAACTGTGTCTGTTCAGCCCACCATCTTTTCTATCTTATAAAGTATGTTTATAAGAAATTCAAAAGCTGCAACAGCTTATGCCTCTCCCCTTCCTTCTCTTCATCCGTCATCCTCTCACCAAATAACCTGAATCCATTTTGTTCCTGATAGAATCTAAGCAGAGGCTCCTTCTCCTCACATTCCAGATAAACCATAAGACCACCCAGCTGTCTCTGAATTCCATTCAAAGTATTGATTGCAAAATTCATCAACATCTTACCCGTAATCGGATATTTAACTTCTTCACTATAATTTCTCCCCAACTGAGCAATCAAATACGCTGATACAGTATAGCTGTCTATAGCTTGATCCAAACGGCTCAGCCTGCTTAATTTTCGTTTTACGGAGTTGCTCATTCCCTCCGCATTCACCGTTACAGGTTTCATTGTAATTGAGAAATACCCTACTAAACACATATCCTCCAGAGAAAAGACTAAATATGTAACCGATTGGTTCTTCTTAGTAAATTCAACGGCATTCCTTTTCAGGAAAGACTCTACATCTGAATTTTTCGGACTTGAAAAATCGGAGAAAATTTTTTCTAAGTCATTCTCTCCGATTTCGCCCGCTTCTTCCAGATTCAAAAAATCCCTTATATTAAAACAAACAAATTGTTCTCCCGATGGCTTTTTATCCATGCAGCTGTCTCCTTTTTTCCATTAACTGTATAAATTCAGCCTTATCCTTCACCATACGGACAGATGTTGTTCTGCGTCCAAGCGGATTCTGGGCTGCTTTCTCAACTGCATCCGCAAATGCCTCCACTTGCTTGGGATCACGAATCACGATATTATCGGTTATACTTGATGTAGCCATTCTATCGCCTCCTCTACAACAAAATCTTTTTCCTGTTCTATAAATATCTTATCACCTCATACACCCTTTTTCAATCAGTTTATGCATTTTTCAGATTCCTCATCCTCTTTCTGTATTTTTTGTTCTATCCTAATTTTATTATATGCTAATCACTGTAATATCTGCGTCATACCGCCATTCGCTTCCGTCTCCTCCTGTCCAACCGGCTCCATCGCCCTTCCAAACTTTCCAATCTCCTCCTGATATTTTTCATCTGTCACATGAGTATAAATATCAATCGTGGTACTGTAATGCTGGTGTCCCATAATGCTCTGAACCACCTTTGGCTGCATATCTGCCTCAAAGCAACGGCTGCAAAAGGTATGGCGGATTGCATGGGGATATAAATCTTCAAAATAATGAGGCTCTCGCTGTTCCCTCACAGAGTCGAAAGCCTCCTGTTCATTGATCTGCTTGATTACCTTTTTAATTTCCTTCTCCGCATGATATCGAAGTACCGGACTCCCCATAGAGGTTACAAACACCAAATCCTCATACTCTCCTGCTGCTCTCCAGCGCCGCCCCAGCGTCTTTTTCAGTAGATCCACCTTATTCTTTTGACTCTGGAACATCCCCTCCGCTTCACCAAAAAACGGAATTTTTCGATAAGAATTATGGGTTTTGGGAGCTGTCAGGCGAAGAATCTTCTCTCCATACTCATATTGACAGGACAAAGAACGGTTAATATGAAGACATTTATTTTCAAAATCAATGTCCTTCCACATCAAGCCCCCTACCTCTCCGATCCTCATTCCTGTCAAAAACATGATGTAGAACATCTCTTTGTACCAGTTATGTTCCATTGCCGCTAAAAATGTATTCTGCTCCTCTCTGGAAAGGAAACGGCGCCGCACCTGAGTATTTTCCCATGGTACATTGATTTCAAAACAGGGGTTTAATGAAATAATCTGATTGTTTTTAGCTGATTCCATGCATTCACGCATCCTTCCTAATGCTTCCCTCATAGATGAGGTTGCTCGTCCTTCCTGACTCATCCGGTTGATGACTCCCTGTATATCAATGTTTGTAATACTTGCCACAGTTCTTTCTCCGAGGGATGCTCCAAAGGAACTGTAAAATTTTCGCTTCATAGGGAAAACACTGGTTTCTTTTACAACTGGCAGTTTGTACGTTCGGAACCATTCCTCAAACCACTCATTTAATGTCAGGTTTCTTCGTCTATATTCCGCAGCATTTTGAGCCTGTTCCTTCAACTCCTGAAAATCTTTTTTCAACTCCCGCAGATTGAATCCGTAAATGCTGACATCATTTCCGTTGATTTTCGCTCGCGCCTCGTAGCGACCATCCTTTCTCTGATACAGCCCCTTTCCCAATTCTCTGCCTTTTAAGTCTTTCCCCACGTTTCTGCTCTCCCCCTTTCGTCTATGACAACCTTACATCATCATCCGCATACCGCCAGACATTCCCTGCTCCTGTTCTTTTTTCTGCTTTCTGGGGAAATACTGTTTTTTCTGTACCTTATTCCCACTATTATTTAAAATCCACTTGTCTAGCTGCACTTTATTTGCATATACCCGTCCACCAATTCTGACTGTAAAATTATTATTGGTCTTTGTCAGCAGCTCCCTCGCCTTACTTTCCCCGATTCCGAGATAAGCACATACTTCCTTTACATTCAAAAGTGCTTTATCAACTAATACCTTTTCCAATCTCGTCCCCCCTAATCTGTCTGAAACTGAATGACTTCTACAATAGCTGCTGCATCAATCCCCACAATTGCTGCCAATAAAAACGGAAGCGCCAGAAGCACTTCAAATACAAATGTCAAAATTTTTTCCATTCAATTTCCCTTTACTATCATATCAAAATTTCTGTACCTTACTGCATTCCCAGTTCTGCCATAGCTACCAGATGATCTTCCTCCTGAAAATATTCCTCTGCAACATCCCTGATGACAGCTAGCGGCTTCCCTGATTCGATTTCGCCCATCTGAATTGAAGCCAGGGAAATGATCAGCTCCCTGCAAAGCTGCTGGTCTGGGCAAGTGTCCAGAAACCACATCTGTGTATTTACCACTAACTGGTCAAGTACATCTGTTACGATTATCTTTTCTGATTCCAATCCATATGTCCCAATAAAATTTGCCAGATTCTCCGCTGACAGGGAAAGCATATATTCTTTCCTTGCCCCACCATCCAATGGGTATACATAAGCATATCCCATACTTTCTGTATCCATGATATCCTCAATCATCTTTGCATCTTCCTGAGTCTTTTAATTTTCCCTTCTATAATTTATTTTCAAACATTGTTTCTGAAAATCCCCAGCGTTCTCTTTCAATCCTTGTCAAAGCAAATCCGTCCTTCCAGTGGGCAATACACATCCAATCCGTATTTTTCTGTCATAATCTGAAACTGCGCTATCTGCATGGCGGAACGTGAAAGGCTGTTCCGGCTGGTAATCAGCAGGGTATTAACCTTGCCACTTTTGACTGCATGGACAAAATTTTGAAAACCGGGACGTTTCCAGAGAGGTTTCGCCCCAATGTCACTGGAGCTGCCTGCAATCTCAAAGCTCATCTGTTCCCCATAATCTATCAGTTGTTTAAACTGCTTCTTTAAGATACCATGTGTATCCTCCGGGGCATCGATGGCACAATAGATCCAGGCACACTTTCCTGTTGGCGTTTCCATCCCTACTTCCATCTTTGTTTCTTCTCTCTCCGGTTCGTTTCTGCACAGATTCTTCTGCTGCTGTTCCACAGGCTGATCAGCCAACGACAGGCTGCCGCCCATCCCCAATATCCCATCCAGCCCGAAGCTGACTGCTATGGCATGGTCCACATACTGCATGGTGGAGGCATTCAGTTTCCCTATGTACTCTCTGAGGCGTGTGCGGTCAATGGTCCGTACCTGCTCCAGGAGAACGGTGGAATCCTGATGCAGTCCCTGGCAGTTTTCCGGCACCCGGATATGGGTGGGCAGCTTTCTCTTTTCTGTGCGGCTGGTAATAGCCGCCGCAATAACAGTCGGGCTGTGGCGATTCCCCACATCATTCTGGATAATCACTACGGGGCGAACGCCTCCCTGCTCGCTCCCAACTACCGGAGTCAGGTCTGCATAGAACATGTCTCCCCTCTGTATTCCATTCTTCATATGCCGTTCCTCTCCTTTCTCTCTGCTCATTTTCATAACACAAGAGCAGCGGCAGCCTGAATCACAGGTCGCATTAAAAACAGATGTCCAGCCGTATACGGGCTGCCGCCGTAGTTTCTATTATGAAAAATAGCTCTTGTTCTTCATCTCGTTGGCTCCTATTCGACACTACTCCCCGGAGCCGGACACATCCGTGCCAATTTCACACGCCTGCGCCATGGGCAACATACATGGACCGGTTCTGGTCGGGAACCGTCATGGGCATCTCACCCCTCCGAGGATCTCTCCGAGCCGCCCTCATTGCCTTTTCCGGCTCTTTGCGGGGCTGTGACTGGACGGAAGTATCATTGTAGACTGTTCAGAATCATGGCAGGCGGCTCACCACAAGCCGCTTTGGGATGGACGGTTCCCGCTTGGCACCTTTGATGTCATCTTATTGACAGACACTCTGACTGTCTGCAGGTGGTCTTGGCGCGTCCTCCGCTATGCTTTCCCTTTCAGGCTGAACAGCTAACGTATCCATGCTGCTGGATATGACCACCCTGAAGCGGTATTTTTCAAAGAACACAGGAGAGAAAATTTGTCCTCTCACTTATTTCCACGTTGAGAAAGCATTTTGACAACCTTAAAAATAAAATTTTTTAAAAATTTTCAATAAGGCCGCGTAACTTTTCTAAAATACGCTGTTTCCGTTTATTGACAGCATTTTGCGAACATCCCAGTTCCTCCGCCAGATCACGCTCCGTGCGCTCCTCAAAATATATCTGCCGAATCAGGTATCGCTCATAGTCAGAAAGAAAAGACAGCGCCTTATGTAGCTGCTCCGACTCCATACGCCGCAGTACCTGTTCCTCTGTGCTTGGAACTTCTCCGGCAAACTGCACGGCCATCTCCGCCAGCCGTTCATAGGAATCTTCCCGGCTGGGGATCACAGTCACCTTCTGGTTCTCCTCATCGATTACAGTCTGCTCGTTTTTCAGGTCATATTCCTGATATTGCATTTTTCTCTCTGTAGTTTTCAGCACAGCGATTACTTCTTCACTGGCTTCCGGATACATTTTTTTGAAATCCGGTATACGGTATGGCTTTGCCATAGCTTGTCCTCCTTCGTTTTGAATTG
>OLPX01002665.1_pt1 | contig 10132 bp, 11 predicted proteins | sample 1672491 | NCBI WGS metagenome assembly OLPX01 (sample SAMEA3136692, study PRJEB25190) | human gut metagenome | biome: human gut; feature: human-associated habitat; material: faeces | place: Austria | collected 2013 | reverse complement strand
CTTCCGTCTGAGGGAATACACCACCTTCGCCACCGTCGCCCCGCAATGCTCCGAGTTCTCTTTCCAGACCGCTTCGTAAATCATGGAATGTGAAAGAACCCAGAGGGGTGGATGATTATTGCGGTAAATAGTCTGTTGGTTAATACGGATTCTCATCAACTACAGGGAACGCAACCTGCATCTCAAATCCATTGCCCCATTCAGAATTTGCGCTCAAGATTATATTTAACCCCTCTGCAATTTCCTTTGCAAGATACAATCCCATACCTGTAGCTTTCTTCCTGCCCTCGCCAGAATCACCCGTAAAACCTTTTTCAAATACATAAGGCAGGTCGCAGCTTCGGACGCCAACTCCGTTATCCTTGATACTTAACACATAACAGCCATCCCTTTGAAAAGACGAAAAGCATAATTCCGGCCCCTCACCACAATATTTTATGGAATTGCCGATAATCTGTCCGAGGAGAAAGTAAGGTCCTCTCCGGTCAGTATAAACTGTATCGTCAGACAAACGGAACTGAATCTGAAACTGTTTTTCATCCAGCAATGGTCTGTAATCATCCAGCACATCTTCGATGCACATTCGTATACAGATATGCTCGAACAGGTAATCTTTTCTCGTACTCTTTACCCGCGCGTAAAATAGCATCTGGTCAACCGATTCCTGTATACGGTTTCGGATATAATCCAGCTTAAAACTCACAATAGGAGATAATTCATCTCTGCGGTTGTCAAGAAGCAATGTCAATAAGGAAAGCGGCGTTTTCGTTTCATGCGCCCATGACTCGACATATTCTTCATAATCGCTTAATTGTGTTTGAAGCTCAGTATAGGCAAGTTGTTTGTCGCGTAGAGTTTTTCCAAGCTGACGAATATATTCTCTTTGTGCTACGCTGACGGTTTCCAACAGTAATTCCTCATGGTATTCATCTGGATTATGGAGGAAAGTTAAAAATGCTTGTTCCTTCTTTCGTTCCAAATGGATAAGTACACCGCACACCAAAGTGAATAAAAGAACCGTAACAAGTACAATCACAATCATTAGGGCATAAAACGCCTGCACATCAGCGAGCCATAGGAGTAATGCAGCAAACAGATCGATCCCCAGCAAAAGCAGAAGCCACGGGATATATTGTAAGAGTGACTTAATGACACGCTTCATAATGGCGCACCTTCCGCTACGAGCCGATAGCCAATTCCACGGACAGGAACAATCTGCTGACACATCATAAGATTTGCCATAGTCTTTTTCAGCCGTGTCAAATTAACCTGAAGCGCATTTTCATCAATAAATTCTGTGGTCCCCCAGATTGCCAGACACAATTCTTCCTTTGAAACGATTTCATCGCCATGTGTTAAAAACACTTCAAGGATTTTTCCCTGATTCTTTGGGAGAATGACAGAATTATTGTGAATATATAGCGTGTATGTTTGCCTATCTAAAAGAAAACCGGCCCCTTCCAACAAATTTGATCGGCCTTCGTATCGCTTCATTACGTTAGACACACGAGCCAAAAGCCGCTCTTTTCTACATGGCTTGGTCAGATATTCGTCAGCTCCCAAATCCAGTGCATGTAATTCATCACGGAGTTGGTCACGAGAAGTAAGCACAAGAACAGGAATGGAACTTTTCTGTTTCACTTCCCGGCAAATCTGGAATCCACTGGTCCCCGGCAAATTCAAATCCAAAAGAATCAGATCAGGGGAAAGCTCCAAAAGCTGTTCCGCCACATCTTCAAATACGCAGATTTCATCGACTTGATATTCTGCCTTACGCAGAATATCCGATAATTCTTCCCGCATGAGAAATTCATCTTCTACAACTGCAATACGTTTCATAGGACTTTCCCCCTTTCTTCTTTATAATCTGCAATACTATTCTTCGCGCTCTGGAACCATCAGGGTCAGAAGGTAATGGTCACTTGTTCGTTTCACAACAGCGATATAAATATATTCTATCACACAAAGCACCAAAATCATAGCGGCAGAAATAATCATCATTTCGGACAAGTTGGATTTTGCCCGAGAGGACAAAATCCCGGTAAGCAATGCACGAACTCCAAACAGGCTGCTAAAAGCGGCCATAATAACAGGAATACCAAAGTACCAGTTAATCTGTTTTCTGGCAGACTTGCACAGAATAGGGTACGCAGCGCCTAAATGAATCAGTGTCCGGTAACGGCGGCTTGATTTCTGTTGACTGATGAGAAATTGTACACCAATAATGGTATTTGCAATAATCAGAAAGATAATCGCCAGGTAAATGGTAATGTAACTGGCTGCTACCATATAAAACAGCTGCCTTCCCATGTTTTGCAGATAACTTTCATAATGCAAGCCTACTTCATCCAGTTTTTTATTCATATCCGATATAGCGGACATGAGGCTTGTATTTTCTTCTGCGCTCTTTCCCAAAACGCCATTGAGATAAATATTATAATCATCCTGTGTATAATATTCAAACACTTCATCCGGTAGGATCAATGCAAAAGATAATGTGATGGAACGATCTGTAACCAAATTGGTCGTCTGCACGGTTCCCGTGAGATAAATCGTTTTTCCATCCAGAAAAGCTTTCGGCCTGTTTTCAAGAATGCTGCGTAAAATTGCTATCCGCTCATCAGTGGTAAACTCGCTATCTATATAGACAGCAGCTTCATCCGAGTCCAATTCCAATTCTGGTAGGCCGGCAGCAGAAAGGAGATGATTATAGCTGCTCGCAGAAATCAGATACGGATAAGTGGCATAGCCAAGATTGTTAAGAAGAACATCTCTGTCTTCAGAAGGCTGCATTTCACGCAGAGCAGACATGACCGCTTCCATCTGGAAAGCATTGTCCGTGTCATCAGTTGTGCTGATATGCCCTACCTTCATCTCAAATAAATCAGAAAATTGAGTGTCTAATTGGTACTCAGACAATGTCTGCCGAATTGCTGCTGTATCAGCACTGTCCTCATTACCTTCAAAAGTATAGTCCAGAACATGCTGCTCGGCCTCTCCGTAGAAACGGGAAATCCCTACACCAGCCCCGAAGCAGCAGAGAGCAGTCAAAATAAGCAGAGAACAGATCGCAAGTGTGCCGGAACGGTAGACAACAGTTTCTTGTATCTGACGAAAATTAAACACATGAAGCTGACGATCCTTTCTACCAGATTTCACAATAACACTAATCACCGACCGGAAGCCCCAAAAGAAAGCGATTGTACCTAAAATACCAAGAAAAACCGTCAATCCCATCATTGCAAACCCGGACCATGTTTCCCCATGAATAGCCATTGTGTAGGCTACAATCAAGCAAAGAATACCACCCAAAAGCGAAAGTGCATAGAAAAATGCAGGTAATCGTTTTTTAGCCCCATCCGGTGTATCAACAAGCAACGAGCCTATTTCCTGCCTACTGATTCTGATGCTGAGAATTAAAAATGCTGCAAATTTAATCATGAGAAATCCTGCTGCTGTCCATAGTACAGCTTTCAGGGAGAAGGATATTTGATGACCGACAATTCCAAGGCCCACCAGTCGGGCAGTAATCAGGCTAATCAGTTCTGACAGCAAAACCGCAACAGGTAATCCGATGAGTAGAGAAACAACACTGTTCCGTAAATCTTCTGCCAGTAGCATTGCAAACAGTTTAATACGGCGCATTCCCATCATCAAATATACACCAAGTTCATGCCTGCGCCGTTCTAACTGAAACTTACTGGCGTAGTAAATGAGGAAAAACAGAATAAACAAGGTCATTCCAAAAAACACAGGAATCATCGCCATCAATCTATCTACTGCATCACTTTCCATCTGAGCCAGAAAAATCATCACATCCTGATTCGGCAACGACAGAATAATGTAAAAAGCAATGATAGAAACCAGCAGCGAGCTAAAGAACAAACCGTTTTCCTTTCGGTTTCTTTTGCTATTGCGGGAAATCAACTTAAAGAACATTTGCGCTGCCACCTCCTAACTGCGCCATTACCTTCAAAATGCGGGAATAAAATTCCTGCTGGGATTCATTCGGGATATCCCGGCGAAGCTCATGGAAGATAATGCCATCCTGAATAAACAGAATCCGCTTGCAGTAACTGGCTGCATTGGAGTCATGCGTTACCATCAGAATCGTAGTATTTGCATCCTGATTTAGTCCGGAAAGTTTCTCCATCAGCGCCTTTGCATTTTTGGAATCCAAGGCACCAGTAGGCTCATCAGCGAGAATAATTCCTGGATTGAGAATCAATGCCCTGGCCGCGGCAATTCTCTGTTTTTGTCCACCGGACATCTGAGATGGGAATTTATTCAGGACATCTTTTACCTCCAAATAGGAAGCCAACCTTTCCAAACGCTTATTGCTTTCTTTTTCCGATACACCGTGGAGAGATAGCGGAAGCAGAATGTTTTCACGCCCAGTCAGATTATCAAGCAGCTCAAAGTTCTGGAACAGATAGCCAATCTCTTTTCCTCGATAGTCAGCCAGAACCGCCCCTTTGAGCGTTTGTATCTGTCTACCGTTCATTATAATACTGCCACTGCTGGGCTGGATTACAGTGGCAATACAATTCAGTAAAGTGGATTTGCCCGATCCGCTACTTCCCATAATACCCAAAAACTCTCCCGGCATCACCTGAAATGTAATGCCGTCTAATGCCTTTGTCTGGCTTTTTGCTTTGCCATAATATTTTTTCAAAGATTCAATCTCAAGAATAGGTTTCATTTCATTACCTCCTTTGGTTCTGTCCATATCATACCACAAGGCGAATCTATAAAACACTTACAGTCAATGAAAGGTTTGTATTAAAATTCTGATATCCTCTTAGTTATACAAAAAGGTGAGGACTTCTTTTTCAGAAGTTTCCTCACCCTGCTATTTTATGATTTCATTACTACTTATTTCTATAATTCTGGTTCCCTCACAAACCGATACCCGCTCCCAACCACAGTTTCTATGTACCCATCTCCGATCTTCCGTCTAAGGGAACACACCACATTCGCCACCGCCGCCCCGCAATGCTCCGAGTCCGCTTTCCAGACCGCTTCGTAGATCTGCTCTTTTGACAGAACCCAGAATGGGTGTTGGGCTAGGTAGAGTAAGGTAAAGAACTCATAGTGGGTGAGAGCTATGGGAATGCCATTGTGGTAGACAGTCTGTTCGTTGATGCGGATTTCCAGATTGGGGAAGGTGAGGATGTTTCTTTGCTCTCCTGGCACTGATAGTTTTGTAACTTGACACTGTACATTATCAGAAAGATATTTCACTACATCTTGAAGGAGAGATTTATCTGCTTCAATCATTAAAACATTTACCATTTCATTCACCCCATTCCTGCTTGCATATCACTTCATTTTTATATGCATGGTTTCCTCTAGTGCATTTTCTTCATGAAACAGGGTATTCTTGCTTCCTATACATGAACACATAAATAATGACGGACAGAAGTAAATAAAGCACTATTGCAAGGCAAGAAAATGGTATCTTCAGCACAGTAGTATATATTGAATCGCATTGTATAAATGAAAAGCAGTATGTTATAGGGTGCCAATTTACAGCCCTTCCATTGGCAACAAAAACACCTGATACACCAAGCAACAATGATAATGTGGCACCCCACAAATACTTCCCCTTTGCTTTTGAAAACCATAGGATAATAGGGAGGGTTCCAACAAGGACACAAACAGGCGAAATAAAGTTTGAAATGACAATCTTCCAAATATCTGTAATTGCTATTTGTGAGCAATTCATAACCATACCAGTCAGTATCAAAACAATGTTCGAAAACAGCCCTATCCATATCGAAAGACTAAACGCAACTAAAACTTTCGCTTTAATCACACGGCCCCAACGAACAGGTATTGTAAATAAATTCTTTTGCGTGTTCTGAGTATACTCTCTATCAATGATATATCCACCAATAAGAGATAGACAAAAAGGCAAAACCAACAATACATTATTGTATGTAAACATACTTGCTAACTGTTCAAAAGTTGCATCCTGTATCCGCCCAAGTAATTGAACAGAAGAAATAATCATGCTAAACAAAATGCCGATATAGGCAACATATGTCATTTTCATTCTTTTAATCTTGCAAATTTCCGCCAGATAGAGTTTTTTCATTCGCTACACCTCCTGACCATTATAAATTAAAATGCCTCCAAGCATTGAAATACATACTACAATGACCAGAAGAAACTCTCCCCTAAATGCCGGATAGTATAAAGCGTCCAAACCATATTGTAAGTTTGGAGTATATTCAACAATCGACAATGGATAGGTAATACGGTACGCAATGCAAATAGGCAGATGCAATTTTAGACAATTAAGCATTGTCAACTGCCAAACAAAGAGGAAATCTATAAGCACAAAGCAATTTGCTAAAATCAACGCAATAAGATGCTTTTTATGGAACACAACAATTACCAACAATACTGGCGCTGTTCCACAAACGGCAGCTATTACAGTAATAAAAAGTGCTTTCAATGCTTTTAATACAAAGGCAGACGACATTCCCAAAAATATGCCGCCTGCGAATGTATATAGACAGTTTATGATTGAAAAAATCAGCACAAACGTAAATGCTACTTCAATCTTTGACAGAAGAATTTTGGACTTTGGTACGGCAGTCACAAGTATTGTTTTCAAAGTATCGTTCTGTTCCTCCATCGAAAAAAGCATTACCAGAATAATGGAAAACAAAAAGGGGGCAACAAGGAAATTACCTAATAAAATATTCATTCCTACAAGGTTGCGGAAACGATATCCATTATGCAAACAAAGTGCAAAAGAAAACGTAGGCATAAGTACGCCAACCAACATGATCATTCGCACTGTTTTCTGTCTCTTTACTTTTCGTAATTCGTTTAAATAGACTTTAAGCAATCCCCTCACCTCCTGTTATTTTCTTGAAGTAATCCTCCAATGTATTTTCACAGAGATGCGCTTCGCTTACATCAATGCCAGCTTCAACAAGAGTACGGTTAATCATTGCCACTGGAAATGACATATCATACAGATAAAGAGTGTTTTTGTCCACAATTTTCATACTTTTTATTTTAAATGCACCATCAATGATTTGTGCAGCCTTTCCAGCATCCGATACGGAAAACTGAACATATTTTGCATTCTTTTTTTCCAGTTCTTTCAAACTTTCTTCTTCCAGCAGTACACCGCGGTCTATGATGCCAACATCATCGGCCAGCATAGCAATTTCAGAAAGAATATGACTGGAAATCAAAACTGTTTTTCCTTTGGTACTGCACAGTTCCCGAATGAAAGAACGCATTTCTGCAATTCCGATAGGGTCAAGGCCGTTTGTGGGTTCATCGAGTATTAAAAGTTCGGGATCATGTACTATAGACGCTGCAATGCCAAGCCGTTGTTTCATACCAAGCGAATATTCGGAGAACATTTTCTTATCCTTGTATGGCAAACCAACCAATTCCAAACTTTTCTGAATGGCATTCTTGTCTGTGACATCACGCAAACTTGAAAGAATCTGCAAATTTTCCGTAGCTGTCAGGTTAGGATAAAATCCCGGTGTTTCAATCATTACTCCAACCCTTCGCAAAATTTCTGCCTTATTCGCAGGAAATTGCATTCCAAACATCGTAATGTTTCCATCTGTTATTGGAGTCAACCCCAACATCATTTTCATTATTGATGTTTTGCCTGCACCATTTCGTCCAAGCAATCCATAAATGCTTCCTTTTTGAACATGAATATTTACATGACTTACTACCATGTTCACTCCATAACATTTACACAAATTACTTGTTTCAATTATAAGATTGTTCATTTTCAACTCCTTCACTAACAGTTTACTGCTGTAAGATGCCAAATCAACCTACCATTTCGTTAATTCTGGCAATCAGGTCATAGTCCGTTTTACAGCAAAACACCGCTCCACAGGCTTGTGCCTCATTTCTTAGACGAGTATCATCATCGCCAGACATAAGTAAAAATGGAACTTTCACACCCTTCTGGCGTAATTTTATAAGAAGCTCCAGCCCTGTGCCGTCCCTCATATTAAAATCAGAACATATTGCATCAACAGTAACAGACTCAAGAATTTTCAAGGCATCAGCCACACCCATAGACTCATAGGTTTGGAATCGCTTTTGCAAAGCGGATGACAATATCCGCAAAAAATCCATATTATCGTCCACAATAAGTATTTTCTTCAATTTCGTTCTCCTTGTAAATTACTACTTTGAATATACAGCTTGTACTGCTTCCGGAAGTTCGTCATACTGTACTTCTGCCCAGGTTACTACACCACGAATCGGTGCCACTTTCAGGCAAAGATACGCACCATCGGTCAGGACTTTACTTGTTTCAAATGTAATATCCCGTTCTTTTCCGGTTTCATCGTAGGCATCCAGATTGTATTCGTAGTTCATCGCACCATGTGGATCAATTTCTGTTACCCAACGATTGTCGATCTGCGTATAGTAGTCGGTTTTTCCCTGCGTAGCCAGGAAAGCTACCCCCATACACAGCACGATTAAGACTACTGCACCAATACCAAGCCACAATTTTTTCGATTTCATATTAGCCCTCCTTAATTTTACCGCTTATTTTTAGCGGTTTTTTTGACCTTTTGATTTGTTTTTGTTGTAGATGCTTTATTTTCAGCAAATAAAAGCATAGCAGTACTTATAGCAAACATAAGCAGCAGTATTCCGGCGCTTAAAAATATATTGTAGGCAGTCGTTTCACCACTCTGGTAATTAATAAGCCCTAATCCCGCAGTAACGGGATAAATATTACCAAGACCATGACCAGATGCAAATGTTCCTACAAATCCATAAAAGAAAGAAAATCCAACCCCCGCCATAAAGCTGCCTGCGTGCTGCCCGGTAAATACAATAATCGGAAGAACAGCCACATACACAAAGAGGTTCATTCCAATCATCCTAACAAGGGCCAGTATCATCCCTGCAAAAGAGAAGCCCGGAAAGCGACTTATAAAAAATACAATCATGGTAAAAACAAATTCGATGGCGGCCAGAATAATCGCCAATCCGCCAACGGCAATCAATTTGCCCGCCAGCAATTTCCGAAACGGTATCGGAATCGTCATAATGTTTTTTAACGTGTCGTCTACACGTTCTCTTTCGATGATATAACCAGCAATCAGGGTAATGGTCGCCGGAAAAATCAGACTAAAGTTATTCCAGATCACACTGTTTGAAAAATATTCAAGGGTATGAACCGCCCCATCCGATGCAGTTGCCATAAAGCGGGTAAGCAGAACAACCGTTAGCATCGTGGCAACACCGATCCAGACAACAGAATACCTCTTTAATTTATAAAACTCTGTTTTTGCGATTTTTAGCATTGCTTTCACCTCAACTTTCATGCTTGCTGTAAATCTTTATGATAGCCAGATAAGATATTGCACCGATGATAAAGACAATCAGGACAACCATCCATAGCGGCAGGAAATATGGCTCTATGACTGAATATGCCGGAGAGTCTGGTGAAACAAATTGTGCTGCCTGCCAACGGTAAATAGTGGGTGCAGGGAATATGTTGGATATCAGCTTCATGGCTGGTTCTTCCGATGCAAATTGCCCTCCATACGCCAGCATATAATCAAACATGGTGTAAAAGAATGTCAATATAATTGAAAAGATATAAGAACGGTTAAGCCCAACGATTATAATGACAACTGGCAATGTGCTGGCTGTATATAACACGCTGGTAACAACAGAAATCCATATCTTCTCACCAATGTTTACTAATTCGCTCCCAGCCATTAGTCCTCCGGCCATAGAAGACAGCAGAGTTGCCAATGAGTAAATCAAACCCAAAATAAAAAGAACGGCAATTTTAGCACTCGCAATTTTCACTGGGGAAACAGGAATTGTGTGTAAATTTTTTAATGTATCGTTATCACGCTCCATAAAAAACAGCATGGCCGCCACAATTCCTAAAACGATAGGCAGCATGACAGGCTCTCCCAATGTTACGAGTAGTCCAAAAACAGCATCAAATCCCGTAAAATTTCCGACACTCCCGGCTAATACCAGTGCTGTAAAGGGAATAGGGAAAAGCAGGGCTGCGAAAACCACAAAAGACACAAAATGTTTGCGCTTTAGCTTCCAAAATTCGCATTTAATCAGTTTAAGCAATTCCCTCGCCTCC
>OLPX01002664.1_pt1 | contig 10138 bp, 7 predicted proteins | sample 1672491 | NCBI WGS metagenome assembly OLPX01 (sample SAMEA3136692, study PRJEB25190) | human gut metagenome | biome: human gut; feature: human-associated habitat; material: faeces | place: Austria | collected 2013 | reverse complement strand
GGTCGCCGCGTCTGCCCCGTAAATCACAGGCAGGGTCTCCCCGATGGTCTTCTCGGTTTCTTCCCATGTCTCCACACTTTCGGGAATCTCAATCATGCTTCCTCCTTTCAATACATCTATGAACAATTGCGCGTTTAGCATCTCCTTCCGAAAACGGGCACTAGCTTTGCGGTAGAACGACGCCCTGGGGGGCGCCTCGCATGCAACCTGCTAGTCGCGCACAATGACGCCCTCGGCGTATAGCTTTTCTATATCCGCAGAGGAGTAGCCCAACTCCTCCAAGATATCCTCGTTGTCCTGGCCCAAGCGGGGGGCGCCGCGCCAAACGTGGCCGGGCCTTCGCTCCACTCGGGGCACAATGCCCACTCCCCGCACCATCTGTCCCGAAGCGTCATCGAACCATTCGACGATGCTTTCCCGCTTCAGGCAGTGCGGATTGTCTCCCAGTTCCGAGTAGTCCATGATCTTGCAGCAGCCGATATTGACCTTGTTGAAGTCACGATCGACCTCGCTTGCCGTATGGGACAAACAGTAGTCCTCGATCGCTCTTTTCGACTTCTCATCCCGGGCCGTCCCAGCAACGATTGCGTCCTGCCGATCAAAATCGGGATCTCCCGTCAATCCCAAAAGCGCAAGCCCGTCGCTTTTCAAGGCAGAGGGATTCAGGGCGACGTACACATACCGGCCGTCCCTACACTCATAGACCCCGAGACCGCCCACATCTCCGTCAATATCCGGATTTCTGACCAGCTGATTGCCCTTGGTGAAATACTCGGCCGGATACTGAGCCGAAACGCGCAAGATCGCCTCGTACTGGGACAAGTCGATAACATCCCCCTCACCGGTCTCGCGGGCGCGCAGGAGAGCCGCCAGCGATGACCAGAGCGCAAAAAGCGCCGTAATGAAATCGCCGATGCCCGGGAAAACCGCCATGGGCTTCGTACCTCTAGGACTATTGATGTACATAAACCCGCTGAAGGCCTGGGCTATCGGGTCATAACTCGGGCGACGCACGTAGTCGGGCTCTCCCATCTCCCCATAGCCCGAGACATGCACAATAACGAGATCAGGGTTGAGCTCCAAAAGAAACTCGTCGTCGAATCCCCATTTCTTATAGGTTCCCCCCTTGGAGGACTCCAGCCAGATATCTGCCCATTGGATGAGATCAAGGAAGACACCCCGCCCCTCTTTCGATGGGATGTCAAGAGCAATGGTGCGCTTGCACCGTGCATCCTGCGCCCATTCCAAAGCGACGTTTTTCCGCATCCCCTCAGGGCTGCGCGCATTCTCAACCTGGACGACATCGGCCCCGTGCTCGGCCATCAGCGTGGCGGCATAGGGCTCGGCCGCCACCGTGCCCGTGCTAAGCACCTTCACACCGTGAAGGAGACCAAAATCGGGTATTTCCTCCGACTTAGCCATATCCGCCCCTTCGATCAAAGCCCTCGATACTTCGGCAGATGCGCTGCCGAGCGAATTCAACTCGCTGTTCGATCATAGGAATGGACGATCGTCGGGTCACCGCACAAATGAGGTATCGCTTGAGGTATTTGCGCTACTCCCCTAGGTTCTCGTGATATCATCACTAACCAAGCTGGTGGCTTGCACCGTCGCGCGAGGAGAGCACTTTGAGTGTTATCAACATAGGAGGTTGTCCTCCAACATCCCTTGAGTCAAAAAGCATCGTGCCGCGTCACAGACTGCTAAGCCTGCTAAACGAAGGAACGAAATACCCTCTCACGCTCTGCGTCGCATCGTCGGGGTGGGGAAAGGGAACGCTGCTGACAAGCTGGGCCAACCATACCGACAAGCACGTCTCGTGGCTCCAAGTCGACGAGTCCGACAACGAAGTGGCCATGTTCTACCAGAAGCTTGCCTCGTCTCTTTTGGCTATGCTGTCGAAGCAGGATTATCAATCAGACCCTCCCCCAGGCGCTTCGTCGCTTGACCTGGCCTGGACGCTTGAGCAGGTCTCCCATATAACTGGAGACCACGTCCTCATACTCAACGACTATCATCTCGTATCCAATCCCGAGGTGCATGAGGCTGTTATTGCCCTCATTCGATGGGCTCCCCCTTCATTGCACCTTATTATTTCGAGCGAATCTACGCCTCCGTTCCCCTTGTCTTCTTTTCGAGCCCATAGCCAGCTTTTCGAGATTTCAGCCCTAGACCTTGCTTTCACGCGAGGAGACTTGCGCCTCCTCCTCCGGGAGAATCTGATTGATCTCAAAGAGACATCCGTGGAGCGCCTCATGGATCTCACGGGCGGATGGCCAGCGGCGCTCCATCTGGCCCTTCTGCAAATAAAACGCATCGATCCGGAAGATCGCGACGACTTCGTCTCCAACATCGGCGCCCGCGATCGCCGCATCACAGAATGGCTCAATGACGCCATCTACGATACCTTGCCCTCACGCATTCGCACCTTTATGCTCGATACGTGCATTCTGAACGAATTTTCCGCCCCCCTGTGCGACACCGTACGCTCTACTGATGATTCTGGCGAATACATCGTTTGGCTTAAGGATCGTGGGCTGATCTCCCCCGTGGATGACCAGGGCACAACCTTCGCCTACCCAAAACTCCTGCGTGCTTTCCTCAGAGATCAGTTCAGTCGCACCAGCGACCTCGCCCACGAGAAGGACCTTTGGCAAAAAGCGGCCGCGTGGTATCAAAAGCGCGGAGAACTCCTCTTGGCAGCTGAGTACCATATGGCCTCGGGAGACACGACGGCCGGATGGCTTCTGCTCGATCGCTACCACTCCCATGCTCTTGAGAGCGCTCCGTCCATCAGCCCTCAAAAGACTCGCCTCACCTGGTATCGAGAATTCCTCAGTTGGCCGGATTCGGTCTTGGCACAGGAGCCGGATCTCTGCCTTTCGGCGGCATTCTCAAGCTATTATTCTAAGGACCTCGACCATATAGAGCGTCCGCTGCGCCTTGCCGAGCAGGCCTTTCTCGCCCGCGATGACAAACCGGCCCTTGGCAGAGCCCATGCCATACGAAGCTTGGTCTATCGCTATCGCGGATCAGCCGACCTGGCTATAGACGAGGGCAAGCATGCTCTCGACAATCTTCCGACCGACCTCAATTGGTTCAGAGGATCGGCCCTCTTGTCTCAGAGTTTTGGGTTTTACCTTAACGGGGATGCCGGCTCTTCCGCCCAATGTGCCGCCGAGGCACGGTCGGAATTCGTCAAGGCCCACGACAATCGCCACGCCGCCATTGCAGAGACCCAGCACATCGAGGTCCTACTCCTGCAAGGCTCACTCATCGAGGCAGAGGAGCGCAGTCTGGCCCTTCTGGAGCTGCAAAGCAATGCCCTTGACGCCGAGCGGCGACTCGCCCGGGCAATTCTCGGATTCATAGCCTTTGAACGAAACCACCTGAACGAGGCGGAAGTCCTTTTCAACACCGCGCTCTATCCGTCTCCGAACGCGCAAAAGGGCAAGTACTTGCCATTCGCCTATATCGGTTTGGCCGAAGTTGCAGCGGCGCGCAGCGACATCGACACGTCGCTCATGCTTCTCAACGAGGCCGAGCAATATGCCGCACCTCGCCCGGAGCGCAACTGGAGCGCCTACATCCAGGGGGTAAAAGCAAAGGTGCTTCTGGAGCAGGGAGACCACTCGGAAGCTGCAAAGGTTCTCTACCCGCAAGGATCGATCGTCGAAACCCCGTTCCAGGGAACCACAAGCTTTATGAGCTTCATAATAGCCCAACGAACACTGCTGGCATTCGCCCTTGAAGACGCAAACCGTCAAGACATCATGAACATGGCGAAGCGGCAGCTGGAGCGCAGCTTGGTGCTCTTCGATGCCAACAGTGCTGCGATATGGTGCCTAAGCGCACGGGCGCTTCTCGGCTGCATATATTTCAAGCTGGGACAGCGCGAGCAGGCACTCCGGTCTATCGAGTATAGTCTCGCCCTGGCCGAAAAGGAGCAGATTGTACGGAGCGTGATCGCTGCGGGCGACATCCTCAAACCGCTTCTCGAGCTTGCCGTCGCCCAAGACGTGCACCCCGCCTACGCCCAATCCCTCATTCATGCCCTTGAGTGCCGGCCCAAGCGCTCCAAAGCCGACACTGACGAAGCGTTGCCGGTTCTCAGCGAACGAGAAGTCGAAATACTCGAAATGATCGCGCGTGGCAGTACCACGGAGACCATCAGCCAGCAGCTGTATATTTCCGTTCACACGGTGAGAACGCACATCCGAAACACCCTTCAGAAATTGGATGCGCATTCGCGGGTTGAGGCCGTAGAGAACGCCCGCGAACGTGGAATCCTACCGCGCTAGGCGTGCTCAGCTTTCCGCCAAAGAGAAAAGCTCGTTCATCCGATCGGCGCCCACTTTCCCCGACTCGTCTCTCCCCAGATCGTCTACCAGGCCTATCTTCTGCGGCTTTTTGTAGCTCGCCAAGTGTCTTTTGCAAAAGTCCTGTATCGCTTTCGGCGACAGAGCGCTTCCCTTCATCGGTTGCACGATGGCGGCCACTGCCTCCCCCCATACCAGATCAGGAACACCTTTCACGACGCAGTCCTGCACTTCGGGGTGGCTCAGGATAACCGCCTGCACCTCGCTTGCGTAGACGTTCTCTCCTCCTGTTTTTATCACGTCCTTCACCCGAGCCTTAAAGTAGTACAGGCCCTGTTCGTCGCGGGCAAAGACATCGCCTGTCCTCAACCAGCCGTCTTGCAGTACTTCCCTCGTAAGGTCCGGCCGTTCGTAATACCCCTCCATCATGGCCGGCGTTCGCACCACGGCCTCGCCGCAATCGGAGGCTCCCCCCTTCTCATCGAGCAACATCATTTCTAAAGATCTCATCGGCACTCCCACCGAATGGATTTTTGGCGTGCCTGAAGCGTATTCCTCCCTCGACAATCGCATCGAAGTGCCGACGCCGCTCTCGCTTTGTCCCCAACCATAGTTGATCTCGCAGGCAGGAAACAGCTGGAATATCCCCTCCACTATGGAGGGGGTCATGGCGCCGGCGGCGCTCTGCACAATACGCACCGAAGACAGGTCGCGAGCGCCGGGCGCGGCCTCGCGTGAGAGACGACAGTATACGCTGGGGGGCAGCAAGATGATATGGGTCACGGCGTATCGCTCGATTTTGCCGAGTATCTCCTCGGCATCGAACTTGGAGGCGACCACCACGGCAGCGCCAGCACTCAGACAGGAAAGCAGCCAGCTGTGCCCCCCATGATGCTCCATTGGCGCCTGAACAAGAGCAACGGGATGCTCGACATCCTCAAGCCCTATGGTCTCTAAGATATCGCGGATCTCGACGAGATCCGCTGCATGGGTACGAGCGGCGCCCTTGGGCGCTCCCGTGCTGCCCCCGGTAAATTGAATCCGGGATGGGCCGCCCTCTTGGAACACCTCGAAATCCTTGGCGGAATCCGACTGACCTCCCTGGCGCATGTCAGATAACGCATCGCGAATAAACTGGCTGCTGAGTATCTGCACCGCATGATCGAAGCCCTTGCGGGCATCAATGGCGACGCTTTGGTGTTCTGGCGCATAGATCAGAGCCTCAGCATCCGAAGCGTTGACCAAACAGCCTACCTCTTCGGATGTAAAACGATAATTGACGGGCACCGCAACGGCGCCCATGGCCTGAATGGCCAGATACAGCACGATGAGGTCAACGCCATTAGGCAGGAAATACGCAACTCGATCGCCCTTCCGTATACCGAAGTCCCATAACGAATGGACAACGTATTTCGACAAGCGCCACAGCTCTTGGTATGTCAGCACTTCAGCGCCGTCGATAATCGCAACATCGGTCGGCCCCGATTTCGTATGGCGCAAAAAGGGGTCTATGATGTTCTTGTCATCTTGCCTTACTATTTCAGTTCGCTGCATAGTTCATCCCTTTTATAAGGTTCGTCGAGTTTCTCCAAGTAATCTTGGCTTTTCTTGCTCAAGCAGAAGAACGCGATGGCGAATGCCGCCAGATAGCACAGACCGGCCACGGCCAAAGGAAGCACATAGGAGCCCGACCACTCATACATGGCAGCGGCCAGCGGGGGAGAAATGGCAGAGCCCGCCGAGGTGACCACCTGGGTCCACCCGATAAGCACTGGGCTTTTCTCCAGACCGAACAAGGGCGTAGTGACCACCGAGCCGAAATAGAGGCCTACCGTGCCCACGTTGTAGAAGAAGGCAAGAATCGCGCCTCCAACAAATCCTGTTTGGCACCAAAGAGGAAAGAGGAACATGTTTACGGCCCCGATGAGGCAATAGGTCAGCAATATTCTCTTCGGCCCAAAGCGATCGCTGAGAAAGCCGAATAGCGGGACCACGATCATCGACCCGATATAGACCACCGAAAGCATGATGGACGCTTGGGCCACATCAAACCCCATGCTGGCATAAATCGCCGCTTCGTTGGTGTAGAAGAATCGCTCGGCCATAAGCATCAGCATCGGGCAGAGGAGAAGCGCCCACACAAGCGGGATCCTCAGAAGACGCGAAGTGGGCATGGCGAATTCGTAAGACGCCGCAACCCTCTGCAGTCGCTCCCTTTTCCTCGTTTTCCCCATGACGAAATTGAAGTCGATCGGCTCCATGCCGTAATATGACGGCCCCCGGCAAATCATAAGCATCGTGACAACCGCCGTCAGCACGAGAAGCAGCATTGCCGCCGCCAAAGCAGCTTGTCTCAGCCCCAAGTGCATAACCGCAGCTCCAGCAACCGGACTTAGAAGAGTGTTCGAGAGCCCCGACACTACCGTGGCCATCGTGGCAACGGTACCTCTGCCCACCCGAAACCACTCCGTAGCCAACACCTGGTACGAGAGCGTACCATTGCACTTATTGGCCACGCCAAACAGAATGGACGCAGCTAGCACCCATTCAAGGGCAGGAGCGTAAGCTATCGCCAGAAACATTACCGCCGTACCGGCGGCACCGAAGAGATACACACCTTTAGGGTTGTGGTCCGCCACAATAGGCCCCAAGAACATACTCGCTACCATGCTGGCAATCGCTGACGTAGTAAAAATCAGAGACGCCTGCGCAAGCGAGCAGCCAAGCTGCTCCGCCAACAGGGGGAGAAACAGAATAACGAGCGTATAGGAAAAGTACGAGAGGGAGAGGTTTATCATGCCTCCCGAAACGCACAGCCAACCTTTAGTGGTGTTCCGCATGTTCACGTCGCCCCTTTTCTCCCCTAAAGAAAGACTTAACCGAAACGGTATTCCACTCCCATGGTGGGCTGAGGGTTCTCCCACCGAGCGATTATGGTGTCCCCACAGGCGATGCGACATGTGCCGCACTCGAGGCAACCCGCATAATCGAAGCTTGTCGTTCCGTCGGGCTCTCGCTTGTACAGGGCCGCCGGACACACCATGACAAGCTTGTCGAATTCCTCGTCAGAGGGATCCTCGACAAGCTCGATATGAGCGTTGGCCTCATCGACCTCGTATTTGTTTAACGCCAGATAGCCGTCAACGTTCACCGTAATTTGCTGCACACTCATAATGCCTTCATCGCTCCCATCGCATCGCGGGCCATATTGACAACTCCGATTTGCCCCAGCACCGGCTTCAGGTTCTTCTTCAGAGGCCGAACCGGCTCGCCATCAACCACGAACATGGTGTTCATAATGTCTCGAATCGCCTGCGGATACCCATCGAACATGCGATGGAAGCCTTCCATGAAAGAAGGCACCTTCGAGAACTGGCGCAAGTCCTGCATGACGAAGCAGTTCTCGAGGGCCGCCGTATAGCCCTGCAGCCCCTGCGCGGAAGTATCTCCGGCGCTTAACGCGCGCGCCGCCTCCCGGCCGGCGTGCATGCCAGCTGCAATGGCGAAATCCATGCCGCGAACCTGATATCCCAAATTGATGCACATCATGGCGCTCTCCCCCGCGAGAAGCACGCCATCTCCCACAAGAGGGGGCATGATGCTCAAGCCACCCTCAGGAACCATATGCCCCGAGTGCTCAACCACCTTGCCGCCGGCAATCAGAGGCGCGATCGCCGGATGCTGCTTGAAGTCCTCGAGCATCTGGTAAACCGGCGCTCGACCATGGTTCATCGTCGCTTCGATCCCTGCAACCAAGCCAATGGAGATGGACGACTTGTTCGTATAGGCAAAACCGCCTCCGAATGTCCCCTTTGTCGCATCTCCCGCGAACAGCCACGCTGCTCCCTCTTCATCTGAGCCCGAAAGCACTCGATCAGTGATAACAGAGGGAGGCAGCTCGATGGTCTGCTTGATGCCGACAGCAATCCCACTCGCGGGCGGCCGCGCGGCGCCAACCGCCTGCTTGGTAAGCAGAGAGTTCACTCCATCGCAAAGCAGAACAACATCAGCCGTAATTTCGTCCTCGCCCGCCTTCACGCCTATCACTTTGCCGGTTTCATCTTTCACAAGACTCTCGACAGCAATGCCGTAGATGGCCTCCGCTCCCGCTTCCTCCGCCTTCGACGCGAGCCACTGGTCGAAAGGCGCGCGCAGCACCGAATATGAATCGGAATTCGGGGCAAGCATCGCTTCCGATGAGAAATCGACGGTAAAACAGGCATCGGGCGCGAGCAAGGATATTTTCTCGTGGGTTATCTTGCGTTCTAAGGGAGCTTCCTGCTCAAAATCCGGGAACACCTTCGCCAAAGAGTGAGAATAGATGCGCCCTCCGGTCATATTCTTCGCCCCTGCATAGTTTCCGCGCTCGATAAGAAGCACAGACTTACCCGATCGGGCCAACTCGTATGCAGCGACAGAACCGGCACACCCAGCCCCCACGACAATGGCTTCAAAGTCAGCCATGCTACCGCCTTTCTTTATCATCCTCCAAATTTCTCTGCCAATGGATGATAGAAAGGCCCGACTATAAGCGCATCGCACAAATGCAGTACCCCATGAGGTATTTGCGCGCAGCAGGGGCGACCATCAGGTCGCCCCTTTTCTGTTGAAGGCTATGGGGTTGCACACCATTTACTCGACGCCGAGCACCTCCAAGTTGCCGCTTATAATGTCGAAGGAAAGGTCGCAGGGTTGGGAGGAGTCGCCCGCAGACTCGGCAAAGTCGTTCGTGAAGTTGCCCGAGGTCTTGTTGACGTTGGCCTTCAGTGCCGTGTCGGCGGGAAGCTCCAGGATGATATGACCCGAAGCGAGGGAGCCCGCAATGGTTTCTGGAGCAGGCGAGCACTGCCCAAGGCGAAACTCGCCTGACGCCTGATCGATGCGCAGCGTCTTGGCGACGGATCCTTCGTAAGCGACGTTACCACTTGCGAGGCTCAGCTCGAGGTCGGTCACCGACGTACGGCTAAACGAGACGGAACCCGAGGCGACATCGAGCTCCATCTTCCCGCACAGCACGGCATCCGCTCCGTCGATGCCGTACTCGCCTGAGGCTGCCTCAAGAACGAACCGCTCGAGAGACGCCGCCGATTCAGGGATAAGCAGCTCTACGTCCTTGCTGCCCCACGTGCCAAGCGAGCATCCCGACAGGCCACCGCTACCCTCCATGTAGTCGATGGAAAGCACGCCGTCGTTCGTGCTGCAGGCCATAACGGGTTGCGGGCCGCCGTGCATGGTCTCGTTCACGACAATTGCGCCGCCGGTCTCGCTATCGGGCACCACGCGTACGGAGCCCGACCCAGCGAGCCAGTTCAGATCGATGGCGTTTACCTCGCTGGCATCGATTTCGAAATGGCTGCCCTCGGAAGTCGACGCAACACCGCCCCGCACGCCACTGTGCAGCGTCGCATCCGCCACCTCACTCGCGGCATCGCCCGCATAGTCGGCCATCTCGCCGACCGCATCCCCCGCGTATCCGGCGATCTCGCCCATGGCGTTCCAGCCCACACAGCCCATCAAGCCACCGGGCGCAAACAGCGAGCCGCCTCCGGGAACGATGCCGCGACAGCCGCCGAAGAACCCGCAAACCCCCAGGCAAAGCAGCACGATGAGCGCGATCTTCACATAGGTACTCCGCTCCAGCCTCATCGGGCACCCCCTTCGGAGGAGGAATCGCTTTTCGCCGCGACATCCTGGCGTTCGGCCAACCAAGCTTGGTAAGACGGGTCGGCCTCCAAGGTGTTCACCACCCAATAGTAGAAGGGAATGGTGAGAAAGATGACCCAGGCCGGGTGCCACCAGCCGAAGCAGAAGCCGGCAAG
>OLPX01002662.1_pt1 | contig 10149 bp, 9 predicted proteins | sample 1672491 | NCBI WGS metagenome assembly OLPX01 (sample SAMEA3136692, study PRJEB25190) | human gut metagenome | biome: human gut; feature: human-associated habitat; material: faeces | place: Austria | collected 2013 | reverse complement strand
TCATATTTTGGAACGTTTTATAATGAACAGTCTATAGCCCAAAGATGGGTAGACGGTGAAATAGCTTGTATGATAAGTGAGCGAACATCGTTTAATGTTGGAAGCGTTGTAATGATTTGTTAAGGACTTTTATAGTTTTATAAAATCGAAAAATAATTAAAATATATATGAGCAAAACTCAAATTTAAGGAGGAGAAGAAATTGTCCAGAAGTTTAGTGAAATTTGCGGCTATAATTTTGGTTATCGCGGCACTTTTCTATGTTGGATTGTATGGTCTTGATTTTACCGAGAAATATAGAATTCCCGGTATAATGGACAGTGATGGAATCACTCAGGGCCTGGATTTAAAAGGCGGTACTGTTATAGTGTTTAAGGCGGATACAGACGAGCCGTCTGAAGAGGATATGGATAACGTTGTTAATCTGCTGAGAAAACGTCTTGATTTTCAGGGTTATACTGAAGCCAGCGTTACTATGCAGGGTTCAAACAAGGTAAGAGTTGAGCTTCCTGATGTTCAGGATTCAGACAAAGCGGTTGAAACTCTCGGAGCAACGGCTCAGCTTGAGTTTAAAGACGCTGACGGAAATCTGATTATGACAGGCGGTGAGGTTAAAGACGCTAAGTCGGAATATGGTCAGACAGAGCAGGGAATATCAAAGAGTTCATATTATATTAGTATGACATTTACAGATGAAGGTCAAAGTAAGTTCTCAGCTGCTACGAAGACAGCAGCGGCTGCGGCATCATCAGGTAAGAACTTCATTTCAATAGAAATGGATGGAAACATTTTGACAGCGCCTCAGGTTAAGCAGCAGATTGACAGTGAGACATGTATTATCACAGGCCAGTTTACTGCTGAGGAAGCAAAAGCTCTCGCAGCTAATATTAAGTCAGGTCAGCTTCCTTTCTCATTGAAGACAGACGAGGTTAAGGTTGTAAGCGCTACATTGGGTGAAGAAGCTTTATCAAAGGCAATTACAGCGGGTATTATTGGTTTGATACTTGTTCTTTTGTTTATGCTTATTGTATACCGTATCATGGGTCTTATGGCGGATATTGCTTTACTGTTTTATCTTTCAATTGTACTTATTTTGCTTGCAAACTTCCACGTAAATCTTACGCTGCCCGGTATAGCGGGTATTATACTTGCGATAGGTATGGCTGTTGACGCAAATGTCGTTATTTTCGAGCGTGTAAAAGAGGAATTAAAGCTTGGAAAGACAGTAAGAAGTTCTGTTGAGTCAGGATTTAACAGAGCATTGTCAGCAGTTATAGATTCAAATGTAACAACTATCATTTCTGCTGTTATTTTGTGGTGGCTTGGAACGGGAACAATTAAGGGATTTGGTATGACATTGCTTATGGGTGTTATCGTATCAATGTTCTCGGCTATATTTGTAACTAAGTTCCTGCTCAAACAGATGATAGGAATGAATGTTAGAAATAACTGGCTCTATGGTGTTAGTAAAAAGAAAACCGGGTCAGAAAGTGTGAAAGGAGGAGAAGCGTAATGTTTGATATATTAAAGAAAAAATGGATATTCTTTGGTATTGCTATTGTTTTAAGTTTAATTAGTATTGTTTCTCTGATTTTCCAAGGATTTAATCTTGATACGGATTTTTCAGGCGGTATAGCATTAACATATGAAATAAACGGAGAATTCACTACCGGAGATATAACATCATTGGTAAATGACGCAATTGAAGGCAAAAAGGCATCTTCTATTCAGAAAGCCGGTTCAGATGTTATTGTTAAAGTTGGATATGATAAGAATATGACAGATGATGAAAGAGCAGAGTTTTCCGCATCTGTTAAGGAAAGTCTTACTACCGCTTTAGAAGGTAGATTCGGAGCCCCGGTTGTTGATAATGAAAATCAGAATACAGAGGCAGCCGCTGAGGCAACAGCAGCTCCGGAAACAACCCGGGAAACCATGGCTGAGCCGACAATAGAAACAGAAGCACCGGGAACAAAAGAATCAAACAGCAGCTGCAGAAGCTACAGCGCTTCCATCAGCTACTCCGGATTCTTTGGAAGCAACATCAAGAGGAACATTAACCTCAGGAGTTAGACTTAAGAGTCTTGATGATATTTCTCCTTCTTCGGGTCAGGAATTGGCGCGCAGCGCTATGTGGATGGCATTGCTTGCTTGTGCAGGCATACTGATTTATGTAACCATCAGATTTGAGTTTACATCAGGATGTGTTGCTATAATCGCATTAGTTCACGATGTATTGATTTTGCTCGGTGTTTATTCATTGTTCAGAATATCAGTAAATATTAACTTTATTGCGGCGGTGCTGACTGTTCTTGGTTACTCAATTAATAATACTATAGTAATCATGGACAGAATCCGTGAGAATACACGTCATTCCAGAAAAGAAACATATGGCGAAATTGCTAATAACAGTATTTGGCAGACAATGACTCGTTCTATCAATACTACTATAACAACATTGCTTACCATTGGTATGGTTTATATAATCGGTGTTTCGGCTATCAAAGCTTTCGCTCTTCCGATTATTATCGGTATTGTTGTTGGTTTCTTCTCTTCAGTATTTGTTACCGGTCCGCTTTGGGCTACATGGAGAGATTCTGCTGTTAAGGCTAAAAAAGCTAATTCTGCTTCGAAAGCCGGAGCTAAGAAATCTAAGTAATATTTGTTTTATTATAACTGCATCGCAATTTAACTGCGATGCAGTTTTTTTGTAAAGTTTAAATAATTAAAGTAAGTTTGTTTCGGAAACTTGTTTTTGGAACCTACTGGAAAATAAATCGTCTAAATAATATTAACTTTTATAAAAGGAGTGAAGCAGTAATGTTTAGTTGCAGAAATTTAAATAATGGGATTTTAATAAAGTGTTCAGTATTTATAATTGGTTTGATTATAATATCATGCGTTTTATTCACAAAAGTATACGCAGCCAACGGTGATATAAAAGATACTATATACACAACTGATATTCTCACACAGGTGGATGGTAAAAATATACAAAGCTATTCGATAGACGGGGAGACCCTTATAGCACTTGAGGATTTAGAAAATTACGGTTATACGGTCTATTATAATGATAATATACGGTCGGTATTTATCACTAAAACCGGAACTGTCAATCCGGATTATAATCCCAGCATTGAGCGCGGAAAGGTTGGGGGAACAGCGGGATACACATATGAGACAGATATAAACGCCTATATTAACGGCAAGTTGATACAAGCTTATGCAATAGACGGGAAAATGGTTGCTAAGGTGGAAGAGATGGGAACCAGTGAAAACCTTAGTGAGGATGTTAATACAAAATATCAAATGAGCTATACATATGATGACTCAAAAAGATTGCTTTCACTGTTTACCTCGCTTAAGAATTCAGTTTCATATGAAGAAGCTGTTTCTCATTATTTGAGCAAAACATTGGCGTGGGAGGAACATTACACTGAAAATATTCACAATGAAAACAACTGGCTGATTGAGAAAGGTATTGGCGGACTGCCTCACGGCGGATACTATAACACTATGAATCTTATATATAAATCAGGTCTTATAGTCGACCTTGAATCTGTAGTAAATTCATACTATCTAAGCAACGATATTGAGTACACCTTTAGTCCTGACGGTTCAAAATTGTTTTTTATTAATCAGGTTGATGGGGTAAATGAATATAAGCAGATTGATTTGACTACATTGATGATTTCTCCGTCAAACAGCGATGAATATTTGAGCGCTAGATATTTAGCTGGAATTTCTGATTTTACCGCTGATGTGAATGGGGTCAAAATACCTGTTTATTCTATCGGAGGAAATGACGCGGTCAAATTTACTGATTTGGAATTCTGCGGATATGATATGGGCCTTGATGAAAAATCCAGATATGGATTTGCCGTGTATAACAGTGATAAAAAATTAAATCAGGACAAGATAAAAAGTGCAAGTATAAGCGGCAATGCTAAATATTTGAAAGCGATGAGCAGTAATCAAAGCGATTTTTTAATTTATATTAATAACAAAAGTATGATACCGTATAATGTTGATGGTGAATATTATATTTTAATATCTGATATCAATGATTCTCCGCACTTCACATCTTATGATTATCAAATAAACAACACCGAAATGAATTATAATTTAGATGATTATAAAATTGAACTAAAATATATACCTTCGGCTTATGATGATATGAAAATAATGTGGGACGATTATTTTTATGGTTCGGAGCTGGGAAACTGTGTAGCCGAATATGAGTATAAAGGAAATAAGATTTATGCTTATCTTTATGAGTATGAATATACAGGTTCCGGCACACCGGAGAAGAGGTACAGTTATAGATTGATTGAATTTACACATGACAATATAATTGTGGAATTAACTCAAATTTTAAATTCTTATATTTATGAAAATATAGATAAGGAATATTTAAATGTAAATAACTATGATAAGTTAACTTATTATTTTGACTTTGATTCTGTCAATGGTATTTTAACTATTAAAATGTCAGATGGAAGCAAATATAACTTAGATTTAAATACATATTTAATTGCGAAATAATAATAGGAGTAAATGCTATGAACATTTGTGTTTTTGGTTCCGCTAAGGAATTTAATTCCTCAATAATGGCAGAGGCAAGGAAGCTTGGAAGATTAATAGGAAGCATGGGATACGGATTGACATATGGCGGATTCGGTGAAGGGCTTTTGTCAGAAGTAGCCAAAGGCGTGAAGGAATATGGAGGGTATATCACAGCTGTTGCACCTCAAACGCCAAGACTTAATAATCCATTGTTTCAGGAAATCGATGAATTGATTTTGTCTGATGATAAAAGAAAACGTAAAGAACTGCAGGAGAAAAATTCCGATATGTTTGTTGTTCTACCTACAGGAATAGGGGTATTGGATGAATTGTTTGAAATACTTGTTTTGAAAAGCTACGGCGAACTAAAACAAAGAATTGTTATTGTAAATATTAAAAATATGTATGATAATCTTAAAGTTTTGAAGGATGTCAATCTTCATGTAGCAAAAGGGGAGATTTATGGCTTGATTGGGAAAAATGGTGCCGGGAAGACAACGATTTTTAAAATTATTTTAGGATTAACTGAATTTGAAAGCGGAACGCTGTGTATTGCCGGCAGTAAGAAAAAAACAGAATTGCCGCAGAAACGTAAAAAAATAGGTTTTTTTATAGGAAATAATTTCTATGATTACCTGACAGCAGAAGAAAATTTGCACTATTACAGGCAGTTGAAAGATATTAAAGACAAAGAAGAAGTAAAACGTGTTTTAAATCTTGTGGGATTGGAAGGCGTAACGTCTAAATACGGTTCTTTTTCTATGGGAATGAAGCAAAGACTGGGAATTGCAAATGCTTTGCTCGGAAGCCCTGAAATTCTGCTGTTAGATGAACCTATTAATGGTCTTGACCCTCAAGGTATTGCTGATATAAGGACTCTTATTGTAAGCTTGAATAGGAAGCAAAATATGACGATTATTGTTTCTTCTCACATTCTCGGTGAATTGGAACACACCGCAAATAAATTTGGGTTTGTTCATCAGGGAACTGTGTTAAAGGAAATTACACATGATGATTTGAAAGTAAAAAGAAGCGCGGTTCAAATTTATGTAGGAGATTTGGAAAAGGCACGTTCTGTTTTAAAACAAAACAACATTCCTGTTTTGCAGGAATCCTCGGCTTATAAATCTTTGGAAGATTATTATTTTGATTTGGTAGGAGGAAAAAGATGTGAGTAATTATGTTTTAGCGGATATTAAACGTATTTGTCATAAAAAATCGTTTCTTAGGACAATCGGAATATATATTGGGTTGTTTTGTATAATGATGTTTATATATTTTAATCCTACATATACGGCGGATGCTTATGTTGCAAAAACGACAATATTTTTAGGTTTTTTTCCTCTCTTTGTTGGTTTGACTGTATTTCTTTCTGTGTTTTATGATGATTTCAAAAGTAAATCCATTCAGGTGGCGATTGGATATGGACTTCAACGACATAAAGTTGTTCTGTCAAAGGTCATTGAAAGTATTTTGTTGATTTTTGCGTCTATCTTCTGTATTGGTATTTTAACATTATTAGCTCCTGTGGTATTGGGACTTGCTTTGAATCAGACGCAGGTCATAGAGCTTATTCTTAGCGTGATAGTTGAAGCATTACGAGCTGTGGGATATATATGTATTTCAGCGATACCGGTTTTTTATACACAAAATGCAGTGAACGGCACAATAGTATACGTTCTGCTTTCATCAAGAACTGTAATGCTTCTTGCCACTATGATTTTAGGACAAGAATTATTTGTAAATATGATTGGAGATATGACAAAGTATTTTTATACATCTCAGCTATATAGCATTCGCAGCGCCTTTTTGCAGAATGGAACATGGGACACATCGACGATGTGTGCAGCATTGAGTGTCTATGTGGTGTTACCTGTCGTAATATCGGTATTCAGTTTTGAGAAAAAAGAATTGAAATTTTAGGAGGAAAGCTGAAATGAAAAAAATAATAACTATCATAGTTACTATTGTTATAGTTATGTGCGGGGCGTTTATGGTTAAAGGCTATTATAATGACCGTTATGTAGCATCGGATAGTTTTTATACACAGATTCCGTTAGATGAAGTAAATGAAGATTCATGGCTTGTCAATAAGGACGGAGTAAATCAGGAAAAGGGAAAAGAATATAATCTTATTGGGTATAACCAGAATGGAGAAAGGAAAGAACTATCGTTTAAGAAAAAAGGAAATGCCGAAGATTATTATGAGCCGGGAACTTACATTAAGGTAAATACAAGCAAAACTTTAGTTGTAGGAGTAGAAATTATCATTGAAAGCGACATACCAAAAGAAGCTTTAAACAAAATAATTTCTTTAGGAGTTAAGGAACAAAGAAATCAATAAGATTTATAATAATATTATTGAAACATGAACAAAAAAATATTACAAGAACGATTAGTCTTTCAATTATGTTTCACAAAAAATTAAAGGCTATAATAAAGGTGAATATTAATACTATAGGGTTGATTTTTTGAAAAGAGTGGTATTTGATAAAATCAGGTGTATAATGGATTTGGCAGTATAATATGGGTTTGCAGAAATTGTTATAGGACAATTCCATAAAGTTATCACAGCAGGAATGTCAGCTAAAGTGAATGGAACTCGCCATTTGCAGACAGTAGTTGTGAAGCATATTCATTAGACTGGTGATTCAAAAAATTAAAAACCGAGTGTTCTTACAGAACTTTTCAAGTCCTGTAAGAACACTCGGTATGGTCGGAGTGACTGGATTCGAACCAGCGGCCACCTGAACCCCATTCAGGTACTCTACCAAACTGAGCCACACCCCGTTATCTTGTTATATGTATCTGCAACAATAATGAATTATAGCATATATTGAAATTAAAATCAATACTTTTTCAGGAAATTTTTTGTGTTTTTATCATAAAAATATCCGAACACGCTGTGATGATGTTCGGATATTTTCGAATATAAGTTAGCTTAAAAATTGTCGCTCAGCCCGGCAACCAAATCCTGCATTTCATGTTTTGTCTGAACACAGCGGGCTTTGTTTATTACGCTGTGTCTTTCCGCGTCAGTCATTTTTGCAAAATGCTCAAGAGCTCCGGTGTTCTGTGCAAGCGCCATGCTCAGACCAACAGGAATATTGTTATAATCCAGCATTTTTTTTGCTCCTTCCTCATTGTTATTCATATTATCACCTATACTTATTATTGACAATATAATATTTGTTATACACTTGTGATAAGAAATATTTTCCAAACTAATTTTATCTATTTACTGTTGATAATATATATTCTAATCAAGCAAATGTGAAAGAGCGGCAATTCCTTCTTCTATCTCGTTGTTTGTAAGTCCTCCATAACCGAATATGAATGTTTTATCCGGGAGTTTGTCAGACTGTTTAAAAAGGAAGGCTGAAAGCGGCATTATTTTTACTCCGGCCTTATATGCTGATTTTTTGAGTTCCTGTTCTGTTTTTTCAGTTTTAAAAGTTACTAAAAGGTGCGTTCCGCCGTTGTCTCCATGTATTGTTAACCGGTTTGCGAATGGAAGATTGTTTAGGGCGGATATCAAAATATCTTGTTTTTCTTTGTATATCTTTCTTAAGGAATTAACATATTTGATAGCGTGTCCGTCTTTAATAAGCTCCGCTACAGCAAATTGTTCTGCCCGTGAGGCAAGGCAATTATAAAACGGAAGTTTAAGGCTCCATTTTTCTATCAGCGGTTTTGGCATAACTAAATAGGCAATTTTTATTCCAGGGGCGAGGCTGCGGGAAAAATCACCCATGAGAATTACTCTCTCGGAATCATCCATAGTGAATAAAGATCTAGGCGCGTTTTTTTGGTATATAAAGCTTCCGTCATAATCGTCTTCAACTATATAATGGTTGCCCATCTTTGCCCAGTCAAGAATTTCACGGCGTCTATCCTCACTGATAATCTGGCCGACCGGAAACTGATGATTAGGCATAAAATACAGCACGTCAATATCACTGTTTAATAAATTTTTTACATCGAATCCATCAAAACCTATATTTAATAATCTTGTTTCTGAAACGCTGTCTTGAATGCTGCTGAAAGAGCGGCGGTAGCACGGATTTTCCAATCCCCAAATTGTATCTTTTCCGAGAACGCGGCAAAGACATGTAAGAATGTAATCAATTCCCGCGCCTATAATAATTTGATTTTCGTCGCATTTTATACCTCTGACCGCATACAAATACTTTGCAACCGCTTGTCTTAAACATGGGTCTCCGGGCTTTTCTCCGTGAGAAAATAAGTCCGGCTGGTCGTATATGGCGTTGCGGTAAATCCTGGCGAGAGATTTTTTCGGAATTTTGGAGAGTTCAAGACCGTTTTGGCTGAATATATATTTTGCATCGCTCTGCGTCTCCCAATCGAGATGAACGGAGTCTTGAAAAAGATTATAGTCAGGATTAACATAAAATCCGCTTGAGGCCTTGGGGACAATATAACCTTCACTTTCGAGAAGCTGATATGCGCCGAGCACGGTATTTGTGCTTATGTTAAGCTTCTGAGCTAATTTACGGCGTGACGGAAGCCGTTCTCCGCCGGTAATTTTCCCGGAGATAATACCGTCTTTTATATGGTTATAGAGCTGCTTATAAAGAGGAAGTTTTGAATTTGGGTCAGGGTAGAACTCAAGGTTATCCATAATTTGCCTCCAAAACAATGATTTATCCTGCTTTTTTATTTAAGTTTTTTTACAAAAATATAACTAATAGTATTATACAAAATTGGTACCAAAAAATCAACATTAAAGCGGTTCTATAAAATAAATTATTTTCGAGGTATAATATGTTTACCTAATAAATAGGAGGAAAAGAAAATGAGAAGAAAAATAGCAATGCTTTTATGCGCAAGTATGGCAATCGGCCTGCTGGCAGGCTGCGGCGGCAGTTCAGAAGAGAGTAAGGCCTCAGAGAGTAAAGAGGAAAAAGGTGCGGACACATCGGATAAGGATTCAGGGGAAAAGGTAAAGCTTACATTCTGGAAATCACCGCATTCGGATCGTGAGGATGACATATGGGCCGGTATGATCGAGGATTTCAACAAAGAAAATCCGGATATTGAAGTGGAATTTCTCAATGTTGCATGGGATTCTGTTGTGGAGAAGGAGACAGCAGCTTTCTCAGCAGGCAGCGGTCCGGACATCAGTTTCCAGACAGAGCAGTTCCCGCTGTATGCCAAGAATGGATATCTTCTGTCACTTGATGACTATGCGGACGAGAAAAAGTTATCAGGTTATCCGGAGTCGGCTTTGGAATACTGTTCTCATGACGGGAAACTTATGGGAATACCGTTTGTTGCACTGAATTCGGTTATGTTCTACAACAAGGATATGTTTGAGGAAGCAGGAGTTACAAAGGTGCCGGAAACATGGGAAGAACTGAGAGAAGCAGCGAAAAAGCTTACCCAGGATAAAGATGGTGACGGCGAGACTGACCAATGGGGCATGATGTATGAGATGGATGACTACTGGCAGCCACTGTCCTACATTATCCAGGCCGGAGCTGATATGTGGAATAAAAACCTTACCAATATTGGATTTAATAATGAACAGGGTGTGGAGGGACTGACTTTCTTTGACCAGTTG
>OLPX01002653.1_pt1 | contig 10168 bp, 7 predicted proteins | sample 1672491 | NCBI WGS metagenome assembly OLPX01 (sample SAMEA3136692, study PRJEB25190) | human gut metagenome | biome: human gut; feature: human-associated habitat; material: faeces | place: Austria | collected 2013 | reverse complement strand
TGTGTGCATGAGCAGAGGCTTTGGGTCAAAAACGGCGCATTCATAGATGCAGTTTTCCGGCTCTCCGCCGTGGATGATGCCTTCCCCGATATAGATCAGTTCTCCTGCACTCACCACATACTCCCGGTCATCCAGACTGAGCCGGAGCTGTCCCTCCACGACCCGGAGCAGTTCTGTCTCCTTGTGCCAGTGAAAGGGCATGTGGTAACGCGGGTGATGCTCATCCACATAATAATAGGCAAGGGGAAAATCCGCCGTGCCGTGGGCCTGTTTTTCGTTGTAATCCAGATAGTGCATAGCTGCCTCCTGACTATTTGTAAAAAGGTGAATATTGTCCTGCTTTTTGCCATTATATCACAGGAAATATGTTTGAAACAAGATTAGGATGGGAATATAAGAAAACTGTTAAAAACTTTAAATGTATGGAGGTACGAAAAATGGCAGAGAGCAGATTGATCGGAACATATCCTGTGATCGGGATCAGACCCACGATTGACGGAAGAAGAGGATACCTGAAGGTAAGGGAATCCCTGGAAGAACAGACCATGAATATGGCAAGATCCGCAGCGCGTCTTTTTGAGGAGAACCTGAAATACTCAAACGGCGAGCCGGTCAAGGTAGTCCTTGCGGACACCACCATAGGACGTGTGGCGGAGGCAGCGGCCTGCGCGGACAAATTCAGAAGAGAGGGCGTGGATATTACCCTGACTGTGACACCGTGCTGGTGCTATGGGGCAGAGACCATGGATATGGATCCGCAGACCATAAAAGCAGTTTGGGGATTTAACGGAACAGAGCGCCCGGGTGCCGTATATCTGGCAAGTGTGTTGGCAACCCATGCACAGAAGGGACTTCCCGCTTTTGGAATCTACGGTCATGATGTACAGGCAGCGGATGCCACGGAAATCCCCAATGATGTCAGGGAAAAACTGCTGCGGTTCGGACGTGCGGCAGTAGCGGCAGCATCCATGAGAGGCAAATCCTATCTGCAGATCGGTTCTGTGACCATGGGAATCGGCGGTTCCATCATTGACCCGGATTTCATTGAATCCTATCTGGGAATGCGGGTGGAATCGGTAGATGAAGTGGAGCTGATCCGCCGCATGACAGAGGGCATCTATGATGAGGAAGAGTTTAAAAAAGCGCTCTCATGGACAAAGGAACATTGCATAGAGGGATTTGACAAGAATCCGGAGGCGGTGCAGAAGACAAGAGAGCAGAAGGACGCAGACTGGGAATTCGTTGTGAAGATGATGTGCATCATTAAAGATCTGATGAACGGAAATGCAAACCTTCCGGAGGGATGCGAGGAAGAAAAAGTGGGACACAATGCCCTGGCAGCAGGTTTCCAGGGACAGAGACAGTGGACAGACTTCTATCCGAACGGCGACTTTGCAGAGGCAGTTCTGAATACTTCCTTTGACTGGGAAGGAGCAAGAGAGCCGTACATCCTTGCTACAGAGAACGACGTTCTCAACGGTCTTGGAATGCTGTTTATGAAACTTCTTACCAACCGTGCACAGATGTTCGCAGATGTTCGTACATACTGGAGCCCGGATGCAGTTAAGAGAGTAACAGGATATGATATTGAAGGTGTTGCAAAAGAGAATGGCGGTATCATTCATCTGATCAACTCCGGTGCATGCTGCCTTGATGCTAACGGCGGTGCTAAAGACGAAAACGGCAATGCTGTTATGAAAGAATGGTGGAATGTAACAGAAGAAGATCAGAAGGCAATTATGGATGCCACTACATGGAATGCAGCAGACAACGGATACTTCCGTGGAGGCGGATTCTCCTCCAGATTTGAAACAAAGGATCAGATGCCTGCAACTATGATCCGTCTGAACCTTGTAAAAGGACTTGGACCGGTTCTTCAGATCGCAGAGGGCTGGACTGTAGCTCTTCCGGAGGAAGTATCTGATACTCTCTGGAAACGTACAGACTACACATGGCCATGCACATGGTTTACTCCAAGATGCGACGGAAAAGAAGGCGCATTCAAGGATGCTTACAATGTAATGAATAACTGGGGCGCTAACCATGGTGCAATCTCCTATGGACATATCGGCGCAGACCTTATCACAATGGCTTCTATGCTGAGAATCCCGGTTTGCATGCACAACGTTCCGGAAGAAAAGATCTTCCGTCCGGCTGCATGGAATGCATTTGGAATGGACAAAGAGGGCGCAGACTTCCGCGCTTGCAAGAACTACGGACCTCTTTACAAATAAGACTTATATCGGCAGTTAAATGCCAGATGAAAAATCCTCCGGAGAGCTCCGGAGGATTTTTTTGTCAGGAAAGCAATAAAATGTGCAGAACATCCATTATTACCTGGAGTAAAATCTGCGGTACTTCTGTCCATTTTTCTGTCAGTGTGGTAAAATCAGGGAAGCATGAGAAATTTTGGATAAGTGAAGGGGAATGAAAATGTTACATGAAAAAATAAGAATCTGTTATGAAGATTATGAAGCCTGGATGACTACTTATTTCTGGGAAGAGTCTAAAGAACTGTATCCGGGACAGGTTCGCCCGGTGATTCTGATCTGTCCGGGAGGAGCCTACAGAATGACCTCAGACAGGGAAGCGGAAGCCATTGCCATTCGTTTTATGAGCATGGGATACCATACAGCGGTTCTCAGATACAGTGTGGCTCCGGCTGTTTATCCAACAGCTCTCTGCCAGCTTGCAAAGGCAGTAAATATTCTGAGAAAAAGAAGCGGGGAATGGCTGATCGACCAGGACAAGATACTTGTAATGGGATTTTCCGCAGGAGGACATCTGGCGGCGTCACTCGGAACCCTCTGGAATAATGGAGAGCTTGCAGAACTTCTGGGGCTGGAGGCAGAGGATATCTGTCCAAATGGCCTGATCCTCAGCTATCCGGTGATCACCTCAGGGAAAGAGGGGCATGAGGAAAGCTTCCGAAACCTGCTGGGAGACAGGTATGAGGAACTGAGGGATCAAATGTCGCTGGAAAATCAGGTAAGCAGAGACACACCGGAAACCTTTATCTGGCATACCATGGAGGATACGACAGTTCTTCCGTATAATTCCATATGTTTTGTTCAGGCTCTGGCAAAATATGGGATACCGGCAGAATATCATCTGTTTCCGGAGGGGTATCATGGAATTGGACTTGGAAACGAGCTGACGGCAAATGAAGACGGAAGAGGAATTGTCCGTGGCTGTGAAGAATGGAGTTCGCTTTGTGAAAAATGGCTGAACCGCAGATTTCCCTGGTGGAATCCGGGGGTATGATTTTTTGAGGTTTTCTTTCCGAGAACCAGGTCAGAAAGAATCCCAGATCAGAAAGAATGATTTTGGGTTAAGTAAAAATCATTGGCAGGGCAGTGGCATGTTGATAATATATTTTTGTCAGCAGCTGTGCTCCGGGCATGCTGATGTGAATGAATTGGACGGTAGTTTTTGTCGTTATTTATCAGAAAAATGAGAACGAAAAGGGATTATCAAACCACAAAAACTGTGCTATGATTGTTTATAGTAACAGAAGAATCCATGAGTCTGCAGGGAAACAGCACAAAGGCATGTGATTCGGGGAAATGCATAAGGCAAGGGGAAAAGAAAGATGAAGAAAAAAACAGGAATCTGGTTTGCGGCGATATTGTGTATGATTATTTCAGTGACAGTTTCAGCAGACGTCCAGAACAAACAAACCCAACCGGATTATAAGACAGATTACTATATGATTGTGGAATCAAAAGCCGGAGGCATTGATATCTATGCAAACCCGGATCTGGAAGCTGCGAAGCTGAGCGAGGAAATGATTCCCAATGGCACAGCTCTGCATATTGAGGGTGAGGTGGAAGACGAGACTCATAAACGTACCTGGGGATATGTACAGTATCACGGAATGAATGGTTTTGTACCGCTGGATGACTGCCGCCCGGCAGCATCCCGACAGGAGGCTATTGATTCAGAACTGTATCTGGCAGGAAGAGATAATGTAAACTATCAGGCGGACTATGATATTACTGTATCGGAAGAGGATGATATGAAACTATATCAGGGTCCGGGCGAAAAATACGGGACAGTTCCGGGAGTCCGTGATATCAAAAGCGGCGAAACATTACATATTACTCAGGATGCCCATATGAATGACGGAAGCTATTGGGGTGTGACCACCATAGACGGAAAACAGGGATGGGTCAATCTGGATGAAGTGAACAATCCTGACCAACAGGAAGGTACTGAATCAGGAGAAATGTCAGATAGCACAGAAAATGGAAAGACTCCTGGAAAGACAGACAGCGCCTTGTCAGCAGAAGATGCGGAAACTTCTGATACAGCTGTTTCTGTAAGTACAGAGAAACCGGAAACACCTTCTGAAGCAGTTTCAGAAACCGCCGGAGAACCGGGAACAGCATTTGCATCAGAGACAGAAGAAACCGGAAAACCGGAAACACCTTCTGAAGCAGTTCCAAAAACCGCCGGAGAACCGGGAACAACACCTTCTGCAATATCAGAGACAGAAGAGAAGCCGGAAATATCAGTTGCGGCTCCTTCCATAACTCCGGATGCAACAGAGAGTTCTGAAGCGGCTTCCGCGCCGAAAGCTGTACCGGAAAAGGCTTCCGGGACAGACGATACCGCTTCCGGGAAAAAGGAAGCCGAGGGTACCCCTGCAGTTTCCGAAAAGCCTGAATCTGCGGAAGTAACCGGGGCAGACAATAAAAAAACCGAAAAAAGCAAAGAGAAAGAAGAGCCTTCGGTCAAAAAAACGGAAAACAGTGCAGGAGAAAATGCGCAGGAAACATCGGCTAAGACTGTAGAAACGTCTTCCGGAATTCCCACACCGTTTCTCTGGATTGCAGCCATAGCAGTAGGCGCAGCTGCCGGAGTTCTGATCTATCATTTTAAAAAGCGATAAAAAATAAAAGTACAGGAACCTTGAAGTGATATGTTCCCCTTTACTAGATATAAGGCAGAAGGGGATATCAGGAGAAAGGAACCTGTACTTTTTATATAATCAGGAAAATTTGATTTTCACTTTATAGGAAATCCCGAATTTATGGGATTTTCTTATGTTTTACTGGATTTTGCAGAATGATTACGGAATCAGTCGTTGATCACAACGCCTTTCTGAAGCATAACATTTGCATACAGAGCTTTTTCACTTGTGGAAATAATGCAGTAAGCAGTTTTTGCCTCATCATAAAAAGCAAAACGCTCGATATTTCCCACAACAGCATCTCCTCTGTCATCGTATTTACGGATGATTTCTTTGTATGTATCCCAGATCGGAGTTTCTACAGTATCTCCCGGCATAACTTCCATAAGATTTACAGGATGCTCCACATAAGTATCCAGTGGGAAAACTTTCAGGATAGCTTCCAGAATTTCCGGTACGCCGTGTCCGTCGCAGCGGATTGTAATGGCATTTTTTCCCATGGATTCTACAGGAAAGTTTCCGTCAGCAATAACGAGACGGTCACTGTGTCCCATTTCGCATAATACTTTTAATAATTCTGGTGATAAGATTTCAGGAATTCCTTTTAACATAATAATACCTCCGTTTATTAAGAATAAAATTTTTCTAATATAAAATTTACCTGTATCTTCCGTTGTTTACAATAGAATATTTTCCTGTAAAAGATGAATATTTTACTGTTGACAGAAACGTTTCGGCGATGTATGATAAGTTCAAACAGAAACGTTTCGGTTTTGAAAGCTGAAACACATAAATACTGAAAAACTGCAGGTTATACATTATATTTTACCATAAGGAGGAAATGATCATGCCACTTGTTACATCAAAGGAAATGCTGTCAAAGGCTCAGAAGGAAGGATACGCAGTAGGCGCTTTTAATGCGGAAAATATGGAGATGGTAAAAGCGATCATAGAAGCAGCCGAAGAACTGAAGGCTCCGGTTATGATTCAGACTACACCATCTACAGTAAAATATGGAACAGTTGAGACCTATGCAGCTCTTGTTGCGGCGGAAGCAAAAAAAGCCAGTGTGCCGGTATGCCTTCACCTGGATCATGGCAGCAGCTTCGAGCTTGCAATGCAGGCAATCCACGCAGGCTATACCTCTGTGATGATCGACGGCTCCAAGTTTGATTTTGAGGAAAACATAGCTTTGACAAAAAAAGTTGCAGACGTAGCCCGCGCCCTTGATATTCCCTGCGAGGCAGAGCTTGGCAAGGTCGGCGGCAAAGAAGATGACCTGGAAGCAGATGCTGATACAAATACAGATCCTCAGGAAGCAAAAGAATTTGCAGAGCGTACAGGCGTTACCTCTCTTGCAGTAGCTATCGGAACAGCCCATGGTTTCTATGCAGGCACACCGGTTCTTGATACTGAGCGCGTCAGCGAGATCCGTCAGATGGTAGAGGTTCCGCTTGTACTTCACGGAGCATCAGGATTAAGCGACGATCAGGTAAGAGAGTGTGTAAAACGCGGTATGTGTAAAGTAAACTTTGCTACAGAGCTACGTGACGCTTATTCCAAAGCAGTAAAAGAAACCTTTGCAGAAAATGAAAACACTATTGATCCGAAAGCTTACGGTAAAGCTGCGATCAAGGCAGTCAAGGAGCTTGTTATGTATCGCATGAAGGTCTGCGGATGTGACGGAAAAGCCTGAAACTGAAATACTGACAGGGGGATTCATATGGCAGCAACCATGAAAGATCTTGCAAAGCGAACAGGACTGGGCCTTGCAACCATTTCTTCCTATTTTAACGGAGGAAATGTCAGAGAAAAAAACAGAAAAAAAATCGAGGAAGCTATTGAAGAACTTCACTATGAGGTCAATGAGGTTGCCAGGAATCTTAAGACAAATGCAACAAAAACCATTGGAGTGGTAATTCCTGAGCTGAACAATACCTTTTGTGCTGAGATCATTACCGGTATAGAAGATATTTTAAGAAACCACGGTTACGCGACAATGATCTGTGACTGCCGTACAGACAAGAAGCTGGAGCAGGAGGCTGTGGAGTTTTTATGCCGGAAAAGAGTTGACGGCATCATCAATATGCCGGTAGATACCGAGGGCGGTCATCTGAAAACTTTTCAGAAAACAGGAAAGCCGATTGTTCTTATTGACCGTAAAATCAAGGGCGTTGTCTGTGACAGTGTTCTGGTAGACAATGAGCAGGCTGCTTCAGATGCCTTAAGGCTTCTGTATGAAAAAGGTCATCGGAATATCGGGATCATCGGCGGTCCGGAGGAAATCTCCACAGCGCAGGAACGAATGAAAGGCTATTGCAAAACCATGGAGGAACTGAATCTTCCTGTACGGCAGTCGCTGATCGTTCACGGTGATTACACCATTCAGGGCGGCGTTAAGGCAATGGAAACACTGGTGCAGGAAAATCCGGAAATGACAGCGGTTTTTATCACCAACTACGAGATGACTATGGGAGCTGTGATCGGGCTTAATGAACTGGGAATCCGGATTCCGGAGGAAATCTCTCTGGTAGGCTTTGATAATCTTCCTTTTGCCAGAGCCTGTAATCCCAAGCTGACCATTGTTTCTCAGCCTACAGATAAAATAGCAGAGGCAGCGGCAGGGATTATGCTGGAACGTCTGGAACATGCAGGAAATGAATCCGGATGCCGCACAGAAAAGCTGGGAACTACCATTATTCATGGAAAATCCATTGCACAGCTTTAAGGATACAGAATCGTGGAAAAGCAGAACACGATAAATATAAGAGGAAAAAGACATGAACCACTCATATTTAATTGGAATTGATATTGGAACAAGCGCCTGTAAGGTTGCCCTTTTTGACCGGAGCGGCTGTGTTCTGGCAGCAGCCAACGGGGATTATCCGGTGTATTACCCAAAGGAGGGCTGGGCAGAGCAGAATCCGGAAGAATGGTGGAGCGCTGTCTGCGGGGCTGTCCGTCAGGTGATCGAAGAGGCGTCTGTTGCTCCGGAAGAGATTGCCGGCGTGGGTATTGACGGTCAGAGCTGGTCAGCCATTGCCATTGACCGGAACGGACATGTACTGACCAATACGCCGATCTGGATGGACACAAGAGCGCAGTCTGTCTGTGACCGTCTCAACGAGGAGATCGGCGCAGAGGCAATCTTTGAGGTGGCAGGAAACTCCCTTCAGCCATCTTATACTACAGCGAAGATCCTCTGGTATAAAGAAAACCTTCCGGAGGTGTATGCCAAAACTGACAAAATCCTTCAGTCCAACAGCTTTATTGCTTTTAAGCTTACAGGAGCGGTAAGCCAGGATCTCTCTCAGGGTTACGGACTTCACTGCTTTGATATGCGTACAGGCAAGTGGAATGAGGCTATGTGTGAAAAGCTGGGGATCCCTGTGGAATTTTTGCCGGAAATCGTTCCCTGTGACCATGTTGTGGGAACAGTAACAAAAAAAGCTGCGGAGGAATGCGGACTTGCAGAGGGAACTCCTGTTGTGGCAGGAGGTCTGGATGCAGCATGCGGAACTCTGGGGGCCGGTGTGATCAATCCCGGCGAGACTCAGGAGCAGGGCGGACAGGCAGGCGGTATGAGTATCTGTCTTGACGAGTATAAGGCAGATCCCCGTCTGATCCTTGGTTTCCATGTAGTTCCGGGCAAATGGCTTCTTCAGGGAGGCACTACCGGAGGCGGCGGTGTTATGCGCTGGTTTGAGCGGGAATTTGCGGACTATGAGCGGATGATGAAAAAGGAAACAGGAGTTTCTTCTTTGAATCAGCTTAATGAGATCGCAGAAAAAATAGCTGCCGGAAGCGATGGACTGGTATTTCTTCCGTACATGGCCGGCGAGCGGTCTCCCATCTGGAATCCTTATGCAAAGGGCGTATTCTACGGACTTGATTTCTCCAAAACAAAGGGACATATGGTCCGCGCCTGTATGGAAGGTGTGGCTCTTTCTCTCCGCCATAATCTGGAAGTGGCAGAAAGCGCAGGTGCCCGGGCAAACGTTCTCCGCGCTATGGGCGGATCTGCAAACTCACTTCTCTGGACCCAGATCAAGGCAGATATTACAGGCAAAAAGATCGTAGTTCCGGCTTCTGATACAGCCACTACTCTGGGCGCAGCCCTTCTGGCCGGAGTAGGAACAGGCTTCTATCAGGACTATGAGGAGGCAGTAAAGGAAACCGTCAGTGTAACAAGAACCCATGAGCCTGATCTCAGGGTGAAAGAGATTTATGACAAAACTTATGAAACCTATCTGGAATTGTACCGGTCTCTGTCCGGTATGATGACAAAACATGAATAAAAGGAGGAGGATTCTTATTATGAAAGCAGCAGTAGTTGTAGCAAATGAGGACGTGCAGTATCTGGAAATTCCGGAACCGGAGGTAAAACCGGGGTATGTAAAGATCAAGGTTCGCTATTCCGGTATCTGCGGCTCTGATATTCCACGTGTCCTTCACAATGGCGTGCATTTTTATCCGATCGTTCTGGGACATGAGTTCTCCGGCGACGTGGTGGAAATCGGAGAGGGTGTTACAAAGGTAAAGGCAGGCGACCGTGTTTCAGGAGCTCCTCTTGTACCCTGCATGAAATGTGAGGACTGCCAGAAAGGCAATTATTCCCTTTGCAAGCATTACAGCTTTATCGGCTCCAGAGAGCAGGGAAGCAATGCAGATTATGTGGTGGTTCCGGAGCAGAACGCAGTTCCTTTTGACGCATCCGTTCCCTATGAGCAGGGCGCAATGTTCGAGCCTTCCACAGTAGCCCTTCACGGACTTCTGCAGAATGATTATCAGGGAGGCCAGTGCGTGGCGATCCTTGGCGGCGGAACCATCGGAATGTTTACCATGCAGTGGGCAAAGATCTTCGGTTCCAAAAAGGTTGTGGTTTTTGATATCAGTGATGAGCGTTTGGAGCTGGCAAAACGCCTTGGGGCAGACGAGGTGGTAAACACCACAAAAGAGGACTACATGAAAACAGCTATGGAGTTTACCGGAAACAAGGGATACGGTTATGTGTTTGAGACAGCAGGACAGGTTCCAACCATGCATATGGCCTTTGAGCTGGCTGCAAATAAGGCCCATGTATGCTTTATCGGTACTCCTCATGCAGACCTTTCCTTTACACCTGCCCAGTGGGAAAACATGAACCGTAAGGAGTTTAAACTGACAGGCTCCTGGATGTCCTACAGCGCTCCGTTCCCGGGAAAAGAATGGGAGCTTACCGCTCATTATTTTGCAACCGGACAGCTGAAATTT
>OLPX01002651.1_pt1 | contig 10180 bp, 9 predicted proteins | sample 1672491 | NCBI WGS metagenome assembly OLPX01 (sample SAMEA3136692, study PRJEB25190) | human gut metagenome | biome: human gut; feature: human-associated habitat; material: faeces | place: Austria | collected 2013 | reverse complement strand
GGGATACGCGACGTTTGCCAGATTGCGGCTTATGCTCCTTAACACCCCGTTTACAAATCCTTTCAACGTTGAAAATCCACGTTTTGAAGCAAGTTTTACTGCCTCGTTTAAGACAGCGGAATCCGGCACGCTATCCATATATTTTAACTGGTATACCGCGCTGCGTATGATCGTCCTGATGACAGGCTTCATTTTCTGAACCTTAACTTTGGAAAATTGATTAATGATATAGTCGATTTCTATCATATGTTCAAGCGTGCCATTTACCACTCTCGTGATAAATGCACGCTCTTTCTTATCAAGATACTGATATTTGTCTAGAACATTCTTAAGGGCAATATGACTATATTCCCCGTCTCTTGTGATCTGAAGCAGTATATCAAGCACGAGTTCCCGCCCGTTTACAGATGCTGCCATTCTTCTTCCTCCATCTAATCCCTTCTGCTGTTAGCCAGCAGTATAATACGCAGAAGCTGCAGGATTGCAGAGGCTGCGCCTGCCACATACGTCAGAGCCGCCGCAGAGAGCACCTTTTTCGTAGCATCTACTTCATCCTCATATAACATGCCGCTGCTGCCCAATATACGGATGGCCCTGCTGGACGCATTGAACTCCACCGGCAGGGTGACGATCTGGAACAATACGGCCAAAGAAAAGGCTATGATTCCCAGATTCAAAAACAGCATGGATGACTGGCTGCTAAAAAGCAGGCCGATCAGGATCAGCGGCCATGCTATCGTGCTTCCAAAGTTCGCCACCGGCACCAGCGCCCCGCGGATCTTAAGCGGCGCGTACCCTGTGGCGTGCTGGATTGCATGCCCGCACTCATGTGCCGCAACTCCCACCGCTGCCACGGATGTAGAATTATAGGTAGCATCCGACAGCCGCAGCACCTTGGTCCTCGGATCATAGTGGTCTGTCAGATCTCCGGAAATATGCTCGACTCTTACATCATAGATGCCGGCCCCTCTTAAGACCTGCTCTGCTGCTTCTCTTCCCGTCATGCCGGAATGATTCCTGACACGGGAGTATTTATTAAATGTCGACTTCATCTTGGAAGAAGCCAACAGACAGATGATCACGCCTATAATGACCAGCATATATGTTGGTTCAAAAAACATAGGATAATACATACTTTATACGCCTCCTGCTTTTAAAAATATATTTGTTATTATATATGAAAACCCGACAAAAAAACGTCTTTTCATACAAATTTAACAATTATTAATGATTTCCTCAGATATTGGAGGCCAACATCGACCCTTCTTCCACCTGGTAGCCTCTCAGAAACGCGTCTGCCTTCATCCGCTTCTTGCCTGGGATCTGCAGTTCCAGGATTTTCAGTAGTCCCGCTCCTGCCTGCACCAGGAAGCCGTCTTTTTCTATCTTGACGATGGTTCCGGGAGCCTTGCCCGTCTCGCCTTCCATGACTTTTGCCTCCCAGATCTTCATGACCTTGCCATTCCAGTCCGTATAGGCGCTGGGCCACGGATTCAGGCCTCTGACCAGACGCTCGATGGATAAGGCATCTTGGGTCCAGTCGATGCTGCCCAGTTCCTTCGTCAGCATCCTTGCATACTCCGTGGGACTTTCTCCCTGCTTCTCTCTTACGGCGCTTCCATCTTCCAGCGCCTTTAAGGTGCGCACGCAGAGCCTGGCGCCTGCCTCAGCCAGCTTGTCATGCAGGCTTCCTCCGGTCTCTTCTTCGTCCAGTATCACCTCTTCTTTTAAAAGCATATCCCCGGTATCCAGTCCCTCATCCATCTGCATCGTAGTCACCCCGGTGACCTTCTCCCCGTTGATGACTGCCCACTGGATCGGCGCGGCCCCTCTGTACTTGGGCAGGAGGGACGCATGGACGTTGACGCAGCCATAAGGCGTCATCTCAAGAATCTCTTTCGGAAGAATCTGCCCGAAGGCAATGACTACCATGATATCCGCCTCATATTTCCGAAGTTCTTCTACGCACTCCGGCGCACGGATCTTTTTAGGCTGGAATACTGGAATCCCATACTCCAGCGCCATCTCCTTCACCGGCGGATACTGCATCCTGCCGCCTCTTCCTTTTGGCTTATCCGGCTGCGTGACTGCCAGCACCACCTCATGTCCGGCCTCTGCCAGGGCTTTTAACGTTCCCACAGAAAACTCCGGCGTACCCATGAATATGACCTTCATCTAAACTTCCTCCTCATAATTCACGTCGTGCAATTCTCCTTCTACCAGATCGACATACATCTTTCCATCCAGATGGTCGATCTCATGACAGAATGCTCTCGCAAGAAGTCCTTCGCCTTCTAATTCAATCTCTTCCATGTCTTCATTCAATGCCCGCACCTTCACATAATTCGGGCGCGTCACCATTCCTGACTTGCCAGGCACGCTCAGGCACCCTTCTTCCCCGGACTGCTCGCCGGAGGTCTCTATAATCTCTGGGTTAATGAGCACAATGGGGCCTTCCCCCACATCGATTACCACGATTCTTTTAAGCACGCCCACCTGCGGCGCTGCCAATCCTACGCCAAGCGCCTCATACATAGTATCCAGCATGTCATTGATGAGTACTTTGGTCCTTAATGTTATCTTCGTTACTTCCTTGCATGGTTTTGTCAAAACCTCGTCTCCGATTTCTCTGATCTTTCTCGTTGCCATACGCTTCTCTCCTCTAAAATACATTCATGGGATTAAAGTCGAACTGAATTCTCAGCGACTGAAATCCTTTATTGATTTCTATATACTGCTCCATCCGGTTTTTCGCCTCTACCAGCCTTTTATAGTCCCCGCCTTTTAAGTAGAGCACTCGGCGGTAGGCATCGCTCACCTTTGCCACATTGGGGCTGGCCGGGCCGATAATCTGAAGTTCCTTATCCTTATCCGCAAGCTGCGCGAATTCCTTTAAATATCTGGCAGCCGTCTCAAGCATGCCTTCATCCGGCCCTGTCATCAGCACCGCAAGCAGCTGTTCCACCGGCGGATACCCCATTAATTCCCGGTAATCCATCTCTTCTTTATAGAATCCTTCATAATCCTGGGCCGCTGCCATCTGGATGCTGTAGTGCTGGGGGCTGTAGGTCTGGATTATGACTTCCCCTTTGCTGCTTCCTCTTCCGGCCCTTCCGGCCGCCTGGGTCAGAAGCTGGAATGTCCGCTCGCCTGCCCGGTAATCATTGGAATACAAAGACATATCCGCTGCCAGGATTCCAACCAAAGTAACATTAGGAAAATCATGGCCTTTGACGATCATCTGGGTACCGATCAGAATATCAGCCTCTTCATTAGCGAATGTCTCCAGAATCTTTTCATGGCCGTCCTTGGCCTTTGTGGTATCCATATCCATCCGAAGGGCCCTGGCGCTTGGAAACTGCCGCTTCACCAGTTCTTCAACCTGCTGTGTGCCTGCCTTGAAGCCCCCGATATACGGTGAGCCGCAGGAAGGACACAGATTAACTTGGGGTTCTTCGTATCCACAGTAGTGGCAGACCATCTTCCCATTCTTATGCGCCGATAAGGATACATCGCAATGAGGACATTTTACTACATATCCGCAGGCTCTGCAAGAAACAAAGCCCGCATATCCTCTTCGATTCAAAAAAAGCATGATCTGCTCCTTTTTCTTAAGCCGCTCCTCCATCAGTTCTTTCAGATGGTCGCTTAAAATAGAACGGTTGCCTGCCTTCATCTCCTTACGCATGTCTTCTACGTACACCGCAGGCAGTTCCCGGAGCGTAGCCCTGTTCTTAAGTTCCAGCATCTTGATGCGTCCCCTCTTGCAGCCATAGAAGGCTTCCAGCGATGGAGTAGCCGAACCCAGCACCACGCTTGCGCCTTCCATCTTTCCCCGCATCATGGCAGTCTCCCTGGCATGATATCTGGGAACCTGCTCGCTTTTATAGGTCGTCTCATGCTCTTCATCAATGACGATCAATCCCAGATTGGGAAATGGCGTAAACAAAGCGGAGCGTGGGCCGATCATTACGTCAACCTCTCCTGCCTTCACCCGTTCCATCTGGTCAAACCGCTCTCCCTGGGACATCCTGGAATTCAAGATGGACACCCGGTCGCCAAACTTCCCATAGAACCGCATGACCGTCTGATACGTAAGGGCAATCTCCGGGATCAGGACGATGGCCTGCCCGCCTTCCTTCAGCACTCTGTCAATCATCTCCATATAGACTTCCGTCTTGCCGCTTCCGGTAACCCCATATACAAGATAGTTTTCCCGCTTTCCCTGTCTATAGTCATCCCAGAATACGCCGATGGCATGCCGCTGCTCATCCGTAAGCCTGACTTCTTTCCTTTCCCGCACTTTGTGCTTTACAGGATTGCGAAATACCTGTTCCGATTGAAGCGCCACGATCTTCTGTTCCTCCAGCGCTCTTACCACTGCCCTGGTGATGTTCAGCTTCCTGGTCAAAAGTTCGTACTCCTGCTCCGGCTCATCCAATAAAGCCGCCAAAAGCCTGGCTCTGGCCTTCTGGTTCTTATGAAGGCAGACATCCAGCATCTTTTTCCCAGCCTCTTCATCAAGCAGCAGGCGGATCCTCCTTTTTTCTTTGACACGTTCCGTACGCTTGATGGGAATCACCGTCTTAAGCGCCTGTATCATGGTTCCCCCGTAATACTCCTTCATCCAGGCAGCCAAAGCCACCAATTTAGACTCGATCGCCACGCTATCCTTGACAATCCCGGCAACCGGCTTGATCTTTGATACATCATACCCGGCTTCCCTGGAGAATCCGGTCACGTAACCCTTCGTCTCTTTATTGCCTCTTCCAAAAGGCACCACGACTTCCGTGCCAACCTTAAGCATCCCCTCGAGATGGGAGGGGATGCTGTATTGGAATACTTTATCCAGTTTTTCATGTGTTATGTCAATAATGATATCAGCGTACATCTAACTCCTCTAATATTTCCCGGATCAGGACGCGCTCATCCATATCATGCTTGACGCCCTTGATCTCCTGATAAGTCTCATGGCCTTTTCCAGCCAGAATAATAACGTCGCCCGGCTGTCCGTTCTCGATGACGTACTTGATGGCCTCTTTCCTGTCACAGATGGAGATATATTTCCCATCCGTCTTCTTCATCCCCACAATAATATCGTCAATGATGGCCTGGGGTTCCTCAAACCTCGGATTATCTGATGTGATAACCGTAAAATCGGAAAGCCGTCCTGCCACTTCTCCCATCTCATACCTGCGGGTCTTCGAGCGGTTGCCGCCGCAGCCGAATACCGTAACAATGCGCTGCGGATGGTAATCCCTCAAGGTCAGCAGCAGGCTTTCCAGACTCATGGCATTGTGGGCATAGTCGATCATCAGCGTAAAGTCATCCGACACCTTTACCATCTCGATGCGCCCTTTTACCTTTGCCACTTTAAGCGCTGTCTTAATATTCTCCACAGGCACATCAAAATGCCTGCACACCGCGATAGCGGTTAAGGAATTGTAGACGCTAAAATCGCCCGGAATATCAATCTCCACATCAAAGTCCATCAGGCCGCTTACCTGATACTTAACTCCCAGATACCCAGGCCTTGAAATATGCTGCACGTCTGTAGCGCGAAGGTCTGCCTTCTCCGAGAATCCAAAAGTCTCCACTTTGCACGTGGCATTCTTAAATACGTCTTCATACCATCTGTCATCCACATTGGCAATTCCCAGATTGCACTGTGTAAACAGGATCCCTTTGCAGCGTTTGTAATCTTCGAAGTCCTTATGCTCGTTCGGGCCGATATGATCCTCCCCCAGGTTCGTAAAGATTCCAATCTCAAACTGGATGCCGGCTGTCCTGTGAAGCATCAGGCCCTGGGAGGAAACTTCCATAACCACGCTGTCGCATCCGGCTTCCGCCATCTGCGCAAAATACTGATGGATCGTATAAGACTCCGGCGTCGTATTGTTCGCCGGGATGGCCTTATCCCCGATAATGGCCTCAATGGTGCCGATCAGGCCTACTTTATGGCCCACGCCCTCCAGGATAGACTTGACCATGTATGTGGTCGTAGTCTTGCCCTTCGTCCCGGTAATACCGATGACCTTCAACTTTTCGGCGGGATATCCGAAGTAGGCGGCGGACATAAGCGCCAGGGCGTAACGGGTATCATCCACATGAATCACCGTAAGCCCTTTTGGCGCTTCTACCGGGCGTTCCACGATCACTGCCGCGGCCCCCTTCGCTGCTACATCGTCAATATATTTATGTCCGTCTGATACGGCTCCGCTGATGCATACGAAGACGCTCCCTTCTGTAACCTTGCGGGAATCATTGTTCAGCTGGGTCACCTCGACCTCATCGCTGCCCTGACGGACCTCGTATTCCAGACGTTCCAATAACTGTGTCAGTTTCATAAAAAAGCCTCCTAAAGATTTCATTCTTTCCAATATCCATGTTGCCATATAGCAACATTATACCATTATTTCCAGATGCCGCAAAGATTAAATTGTGCTCACATCATTGCAATAACTGTCAAAAAAGGGGGGCTGGATTCCCCCCCTTAATCGATCGGCGATAATACTGACAGAATCCTTCTCATCGAAACGCCGTAAAATTTATACTGATTCAGCCTGCCCCGCTTGAACGCGTACAGCGCCTGTTCTGCACAGTGGAACAACATTCTACTCCTTTGGCCGCAGAATTGTCAATCTAATCCACTTTCTTCCTTGAAGCCCTCTCCCACGACTTCATTGGACTCCATAATAATCGTAAATGCCTGGGGATCGATCTTATGGACCATCTTCTTGATCGAATACATCTGCTTGTTATTGCACGCGCACATTACCACGTCCTTCTCCTGTTTTGAATAACTTCCCATTCCTCTGAGAATCGTGGAGCCTCTGCCGGAATAGGCGTCAATGTGCTTTGAAACCTCCTCGCCATGCTCCGTCACAATAAATGTCATCTTGCCTTCGTCGATGCCATAAAGGATCCGGTCCATGACGATCGCCATGAGATAAGTAACGATCACGCCATAGATGAACCCGTCCACATCCTTGAATACCAGGACGCTTCCCAGCACGATAGTAGCCACATCCAGCACGAACGTGATCATGCCCAGGGTAACATGCGGCTTTACCTTCTTAATCGCCACGCTGATGAAATCCTGGCCGCCAGTAGATGAGCCTCTCCTGCTCCGGACAGCACGCCCATACACAGCGCCGCCAAAAGTCTGCTGCCCTCATATACCGGGAGCAGCGGCGCGATATAGTCCATCAGGAGGGATGAGATAACCATGGACTTTACAGATTTGATAAAAAATCTCCTTCCCAGAAACTTATAGCAGAAGATTGCCACCGGAACATTTAAAAGAATCGTCCCGGCTCCCACCGGCAGCCCGATCAAATGATACATGATGATGGCAATTCCCGAGAACCCCGCTACCGGGAAATTAGCATTCAGCGCAAAGTTATAGATTCCTATGGCAATGATCATTCCAGCAAATAGATCCACAAGAATGTCCGTCCCCCATTCCTTCCAATTTATCTTTCCCATATCAAATACCTCCTTATCAGCCAAAAAAGAACAGCTGCAAACTATAAACTTATAATTCGCAGCTGCTCTTCTAATTATCAGTATATCGTTGAAATATTTTTCTGTCAAGAATGGGGACCCTTTGTGACGATATCTTTGCCGTACTTTTTACGGATCTGTTCCAGGGCAGTATTGATCTTTTCCTTCTTTTCTTTTTTCGGATCCGCCTCAAAGCGAATATCAAATAAGCTAAGCTGCACCGGCTCTCCCTCCTCTGACAGTTTGGAACTTCTGATTCCAAGAAGCCTTATGGGCTCCTGATTCCATAATTCCTTAAACAATTCCCTCGCCACCTGGTAAATCTCCTGTTCCAAATTCGTCGGCTTTTCCAACTGTCTTTGATGGGATACGGATTCAAAGGTGTGGTACTTTATCTCCACGCTTAGCATCCCCGCTTTCTGTCCTGCCTTTCGAAGCCTCCTTCCGACGCTTCCGGCCAGATCCTCAAGCACTGCCTCCGCCTCTTCTTGCGTCCTTGCGTCCCGTGGAAGCGTGGTGGAGTTGCCAATTCCTTTTGCCTCTGCCTTTTCTCTTGCCACCTCCGAATGATCGATCCCGTTGGCAAATTCCCAGAGTTTTCTGCCGTGGCTCTTCAGATGCAGTTCCAGTATCTTTGGATCCGTGCAGGCCAGATCGCCAATGGTGCGTATGTCCAGCTTCTCTAGCGTCTCCACGCTGGAACGCCCTGCCATATACAGTTCCCTCACGGGAAGCGGCCACATCTTCACTTGGACCTCCTCCGGGAACAGCGTATGCACTTTATTAGGCTTCTCAAAATCTGAGGCCATCTTGGCCAGCAGCTTGTTGGTCGATATGCCGATATTGACGGTGAATCCGAATTTTCGGCATACCTCGTTCTTAATCTCCAGAGCGCCGTCCACCGGAGAGGCAAAGCGGGGCGCGATCTCCGTAAAGTCCATATAGCACTCATCCACGCTTACCTGCTCGATGTGGTCTGTATAGGTTCTTAAGAACTCCATCAGCATATTGCTGTATTGTCTGTACAGTTTATGGTCCGGCGGCCTCATCACAAGCCCGGGACATTTACGAATGGCATTCGCGACAGGTTCCCCTGTCCGAATGCCACACTGTTTGGCAAGAGGCGACTTGGCCAGCACTACGCCATGCCTTGACTTCTGATCTCCGCCGATGATGGCCGGAATCGTCCTTAAGTCTACCTCTCCTCCATTCTTTAATTCTTCTATTGTCGTCCAGCTAAGGTAAGCTGAATTCACGTCGATATGAAATATTATTGACACAATGACTGGCTCCTTGCCGTTAATCTGCCATCCTCCGCGTCTATTACAATGGTCTCCTGCGCGCCTACGTCTCCTTGAAGCATCAGCCTGGCCGCCAGGGTCTCTACATGCTTCTGCAGGTAGCGCTTCAGTGGCCTTGCTCCATAAGTGGGGTCATAGCCGCCTTCTACCACGTAATTTTTCGCCGCTTCAGTGAGGGCAATGCAAATCTCTTTCTCCGCGAGACGCTGATTCACATCTGCTACTAACAAGTCAATAATGTCATAAATATTATCTTTCGTCAATGGCTTGAACATAATCATTTCATCCAGACGGTTTAAGAACTCCGGCCTGAAATGAGCCTTCAGTTCTTCCATGACTGCCTGCTGGCTGTCCTCGCTGATATTGCCATGATCATCAATGCCGTCCAGCAGATAGCCGGAGCCGATGTTGGATGTCATAATCAGGATGGTGTTCTTAAAGTCCACCGTCCGCCCCTGGGAATCGGTAATCCGCCCATCATCCAGCACCTGGAGCAGTACGTTGAATACGTCCGGATGAGCCTTTTCTATCTCATCGAACAAGACCACGGAATATGGCTTCCTGCGAACCGCCTCGGTTAGCTGCCCGCCTTCGTCATATCCGACATATCCCGGAGGCGCCCCGATCAGTCTGGATACGGAAAACTTCTCCATATACTCGCTCATGTCGATACGCACCATGTTGCTCTCATCATCGAACAGGCTCTCAGCCAGCGCCTTAGCAAGTTCCGTCTTTCCCACACCGGTAGGGCCAAGGAACAGAAATGAGCCGATGGGCTTGGTCGGATCCTTGATGCCTGCCTTTGACCGGATAATTGCTTCGGTCACCAGTTCTACCCCTTCATCCTGTCCGATCACTCTTTTATGAAGTTCATCCGCCAGATGCAGGGTCTTGCTCCGCTCACTCTCATTAAGCTTGGCGACCGGGATTCCTGTCCAGCGGGAGACGATTCTTCCAATCTCCTCATCTGTAACGCTCTCATGCACTAGGGAACGATCCTCGTCCTTAATCTTCGTCTCTTCCTCCTCCAGCTGCTTCTGCAGCTGAGGAAGCCTGCCATACTGAAGTTCTGCTGCCCGGTTCAGATCATAGGCCTGCTGTGCCTTTTCGATCTCTTTGTTCACCTGTTCGATCTCCTCGCGCAACTTCTGTACCCGCTCTATTCCAACCTTTTCATTGTCCCATTGGGCCTTCTTTCCGGCAAATGTCTCTCTAAGTTCCGCAAGTTCCTGGTTCAAGTGCTCCAGACGCTCCTTGCTTAGGCGATCGTCCTCCTTCTTAAGGGCCGCCGCTTCAATCTCCATCTGCATGATCTTGCGCTGCATCTCATCCAGTTCTGCAGGCATGGAATCCAGTTCCGTCTTGATCAGCGC
>OLPX01002648.1_pt1 | contig 10183 bp, 7 predicted proteins | sample 1672491 | NCBI WGS metagenome assembly OLPX01 (sample SAMEA3136692, study PRJEB25190) | human gut metagenome | biome: human gut; feature: human-associated habitat; material: faeces | place: Austria | collected 2013 | reverse complement strand
TTCCACAGACTTTTCCCGTTTGTCCATTGACGGTAAAATAGTACATCTCGTTTTTGGCCTGGTCGTGATAGGTAAGCGTCCAGACGGGAAGAAGGGCATATTCCCATCTCTCATCTCTCAGCATTGCATCCGACCGGCGCACGCTGACCCGGTCATACGTTCCAACGCTTTCTTTTAAGGAGTCGAGAGCAAACTGGCGCACCTCGCTGCAGACATCGGCAGAAAAATCCTGTTCTTCCATATCGCGCCGTTCCGCCACGAAGCCTGACAGATAACCGGGCGTAAAGGGTTCCAGCTGCTTCATGTCATAGGGAAGAACTCCTTCCACCAGCTCCCGGTTCGCCTTTTTTAAAGCATTGCGGGTAACGTGGCTCACCTCCATGTCGCCTTCGCGGAGAATATCGTACGTCTGGGTCTCCGTATACTGATACCGCCCGCTCACCCAGACCCGCAGCCGGTCGGCACGGGCCTCCAGTTCGCCTTCCACCCGGCAGCTGTACATCAGATAGGGAAAATACACGCCGGACATCTTCTGGATCTGCTCTTCCGAATAAAAGGCGCGGGGGACGTATCTCTTTTTCTTCATCCACTGGGAAAATATGGAGACTGCCTTTTCCCGGTCCAGCTGAAAGGGGATGACGTAATCCGGATTATACTCTCCCGACAGCTTTCCGGAGAGGATTACCGGATTATGGCAGTAATAGCATATGTCAGCCGCAGTGGTCTCATCCGTTACGATCTCCGCGCCACAGCTGGGACACGTATAAAGGACGGAGGTCCCCTCTCTGCTCTGCTCCCCGGTGTTCTCCTCTCCAGCCGCTTCATCGAACGAAAAGCCGGCCTGATCAGCCGATTCTTCGGGGCTCAGCCGTTCCAGTTCATCCTGCGTAAACTCGGAAAGACAGTATTCACATGCATATTTCTGTTTCTCAGGATCGAACTGCAGACCACCGCCGCAGTTTGGACACTTATATGTTATGGTTGCACTCATGGTCTTGGTTTTCCACACTCCGAACAGAATTTTCCACTGTTGACAGTTCCGCATTCACAGGTCCACGGTCCGGCCGGCCGGGGAGTTCCGCACTCCGGACAGAATTTTCCCGTGTTGACAGCTCCGCATTGGCAGGTCCAGGAGGTGCCTGTCTGGGCGGCGGCCATCTGTGGGGTTCCGGTCATCTGTTGGTTCCCGGCCATCTGTGGAGCTCCGGTCATCTGTTGGTTCCCAGCCATCTGGTTCATCTGCATCTGCTGTAAATTCGCCTGAGAGGCTGCACCCATAAAGCCGCCTCCCGCATTCATGCCAACGCCCATTCCCATAAAACCGGCCATGGAGCCGTTACGATTGCTTCCGGCGGCCTCCATTCCTCTGGCAACCGCTCCCTGAACGTAGCCTTCCCGCACGCCGGGGTCGCTTAACATGGCGCCCTGGTTTCTCATATTGATCAGCTTCTTGGATTCTTCATCATAAGAGATACTGGCAATTCCCACAGACTGAATCTCCATCCCCCGGCTGGCCTTCCACTGACTGTCCAGAGTGTCAGCCATATAGCTGCCCAGTTCTCTGCCCTTGGATGCTACATAGGAGATGCGGATCCCGTCAGCCGACATCTGGTTGATGGAGGACTGCAGCGCCTCCAGAAATTCCGATAAATACTGTTCATTGATATCTGTGACTTCGACTCTTGTCTTGTTTTTCGGAATCGCCTCGTTGTAAAACAACAGCGGATCTGTCACCTTAATAGAGTACGTACCGTGAGCACGCAGGAACAGCTCCGCGTTATAAAACTGATCGAAATAATTAATGGGATTCGGAGTTCCAAACTTGATTCCCTTGATCTCCTGCAGATTGATAAAGTAGACCTTCTGGGAGGTAGGCGTCTCACCGCCGTAACGAACACGGTCAAAGGACTCTTTAAGCGCCTCCCCAAACTGTCCGTTAAACAGGGATGGCAGGGAAGAATTCCTGACCGTATAATACCCTTCTTCCGCCGTGTAATCGATCACCTTGCCGCCATCTACCAGAATCATAAACTGGTTGGGGTACACGTGGATGACAGAACCGTCGGATATTGTATACTCCGTTCCCTTCGTATTGGATCCCCTGCGGATTTTCACACCGCTGGTAAAAACTGTCTGATCTCCCATATTGCCTGACTCAATGACCTCAAGCCACTGGTCAGCCAGTGAACCGCTGATCGCGGTCGTAACCGCTTTGATAATTCCCATGCTGCTGCCTCCTGTCACGTTAAATAATAAATATCCCGATATAAAGCTATTATACCATACCGGGATTCCATCTATCTACAAAATTTACGGGATACTGTTTAAAAATCTTTCATCTGCTTCCGGTACTGTTCGATCAGCTGCTTAAATTCCCGGTTATCCTGAACAAAGCTGCATTTCTCACTGTTCTCAAGCTCATATAAAATCGGCGGAATTATCTGCTTTGTATAAGTTTCCGGTGCCCCATAAACCGGGATATGGCAAAACAGCGGGGAGTGATTCACCTCCCACGGCCCTTCGGCGGCCTTCAGTAACTCCTTGATCAGCCGGAGGCTCTGCTCCGTGTCTTCCTGATCGAGAGCGGCCTGTAGCGCAATTACCAGGCCGTTATAGTTCCACAGCCCCATCTGCTCCGCCACCACCTTCCAGCGCTCTCCTATGTCTGTGGCATCACCCGGACGGCCCTCTTTCACTGCGATTTCTGCCAGGCTTAAGAGGACACCCATAAGCTCATTCAGCCGCATCAGCAGCGTCCGCTCCATCAGACGGGCCGCCTCATCAAGCTTTTCCTGTCTGATGTATAGATTCGCCTGGATCTGGCGTTTGTCTGCGTGATTGTTTTCCGGAAGCAGATCCAGCATCCTCTGGGATTTATCATATTCCATCCGGACCATATATTTCGATGCCAGCATAAACCGGGCGCTGGTGGATACTTCCTCATCACCGCACTCTGCCGCGCGTTCATAGAGGGAAAGGATCTCATCCGCATACGCCTCCCGCTCCCCGGAGCACGAGCCCTTTATAAACCATGCGCCATCCAGGATCATTGCAACCCTGTGAATCAGCGCGCCGCACGCGGGATACTCCTGCACCTTTTCCCGCACCAGCCGGATTCCCGCACTCATCCCGTCCGCCCGGACCGCCTCCGCCACCTCCGTGCAGAAACCGGCAATCTCCTGTTCCGTCAACTCTTCCTTGAAACAGAGCAGCGTGTTTAAATCCGTTTTCAAAAGACGGGCCAGCGCAGGCAGCACCGAAACATCAGGACAGGTGATTCCCTTTTCCCATTTGTTCACAGCCGGCGCCGACACCCCTAAGTACACAGCCACCTTCTCCTGGGTCAGACCCAGTTCTTTTCGTTTTTCACGTATTACCGTATTCATTGCCATCTGTCTTCCCTCCTGTTCTCCATGAAGAAGGGCCCTTCATGATTTTATTATAGCAGGACGCAGGCAGGTCTGCAATTGAGCATCTTTTAATTCATAGTTTATTTTTTTAACCAGAAGTTATATTTTTATTCTATAATTTTCACAGTTTTATCTGCAGACCTCTCTCATCATCGCAATCTCCCTCGCATACCCCGGAAGTTCATTCGGCGTTTCCAGGTAAAACGGCAGATCCTTAAAAGCCGGATGAGTCACCACCCGCTTCAGGGCTTCCTCACCGATATATCCTTCTCCGATCTTCGCATGGCGGTCCTTATGGGCTCCCAGCGGACTCATGCTGTCATTTAAATGAATGGCCTTCAGCTTTTCCAGGCCGATGATCCGGTCAAACGTTCCAATGACGCCGTCTAAATCATTCACAATGTCATAACCGCCATCCCACACATGGCACGTATCGAGGCAGACCCCCATACGTTCCCTGCACTCCACACGGTCCAGAATCTCTCTCAGTTCCTCGAACTCACGGCCTACCTCGCTTCCTTTTCCCGACATGGTTTCAAGAAGTACTGTGGTGCGCTGTTCCGGTTTCAGAATCTGGTTGAGCATATCCGCAATAAATGCGATTCCCGCCTCTGCCCCCTGTCCCACATGGCTTCCCGGATGGAAATTATAGCAGTTTCCTGGCGTATATTCCATACGCCTCAAATCGTCCGCCATCGTATCTCTCGCAAGCTCACGCAGATGTTCATCTGCTGAGCAGGCATTCAGGGTATACGGCGCATGGGCCAGAATCCGTTCGATTCCATTTTCCTTTGCAAATACCAGGAACCGTTCCACATCGTTTTCATCGATCGCTTTCGCCTTCGTTCCCCTCGGGTTCCTGGTAAAAAACTGAAACGTATTCGCATCAATCTTCACAGCCTCTTTCCCCATGGCAAGATAACCTTTTGAAGATGATAAATGACATCCAATTGTAAGCATATTTTTTCTCCTTTACTCTTTGATCACTGCAAACGTGAGGGTCTCCGGCCGGCGTACCACGGCTTCACCATAAAAATAAACGCGACTGTCGGACACAAAGTGCGCGTGTTCGCGGGCCGCGTTCATTATCATGGTGATCGGTAAGACAGCTCCATACTGCACAGTACCGCGCGAAGCGTACACGGCCGCCGCCTTACAGCTGGCTGCCTGCCGCAGGGACGCTTACCCCCACCTTTCTCTTTTCTTTTTGCTGTTTTACCGGTTTTTTCTTTACCGGATTGATGGCGCGTATGGCGATCAGCAGGAAGATCGCAGACAGCGCCAGCTGAATGACAATGCTGATAACCACCCAGTAATTCATAATAAAATTATCCGGATGCGGGCCAAACCAGCGGTTTAAACCTCCTGTCACCTGATTATCTCCGGCCTGGCCGTTGATCATCACATAAAAGGTTGCCACCGGATTGAATAGCAGCAGATATAAAAATCCGCCTGAATTGGCCTGCTCCGTCATGGAACCGACCGAGCTTATGTACGTATTGTTCATGTTCATGCGGGCGATGGAGAGCGCAAATACGTTAATCGCGTACGTTCCCGCCGCTATCAGTATCAGAATGCCGTAGGTCACCACCGTTGCTATGGTAGAACGCTTGAATATGGCCGAGAAACAGATTCCCATGCTTCCGGTAAGCAGCGCTACCGCCACATAGCACAGGAGAAGAAGGCAGACATCATAGAACGTGATGCCTCCGTATACAAAGGACACGGCCAGCAGCGGGAAACTGGATACGATCAGGATAAACATGGTCGAAAAGGACGCGCTCAGCTTTCCTAAAATAATGTCCGACGGCTTCATCGTCGTCGTCAGCATCAGATCCAGTGTCTGGCGCTCCCGTTCCCCACTGATACTTCCGGCTGTCAGCGCCGGCATGATGAACATCAGCATGACAAACTCTACCACACTCACAAATACATAGAGGTTCAGGAAGGAGGAGTATTGAATCTCCGCCGTAATCTTTACTCTCGCAACCACGGAATACATATTGAGCAGGGCCACCAGGGCAAGAATTCCGTTAAATACCATGATAATCAGCGCCAGCCGGAAGCTTCTGGAGCTGACGGTGGTCTCTCTTTTATATACCGGATTCATTTTCATGTACCAACACCGCCTTTTCTACATCGTGGTCAGTTATCTGCATAAATAAGGACTCCAGGCTTCCGGGCTCACGGGTAAAACCGTGCACCATCACTTCCGCATCCACCAGCTGCTGAAGCAGAACCGCCTCGTCCTCCTCATCCCCGACGAACTGGACCATGATATCGCCTTCCTTTACGGAAATGGTCTGTACGCAGGGCTGGCTCTTCAAAATCGTCAGCGCCTTCTCCTTGTTCCCCAGAATGGAGATGATCAGCGGATTCGAGGTATTGACCCGGCGCAGGATCGCCTCCATACTGCCGCTTAACACCATCTTCCCCTGGTCGATGATCCCGATGTCCGTACAGAGCTCGGAAAGCTCAGAGAGGACGTGGGAACTGATCAGAATCGTCTTTCCCTGCTCCCGCAGCTCTTTTAGGATCTCCTTAAATTCAAACCGGGTTCTCGGATCCAGACCGGAAGTCGGCTCATCCATGACGAGAAGGGCCGGATCGTGGATCAGCGCCCTCGCCAGACACAGTCTCTGCTTCATACCGCGGGATAAGCCGTCCACATAGAAATTCACCTTGTCATCCAGACCAACCTGTTCCAGAAGCGTCATATAACGCGTTCTCGCCTTCAGGCCATAGATTCCATAGCAGGAGGCGAAAAACTCCATATATTCACTGACCTTTAAATTGTCGTATACGCCAAAGAAATCCGGCACATACCCGATCTTAAGCTTCAGCTGGGACAGGCCTCCCGTAACATTCACTCCATTGATCAGTACCTGCCCCTCGTCCGCCTCCAGCAGTCCGGTCATAATCTTGATGGTCGTTGTCTTTCCGGCTCCGTTGGGTCCAACGAAGCCGTAGAGCGCCCCGTCGCCGATATCCATGTCCAGACCATCCAGCGCGTAAAATTTTCCAAATGTTTTTTTTAAGTTTCTGATCTCCAGCATCATTTATCCTTTCCCATAACGGTCAGCATCGGCAGTGTCACCCAGCTGTAATCCGTATTGTTGTCAAAGATATATTTGATTGTCATCGTATTCCCAGGAGACAGATAAGGCTCCAGTTCATCCGCAGTATAAACGTCTTTTCCGGAATCCATCAGATCGTAAATTCCCGTATCATGATTATAGAAGTAGATGCTTCCGCTGAACAGGGACAATCCGTTGTTCTTCTCACCTTCCAGGAATTCGTCCGAAATCTTTTCAAATGTCAGACTCTCCACCTCGATATCATTCCCCAGGGAGTACTCTAAAACCGTCGGATCCATGCCGTAGACGGAATTGCTGGGGGCGTAATACTGGCCGCTCACCACGTGGGGCGCCTTCATCAGCGCCGAACGGTAGGTATAGCCGTTCTTCTTCGTACTGATATCCAGGGCCGAGGTAAACATGGTCATACCGTAGGTCTCAAAGTCCCCCTTTGCCAGAAACTTGCTGTCAGACTGTTCCCTGCCAAACGCTACGATCCGCGCCTCTGGACTGTAGACAGAGGCATACGTATCGAGGTAAAAGCTCAGAATCTTGGAACGGGAAAGCGCCAGCATATAGTTCTCATCCTCGATATCCGGCTTCTCATACTGATATCCGCCCGTTACCCGCTCTGCGATTAAGTAAGAGCTGTTTAACGGATAATTGATGATCTTCAGACCGTCCAGCGACACTGTCTCTCCCGGTCCCAGTTCATCGATCACTACCATCTGTCCATACATCATTACACCGACTTTTTCCACCGGGAACGTGTAACGATTCGTCACCGTACCGCTTATCCGGCCGTCAAACAGTGTGACATTCCCCGTCAGTCCCTGATGCTCCGTGTTAGGACTCTTCTTCACAAGGGAGAAGTACTTGGGAGTGAAGGCAACCACACCCTGCGCGGAAATCTTCGTCTCCTGGAGGCCGTGTTCCACCCTCACCTTGCTCTCCTCGGTGCCTGTGAACTTCGGTACCGGCGTCATATCGTAATAATAGCTTCTGGTAATCGGAAGCAGGTCATAGCCGGGATCCAGGGAAACTGCGTACGGTTTATTATACGGAGTCCTTATGTTGATGTACGTATACTCATCAATGGACTTTTCCGAGGTATCCAGGATCGTGGCATAGGTAAAGAATGTATTTTTAAACCGGGTTCCGACTCCCATAAGATAGATGACAGCCGCAAAGGCAAGAGAAAGAACGACCACTCCTGTCCGGTAAAATCTTCTCCGCTCCTGCTTCTTTAACAGCAGATAAAGCCCCGGGCCCACCAGAATGATATACCCGAGAATCACGATCACATACAGAGGCATGTTCGGCAGCTTATCTACGTTTCCTGTGTTTAAAATACTCTGAACCGACCAGTATTTGCTGGAATTGCCGTAATAGAGATAGGACGATAAGTTATTCAGCTTATCTTCACCCAGAAGGGCGGTCAGAAGTTTATCCACGTAGGAGCGCTGTGTCTCACAGAAGTCCGCGATGTCCACGAAGTCATAAGCTGCAACTCCCACCAGCCCCTTTCCTTTCGGAGTCGATGTGAGAACCGGAAACTCGTCGTTGGCCAGCACTTCGGTACCGCCCTTTAACGAGATGTCTGCACAGGTCAGATTGATAAAGGAATCTCCAGGGCCGTCGGTGGCGTATTCCACGCCCATATCCACGGAGCGCACCTCCGGTGCCGGAAATGCCGTCTCCACGATCTCCTCACGAAACGCTGCCAGGGTATCATTCGCGCGGCCTCCGGTTCCGATTAACAGAGTTCCTCCTCCCCTGACCCATTCCCAGACAGCCCCTGTCTGGCTGTCTGAAAGCTTTCTCGTATCGTAGTCCGTGATCAGAAGCACATCCAGAAGGTCCAGCCCCGCCGCCTTATCCGGCATGGTATCCGCCGTCATATGAAATGTCTTTGTCCTGACTGAACTGTAATTGACCCCCACGCCGTTTAAATAGTTCAGACGGTCCGGGGAATCAGAAAGAATGCCCACATACAGTTCTGCAACTTCGCGGCTCACATTGATTCTCAGCCGCTTGCGCACAAGCTCCGTGCCATTCCCATCGAACAGCTTTACATACAGAATCTCGCCTCTGCCCGCGGGAATATCCAGGGATTTCTCCAGCTTCTCCTCAGCGCCTAAGGATACCGGATAATCGTAGTCATAAATATCATAGTCGGACTCCATCGCCTGGATTCGAATCGTTCCTTCAAACGCCTTCTGTTCCTGATTGGCCAGAGAGATGCGAACCGGCACATAGCGGCCGCTCTTGGCCGCTCCGTCATATCCGTAAGCCACATCCATCACGACCGGCGACGACGCCAGATAGATATCGGACTCCGTATTTAAGTTATTGGCCGGCTCCGTCATCGTTTGCACAGCATAGGCCGTTACACAGGAGGCAGGCAGTAGAACACTGCCTGCCATACTCAGTATCACTGCCCATACAAGGGTATTTTTTCTGAATCTCATCCTTTTGTCATCCTATCTTTCCAAAGTTTTCCTTGTTAACGTCAAAATTCACTTTCAGTTTCACCGTAAATACCGTACCGGACAAATCGCTGGTCACAGTGATTGTACCGCCGTGCATATCCACGATATTCTTTGAAATGGCCAGGCCCAGTCCGGTCCCTCCCGTATTGGTGGAACGGGACTGTTCCACACGGTAAAACTTGTTAAAGATAAGCGGCAGTTCATCCGCAGGGATTACATAGCCGTAGTTGATAACAGAAACTGTGACAATCTCATCATCCGCATGCAGCTTTACCATGATCCTTTTTCCATCCGCACCGTATTTGATGGCATTGTTGATCAGATTGTCGAAAAGCCGGGCCAGAAGATTCCCGTCCGCGGTAATCACCTTGGCGGGAACGTTGCTCTGCAGTTCATACGATAAGTTTTTGTCTACAAAGCTGGGATAAAACTCTTCCAGCAGCTGGCTGAGCAGTTTTACCACATCCACCTGGGCCACATGCATGGTTAGCTTTCCGTAATTCATCTTTGTAAAACCAAATAAGTCCTCGATCAGTTTTTCCAGACGCTTCGTCTTCACATAGGCAATATTTATGTACTTTTTCTGCAGCTCCGGATCCAGCTTCACATCTCCGGAGAGCAGCTCTAAGTAACCGATAATAGAGGTAAGCGGTGTCCGCAGGTCATGTGCCACATTGGTAATCAGTTCATTCTTGGTCCGCTCCGACTCTCTCTCCTTATCCATCAGTTCCTTTAATTCTTCTACCATCTTATTCAAATTGGCGGCCATGGAAGAAAACTCGTCGTCTCCCTCCACCTCCACGGTGACATTCAAATCCCCTTCGGAAATGTTCTGCATGGCGTCGGAAATCTTTGTGATATAGCGGAGCGACTTTTCCTGAAGAATCATAAATGTGACGGTAAAGACAAGGATGCCAAACAGCACATACATCAGAATAACCACCACATCAAAGGTTACGAGAATCGATATAAAGAAATTATCGATTCCCGCATTGTCCATATAGGTGGCGATCAGAGATACGTTGGTAACGAGAAAGACCTCGATCAGGACGGTAACGACCGCGCTGTAAAAAATATTTGTTATCACACGGGTGCGGAAGCGCCGGTTCATATCATTTTTCAATTTTGTACCCTACCCCCCACACTGTGGTGATAATCTTATTCTGCCTTGTGTCTTCCTTCATCTTGCCGCGCAGACGCCTGA
>OLPX01002645.1_pt1 | contig 10190 bp, 9 predicted proteins | sample 1672491 | NCBI WGS metagenome assembly OLPX01 (sample SAMEA3136692, study PRJEB25190) | human gut metagenome | biome: human gut; feature: human-associated habitat; material: faeces | place: Austria | collected 2013 | reverse complement strand
CAATTTTTGCAAACTTTGTATATAATATAAAAAGAATTTTAATTGAAAAGGGAGATTTTTGTGTCGGAAGAAAACGCATCTAAATTTTTTGAGAATTACTTTGATAGTGACCTTCAGGAGTACATCTATGACATTCTGTACTATCATCAAAAAAACAGTCAAAAATATAATGACTTAATCCACGAGCAGGAGATTTACAAAAGCTCCTCCGAAGCTGTTAGACAGGTATTAGAACGCTTTATTCCTCAAAAACTTAGCGAAGAAGAATGTAAAAACGTCATTAAATTTATAGAAAATAATAACCTTATGATGATTGAAGAATGCAAAGCGTCTTACCGTCAGGGAGTTATAGACGGAATGAATAGAAAAAAGATGCTGTCTGATGAATAAAAAGAGGGGCGGGCATTACGCCCGCTCCTTATTTCACCTAACCTTAAACCCATTCTAAACTCAACAATTTTCTCCATCATCCGTCATTGCGTCATATCCTGATTCTCCAGTTCTGACTTTGACCACATCCCGTACGTCATAAACAAAAATTTTTCCATCTCCGATATGTCCAGTATAAAGTATTTTAACAGCGGCTTTAATAACATCTGATACAGGTACTCTGCACACAACTATATCCACTTTTATTTTAGGCAGAAGAGTAGCCTCAACAGGTACGCCGCGGTAATACTCACTGCTGCCTTTCTGCATTCCGCAGCCGAGCACATGCGTGAGAGTCATTCCTGTTACTCCGATTTCATTTAATGCGTGCTTTAGAGCTTCAAACTTAGATTCTTTACACACCACCGTTATTTTTGTAATAGTATGACCATCCTTATCAACTTTCTTTTCCGTATTATCCGGCACTCTAATTATCGGCACAGCAGATTCGGGAGTTTCCTGTCCCACTGTCTCTGATCTTCCTGTCAAAATAGTCGGCACATTTAGCATAAAGTCCGCATAAGAAGAGGCTAGGCCATGTTCATGTATATCAAGCCCTTCTATTTCTTCTTCAGCACTCGCTCTAAGCCCCATAGTATGCTTAATAATTAGAAATACAATGGTCATCGTTACAGCGACCCACGCTATTACTGTTATAACTCCTAATGTCTGAATACCTAAAAAGCTGAAACCGCCCCCGTAAAATAAACCGCCTTTTGCTGCAAACAAACCCGTCATTATTGTCCCGGCAGCTCCGCAGCACCCATGAACGGCCACAGCTCCAACCGGATCGTCTATCTTAAGTTTCTTGTCAATAAACTCCACAGCAAACACAACCAAAATACCTGCCACAGTACCAATTACGGCCGCTCCGAGCGGCGTAACACTGTCACAGCCAGCCGTAATCGCAACAAGACCGGCTAAAGCGCCATTTAGAGTCATAGAAACATCAGGCTTTTTATATCTAACCCATGTAACAACCATAGTAGCAACTGTAGCACAGGCAGCGGCAAGATTAGTCGTTACAAAAACCGAAGCCGCCAACGACGAACTCTCTGTATCTGACATAGCTACTGTTGAACATCCGTTAAATCCAAACCAGCAGAACCAAAGTATAAATACTCCGAGAGCCCCCAAAGTTAACGAATGCCCGGGTATTGCGACGGATGTCCCGTCCTTTTTATATTTTCCTATACGTGGACCAAGAATTTTTGCGCCTACCAGAGCGGCCACTCCGCCAACCATATGTACTGCTGTGGAACCCGCAAAGTCATGAAAACCTAATTCACTGAGCCATCCGCCGCCCCAAACCCAATGTCCTGAAACAGGATAAATCACTGCGCTTATAACCATACTGTAAACAATATATGCGGAAAATTTGGTTCTCTCTGCCATTGCTCCCGAAACAATGGTCGCCGCGGTGGCGCAAAATACTGTTTGAAATATTAAAGTTGCAAAATTATAATCACCGGGCAAAGCGTTTGCTCCCTGGAAAAATGACGGAACCGACAGCCAGCCGCCAAAGACATTTGCGCCAAACATAATTCCAAAACCTAAAATCCAAAAAATTGGGGTTCCTAAACTAAAATCCATCAGATTTTTCATAATTATATTACCCGCGTTTTTTGCTCTTGTGAAACCGGTTTCGACCATAGCGAACCCTGCCTGCATAAAGAATACCAAAGCTGCTCCCAGCAGCACCCACGCAGTATCTAAACCCGTTGCCAAATCCATAATGTTCATAACTTTTTCCTCCTTATTTTTAATTCCGGCTGTTTCGCCGTATATATATAAAAGAAAATGGGGCCTGAGAAAATTACTCTCAGACCCCATTGTCTATTATCTTATTATTTACTTTTTAAAACCTATAACTTAGAAATATTTTGCCGGAATGCTATATTACTCCTGGATAGAGAACAGCAAATCTCCATAGGTTGGGAACGGCCAGTATTCTTCAGGAGTATAAATCTCCATTTGGTCTGCTACTTCCCGAACCTCAGCCATATCTTTCAACACTTTTTCATTATAAAATACAGCCTGCTCCAAACCTTCTTCCATAGCAAGGGCTTCCTGAACGCTTGAATCAAGAGCTTCAACCGTTTCAAACAGTCTAAGTTCTAACTCAGAAAGCAATCTAATCATCTTTTCTTCAAACACGCAAGAAACCGAACCGCCCATTTGTCTCTTAGAAACAACAGTATCGCTGAGTTCTTTAACATATTTCGCGACAGCAGGCGAAATATCACGTCTTGCCATTTCAAGCATCGTTTTTGCCTCAATATTGATAGCCTTGCTGTAATTCTCAAGATTTATTTCGTATCTTGACAGCATTTCATCACGAGTGAGTATACCGTGCTTAACAAATAAGTCTATACTCTTTTCAGTAACAAAAGCCGGCAATGCTTCAGGCGTGCTTTTTAAATTGCAAAGACCTCTGCGTTCAGCTTCAGCAACCCATTCGTCTGAATAGTTATTACCGTTAAAAATAATCCTTTTATGTTCTTTCATAGTATCTCTTACTATGTTATAAATCTCGCATTTAGGGTTTGACGATTTCTCAAGTCTGACAGCAAACTGGTCAAGTATCTCGGCAACAGCTGTGTTTATAATAAAGTTCGGTCCTGAAATTGAAAGAGCCGAGCCGGGCATTCTAAACTCAAACTTATTCCCTGTGAATGCAAACGGCGACGTTCTGTTTCTGTCGGTTGTATCCTTCGCAAAATCAGGCACAGCATCAATACCGGAGTTCATCACCTCATTACATCTGTTCTCAAAATCACTGTCCTCTTCAATAGAATCCAGCACTTCTTTGAGATCATCTCCAATAAATACAGAGATAATAGCAGGCGGAGCCTCATTTGCACCAAGTCTGTGGTCGTTTCCTGCCGTTGCCACAGACGATCTTAAAAGATCCTGATATTCGTCCACAGCCGCTATCACAGCGGACAGGAACAATAAAAATCTAGGATTGTCATGAGGGGTCTTGCCGGGTTTCAGCAAGTTTTCGCCCTTGTCTGTCGAAATCGACCAGTTGTTATGCTTGCCGCTTCCGTTTATTCCTTCAAAAGGCTTTTCGTAGAGCAGGCATTTCATACCATGTCTTTCAGCAACCTTTTTCATTATCTCCATAGTAAGCTGATTATGGTCAGTGGCTATATTAGCTTGTGTAAAAATAGGAGCGAGTTCATGCTGTGCCGGTGCCACTTCATTATGTTTTGTCTTTGCAAGTATACCCAGCTTCCAGAGTTCCTCGTCCAGATCCTTCATATACTCTGAAACTCTTCTCTTAACCACTCCAAAATAATGGTCGTCAAGCTCCTGTCCTTTTGGAGCCGGAGTTCCGAACAAAGTTCTGCCCGTATATGTAATATCTTTTCTCTTTAAAGCTACCTTTCGGTCTATTAAAAAGTACTCCTGTTCAGGACCGACTGTCGTTATAACTCTGTTTACGTCAGTTTCCCCTATCAGGTGAAGAACCCTGACAGCCGAGTTACTGAGAGCTTCCATTGAACGCATAAGTGGCGTCTTTTTATCAAGCGCTTCGCCTGTATAAGAACAGAATACAGTTGGAATACACAGTATACCGTCTTTAATAAAGGCGTTTGATGTTGGATCCCACGCGGTATATCCTCTTGCCTCAAAAGTTGAACGCAGACCTCCCGATGGAAAACTGGAAGCGTCCGGCTCGCCTTTAATCAATTCTTTTCCGCTGAACTCCATAATCACGCTGTCGATACCGTCAGGCTGTATAAAGCTGTCGTGCTTCTCAGCCGTAACGCCAGTCATAGGCTGGAACCAGTGAGTAAAATGAGTTACACCATTTTCTACCGCCCAGTCCTTCATTGCGTTGGCAACAACATCAGCAACCTCACGCGTAAGAGGCGTGCCCTCCTCTTTGGTCTTCCTAAGCTGTTTGTAAATTCCATCAGGAAGTCTGACCTTTTGCACCGAGTCTTCAAATACGGCACTGCCGAATAACTCGTTCATTTGATCCATAACAAAACATTCCTTTCTTTTTAAAAGTAAATAGAAATGACTAAATAAAAAATAAGGCGCTGCGAGCAAAATACTCACAGCGCCTTTGCTGTCTACGGGATAGATTATACTACGCTGTGAGACCTTTGTCAAGTAATTTTTTGCCTGACGACAATTTTTTCAGCACACTAAACGAAATGCACATTGCAAAGTTTATCAGATTTTAGCAATAATAACGTTTTAATTATCAATATATATGTCTTCTGCTTCGAGCAAAATATTACAGCGCATTTGCTGTATATAAGTAGAAACATCATACCGTAGTATGGACATATTATTTAAAACGATATATAAATTTCCGCCTTAAGTATCTTTTTAAAATTGTATCTTTATATACTGTCCGCTCAGCTCGCCTTACGTGCCGCAAAAGCGGCCTGCCGATGCTCGCTAAATTACTGTCCTATAGTTTTTAAATAAATAAAAAACATAAAATTGTAGGTATTCATCATACTGCGGAAGGTGCACCCAACTTGTATAAGAACGGAAAAAACTCATAAAAACGTCCATTTATATTTCTGCCAACTGCTACTTAGTTTTATAAACAGATGTATCAACTAAACCCATTAGGTTTTTGCTAGATACAGCTTAATCCTATAATCAGCTGTTTTAACTAATAATTTTTGGTCTTTAATGGCGGCCGCTTAGGTATATAAACAGCATGTATTTACTCGACAAGTTGTTTTAATTCGTCAAACCCAATACTGCCCGACAGACACAGACAGAATTATTTTTCGCAATATATTTATTATATGTAAAATTTAAACTATTTCATACAGCTCTCTGGCTTCATCCTTTTTTACATTCTCTTTTACATTTAAAACCCTTATATTCAAAGGCTTTTCACCAAATAATATTTTTATTTCATCTCCGGGCTTCACGTCATATGACGCTTTGACAGTGCGTCCATTTACGGAAACGCGGCCTCCGTCGCAGGCGTCATTAGCCACCGTCCGGCGCTTGATTATCCTGGACACCTTTAAAAATTTATCCAAACGCATTACAATTTTCTCCTTAGTGTTTTTTCAAATAGATTTAATTTTCTCCATTCTCAAACTTCTCAAATTCATCTGTGAAACTCTCAGTATAAGAAGCGAGAGCCAGTTCCGGATCCACACCGGCTCTGCGGCAAAAGTTTACCGCCGCAAACAGGAGCTGACCGCAATCCTTCTCCGGTGCACTATCAGCTTCAGCTACATCATCCGAAATTACAGACAAATTTATCTCATTTTCAAACTTATAACCGGCCTTTTCGGCCTTTTTCTGAATTTTCTCAGCTCGCATAAGCGCCGGCAGATATTTTGATACTCCGCGCAGTTCCTCAGCAATGCTGCTCTGCTCCCTGTCAGCACGTTTTATAGCGTCCCAGTTTTTAAGAACCTCTCCGCTGTCTGCTACTTCGACTTCACCAAACACATGCGGATGTCTGTGAATAAGTTTTCGGCAGATAGCGTCGGTAACGTCATTTATTTCATATTCTCCGCTGTCTTTCCCGATTATTGCATGAAACACTACCTGCAGCAGTAAATCCCCGCTCTCGTCGGCTATTTTTTCAGGATTCCCGCCGTCAATTGCCTCAATCAGTTCATACCCTTCTTCAATAAGATTTTTCTTTATACTCTGATGAGTCTGCTCCCTATCCCAAGGACAGCCGCCCGGCGCACGCAAAAGTGAAACAATTTCAACCAGGTCATCAAACGAATATTTATCTTTCGTATCTTTAAAATTCATCCTCTTCAGCTCCAATTTATTTTATCAGTTTAAACTTTTCTAGTATACCGGCTATTTTTTCGCCCTTAGGCATATTCATAATATCCTCACGTTTTATAGCTCGAACAGCGAAAATCATTATTACATATATTATTCCGCAAATAAGAATTTCTAAAACAGTGAGAACTCTTGAAGTTGGCAGAATACCGGATAAAAAGTATCCGCATACACCCATAACGCCGGCCGCAATCAATGGTTTTATAAGTATATCAAGAGGTTTAAACCTTATGTTTGCAATACGTACTATCTGAACGGTATTAAGCACCGCTATGATTAAATAACAGATAAAAGTTCCTATAGGCGCTCCGTCAATACCTAAGTACGGGATTGCTATATAGTTGAAAATTACCTTGGCGGCTCCGCCTATCAACATATTTACAACCGGATAATAGACTTGACTGCAGTATTGCATTTGTGACTTGTACTACGGCAACCGGTATTATTGCTATTGACAAAATGCTTAAAACCACATGCGCATTGTCGTCACTAAACAACAGACCTAAAACACCGCTGGACAGCACCGACATTCCTATAGCGCACGGCGCACCGAACAGCATGGCAATTCTTATAGCGCTCTCAGTGATGCTTCCTGCCTCGCCTTTTCTGGCTCTAGCCAAAGCTGATGAAATTGCGGGAACTATACTCATTCCCAGAGCCACAACCAAGGTTAACGGCAGGTTAAACATAGTCAGAGCTTTTCCCGTGTACATTCCATAAAGAGTTGAGGCTTTCTGTGAATCAAGCACCGCACCGGTCCACCCTGCTCCAACGGCCTTATCATAGAATGACGTCCCTTGTTCAAACATAAATGCGTACTCGTTAAACACGTTCGGATTAGTAACCAGCCTACGGCTTATTGTTGTCATATCTATAAGAGTTGTAAGACTTGAAACAGACGCCCCTATAGTTATTGGTATTGCTATCATTATCAGTTCTTTTAAAATGGTTCTTTTCGGTCTCAGCTTTTCCTGGGCCGCTGTCATCGGCGCAATATTTTTAGCATGCCGCTTTGCACCTATAGCCAAGCATATGTATATTACTGACAGTAACAGGAACGATAAAAGAGTTCCGGCAGTCACACCAAAAATGGCTCCGGCAGACGCATAAACTGTACGCATATGGGCGGTGTCTACCTGGCGTGTTACAAAATCTATCACCTTGTCCAAATTCGGAACAATAGTCATCCCCATAAAGAACGACGCCATGAGCAAGCCTATAACCATCTTACCGCTGGACTCTATTACTTCAGAACCTGCGGTTGGGAACATATTTTGTCTGCCTTGAAAATAGCCTCTCATTGACGACGCCAAAGATACAAAGAAAACTGCCGGCGAAATAGCTTTTATACCAAGCTCTGCATCCGGAATTCCAACCAAACCTGCCAGCTGTTTTGCAAAAACAAATAGAATTATACTGCCGACCAATCCTATAACAGCCAAAAATGAAATCGCCGTCTGAAATACTCTTTTGGCATCAGTTTCATCATTTCTAGCCATACTCTCTGCAACCATTTTTGATATAGCTATCGGAAATCCGGCCGTAGCGACTATAAACATAAACGTGTATATTTGATATGCCACATTAAAATAACCGCTTCCGTCATCGCCAATCAAATTAATAAGAGGTATTTTGAATACTGCGCCTATTATTTTTACAATCAGGCTGGCTATACCCAAAACTAAAGCCCCCTGCATAAAATGGCTTCCTTTTGAACCGCCTTTTGTTTCAACTTTAGTTGCTTCTGTTTTTTCCAAAAAATCCTCTCCTCAATCGTAAGTTAAACCGCTTTATCTGTAAATTATAAACTTCAAAAAGTCACTCTTTTTATTATATTATATAAGATTTTAAAAAACAACTCTGTTCTGTCATGATTTTATAAATAATATATAAAAAAATTATTAAGTTTTTATAACCGAAACTTCTAGTCTTCAAACCTCCGAAACATCCGGCTGAATACTGTCCCGTTAACAAATTTTCTAACTGCCCACGCAATGAGAGCGGCTAATGCTATGCCACCCAATACATCAGTAGGGTAATGGACATATAAATACATTCTTGAAAATCCAATTAAGCACGCTAAAACTACAAGCGGTATTCCTATCTTTTTTGAATATCCAAAAATTATAAACGCTGTTGTAAAAACAGCCAGGGTATGTCCTGACGGGAAGGAGTAGTCCCTGGGAATCCTAACAAGCATATCTATACTGTCATTTATCCAGCAGGGTCTCATTCTGCCGATAAGCGGTTTTAAAATGATGTTTCCCAAAACCAAGCACAGCAGCAGTCCGATCAAAACCGAAGCCCCGCATCTTCGATATTTTTCAGTGCATAACATTATGACTCCCACCGCAATCCAAAGCAGTCCTCCGGAACCAAAATCGGTTATGATAGGCATGATGTAATCCATAAAAGAACTGTTTAATGTGTTTCGAATAAATTCCAAAACCGCAAAATCTATTTTTGTAATAAATTCTATCAAATCCCGTCCTCCTGTCATAAATAAATCACGCCTAGATTAGTTTAACGCCAAATTTTTGATATATCTTGCAAAATTATGTTATATAATGTAAAATTAATTATTATATGCGAAAGGTATCATAGTCTATGAATATTTTGAGCCGCCTTGTAAATCTTGTTTATCCATCTAAATGCAGCTTCTGCGGAAAGTTAATAAGTTTTCAAAAATCCGGCATTAATATATGCAGTGAATGTATGGATAAGATAAAATTCTGTGCCAGCCGCAAGCGCTGCAAAGTCTGCGGCACGCCGCTTGGAAACCCTCGTTACCGCTTCTGCCAAAGTTGTTTTAGAAAAGCTAAGTCAAATATATGCACCTATTATAATGGTATTACTGCTGCTGTGGAATATGACCGAAATTCCAAAAGAGGAATACTTAATCTCAAACACGCCCGAAGCCTAAGTTCAGTGAACACATTTTCAAATTTAATAACAGCAATGGTTAAAAATGATTTTGGCGGCGTCAACTTTGACTATATCACAGCTATACCGCCGCGGCGCCAGCGTATGAAAGAAATAGGGTTTGACCAAAGCGGTGCGCTGGCAAAAAAGACTGCCAAACTGCTCAGTGTAAAATATTATCCAAACCTTTTTAAACGAATCAGACAAACCAGTAAACAAACAGATCTTTCTAGCTTTGAAAGACAGCAAAATCTGAACGGAGCTTTCGGTCTCAAAGGAAACAGCGATAATATTCAAGGCAAAACTATCCTGGTTATTGATGATGTTACGACCACAGGCGCAACATTCAATGAATGTGCAAGAGTGTTAAAACTTTCCGGCGCCAAAGCTGTGTATTGCGCGGCAATAGCCACAACTGAGAAAAATAACGGTGACAGAGACAGTTTCACTTAAAAATATATAAGACATTTCTTATTTTTTCTATACAAAAACGGAGCAAAGCGAACTTTGCTCCGTTGTGGTGGAGGGAGATGGATTCGAACCATCGAAGCAAGATGCAACAGATTTACAGTCTGCCCCCTTTGGCCACTCGGGAACCCCTCCATGTTTAATTAGCGCCGTTTATGCTGTCTCGCGTTAACGACCTGACTATGATAACATATTTAGAATAGCTTGTCAATACTTTTTTGAAAAAATTTTTTTAATATCCGGCTTTCTTATCTTTCGATTTCAACATAACCCCGCTCCTCAGACATTATTCTTTTACAATGGCGGCCATAATATTTTCCTGTGTGGCATCCTGCGCAAGCAGCTCCCCAGCAAGGCGCCCCTCCTTAAGAACCACGATCCTGTCACACATGCCCAGGAGTTCCGGCATCTCCGATGATATCATCAGAACCGCCTTCCCCTCCTTTGCCAGTTCCTGGATCAGCTGATAGATCTCAAATTTAGCTCCCACATCGATTCCCCTTGTGGGTTCATCCAAAAACACAATATCAGGCTGTGTCAAAAGCCATTTTGCAACCACGGTCTTCTGTTGG
>OLPX01002641.1_pt1 | contig 10230 bp, 8 predicted proteins | sample 1672491 | NCBI WGS metagenome assembly OLPX01 (sample SAMEA3136692, study PRJEB25190) | human gut metagenome | biome: human gut; feature: human-associated habitat; material: faeces | place: Austria | collected 2013 | reverse complement strand
GGAATCTCGCTGGCGTTCGCGGCCTCTGCGGTGCCATCGGTTCTCTCGATTTCGCCGCTTACAGGGCCGGAGGGAACGCCGCCGCATAAAGCACCGTTTTCCCCACCGTCATACTGTGTAACGGCGGCGGAATCGTTACTACGTGTGGCCAGAAAAGGCTGTGTGAAGTGCAATACCGGAAATATGCCGATCACCAGGAATAACAGTAGAACAAAGCACACCTGTGCGGCCGGCCGGCGATAGAAGGGCTTGGCGCGCCAGATGTCACGAGAGGATTGTTTTCCCTTAGTACATTCCATATGCTGTTTTGCCAGCTCCAAAGTGCGCTGTTCAAAGTCCTCCGGCAATCGGAGATGATCCATTGCAGCCCGATACCGATCTATGTTTTCTCGAGAACGATGATTTTCTTCCGGCTTCATTCGTCAAACCCTCCTTTCAATGTGTTTTTTAAGGCTGCACGGCCGCGTGCAAGCCAAGTGCCCACTGTAGCGGGCTTTTTATGTAGAATTTCTGAAATCTCATTGATGCTGTAACCTTCGTAATAGTGAAGATAAATTACGTTGCGGTAATTTTGTGGCAAAGCAAGGACCGCCTCCATCACCCCAGTTTCTTCCTTGGGCATGTAACTAAGATCCTCAGAAAGGCCCTCGGTACGGCGGTTCCAAAAGCTCTTAACATGGTTTTTGCAACGATTGATGGTGACACGTATGAGCCATGCCTTTTCATGCTCTTCGCTGTCAAAATGAGGCTGCTTTGTCAATACACTCATAAAGACGTCCTGAGCAATGTCCTGAGCGTCCTGTAAATTCTTTACATTGGAGAAAGCGATGCGCAGTACCATAGCGGAATATTTTTGCAGCAGCTCGGCGAATTCCGCCTGCTCCTTATGTTCCACCTTGCGTCCTCCTCTCCTCTAATGATAATACAAGCGATCCGGCCCAAACTTTTCATAGGATGACAAAATCCTCCTATGGAGAAGCATTCGCTGTGGCCGGAGGGAAACCCTTTCGGGATCATCCAACGGAATTGCTTTTATTAATTATAAGATAAAGAGCGGGTTTATACAAGGGTGTACGGTCAGACGCAACAACCGGCATACAGATGATTTTCAAAACCACTTGTGTGTAAAGGCAGTTCCTATCGGGAAAATATTTCCACAAAAACGATTCGGTTTTGAAGTTGTACTGTGCCAGAGAGGCATGGAGCGGTCCTCCCATAGCCGTAGAATGGGGGTTTCCCACTTCCTTCGATATGCCGCCGGCTGCTCCTGGATCGAAGCCCAAAATACTAAGGGGAGGTTTCCATTTTTCTGAACAATGGACGTTCGTGGCGGGGTTTGGTTGGATGTGGTTCAGTAAAAGGAAATTCTTTACCCTTGGAAGGGAACGCAACTGGTGCGACGAATTTCTGCCAATACGCCTGCAAAAAATATATACAAAAAAGACGCCCTCCAACCGCTTAAAAGCGAAGGAAGGCGCCCTTTACAATATCTTGTGTTTATGATGCGATCATGGTAGTTGGATAAATTTGCCTATAGAGGCAAGCAAGACAGACTATCACGATGGCGTGTCAGGTTTTCCTATATCGGAATGTAGGCAAGCGAGTCCGATCGTCAAATCCGTTATGACTTGTATTTGCCTATATCCTAATAGGCAAATACGGTTAGCCAATTTAGATTTCCAACAAGTGGTTGGAAGGCCGGCAAAGAATTTAGATTATGCGACTGACGCATAGCAAAGCAATTGAGCAGCCTGCCCGTCGAATGTACAATAGACGCCGGTCTTTTCTCCGGGGTTGCCAACCGCGTGAATCTGGTAGTAGTAATCATTACCGGAGCGGCGAACGATGGTTGCGCCCAGCACTTCACCGTTGCCAACCGAAAAATGCGGGGTAGTTCCCTGTGGTACCGTTACTTTCAAAGTGTAGGCCGCATTTTTTGGCAAAGAAACCGGAGCAGTGGTGTCGCTAACGGCCTTTATCTGTTTAGCAGGTGAATTCACGGCGGCTAGGTTCGCCTGGCCCTCTGTGAGCTGTGCGGCGTCACTGACGAACGCATCCCCATATTTACCATTGTATGTCACAGAAATGTTGTGGCCACCGGAAGAAAGGTTCTTGACCAGAATCTTGCCCACAGAATTGGTCTTGGCCTGGACGGATTTTCCGCCATCTACCTGTACAGAAATGGTAGCATTGCCCAGCGGGCTGGAACCGTCCATCACTTGAATGGTTGTTTCATAATTGGCGGGGATCTGACCGTTGTTCACCATACGGATGCGCTTTTGTAACGCATAGGTAAAACTTCCACCACCCTGCTCGGTAAGTTGGCGGATATAATCTGCCGTGACAAGGTCCAACGCAGAACCTTCCGCCACATAGGGCAGACCGGCCAGCATGGTATAACCATCGCCTCCGGCAACCTCAAAATCGTTGGAGACAAGTAGGAGTTTTGTGGTTGTGTCGTTACGGTTCAATTTTTGGGTGTCCTTTCCATTGGAATCCAACAACACAATTTCGGTCACACGGCTTCCGACTGGCTTGGCGATGTCAAAGGTAAAGCGCATGCCGCCGACCTGCGGGAACGAACCCTCGGCAGAGGTAAATGCACCATCTTTTGCCTCATTTTTTACGCCATTTTCCAAAGCAGCATAGAGTTTATCGGGCGTCACTTCCTTCACAGACAAGGAGTTGCCAAAAGGAAGGACATTGATGACATCACCGACGGTAATCTTTCCGGCGGGAATGGTCGTACGCACGCCGCCACCATTTTCCAGGGAGACCATCGGCAGGTTTTCATACTGCGTTTGACCGGCAATCAGCTCTTTTCCTCCATAGATCATTGCATCCGCAATGAGGCTACCAAGGTTTGTCTCACCCACACGGCAAATGTTCATTCCATGGTAGGTGCCTCCATACAAGCTGGTATCGGTAAAACCGACCTCCTGCTCCAGCGTGGGAGCCAGAGCCTCAGCCATACGATCATACAGGGCGGTGACGGTTGCGTCTGCCTGGAACTGTTTTCCCACCTCGGCGGGGGTGAGGTTCGACGCCGTAATCGTCAGATTGCCGGACGAATCAAAGGAGAGCACCATCTTTCCAAGGTTGGCGGCGCCGGTACCCGTCTGCTGGATGACCGTATTGCCGACTTTGGTGCTTTCGGTGCTGTGGCTATGCCCATCGATAATCGCGTCAATTCCTGCCACCTGTTGCGCGATTTCATGGCTGGTGGGCTTGCTGGCCCCGTCGATTCCCACATGCATGATGCCGATGATTGCATCTGCTTTCTGCGCCTGTAAGGCCGAAACTTGGGCTTTTGCAGTTGCAATTTCGTCGGCGAATGTTACACCCTTTAGGTTGTTCGGATTGGTTTTATAAGCGGTCTCTGTGGTAGAGATACCAAAGAAACCGATTTTCTTACCTGCGACAGTTTTTATAAACCAGCCGCCATTTTCATCATAGAGGTCTCCCGAACCCTTTGTCTTGGCGCTGTTGACCCCTTTTAGAAGAGTCTGGCCGTTGTCCATTGCATTTGCAGCCACAACGGGGAAACCGGCCAACTTGGCGTTCGACAGTGCCGCATCGCGGCCATAATCGAATTCATGGTTGCCCAATGTCATACCGTCGTAACCAGCCGCATTCATCAGTTTGATGATGTCTGCGCCTTGGCTGTAGGTAGCCAAGGCAACGCCTTGGGTGGCGTCGCCCGCGTCGATCAGCAGGGAGTTCGGCGTGTTGGCCTTGACGTTTTTCAATACATCCATACCGATCTGTGTGAGCGTCCCGTCCTCCGCATAAGTGCTGTTCACTTTTCCGTGGATGTCGTTGGTATGATAGATCGTCACGGTTGTGGAACTCGCAGCAAAAGCGGCCGTACCACAAAATGTACCGAATACTAGGGTCAATATAAGCATTAGGGAAACGAACCGGGAACTCTGCTTTACAGACATTCTGTTTTACCTCCTTCATAGAAACAAAACCTTTTCGTTTGTATGGGTTCCATTTCGGATACACTGCCGATTGTCACAGTGGTCCAACAAAATTTAGAATAGCACAATTTGGTAGGAAATACAATTCTCCCTTAAAATTTAAGAAATTGGTAAGGCGTCCTTTTCAAAAGTAGCCGTAAAATAGCTTTTATAATAGGTATCATAAGTGAAGAGAGTGTCTGGAAACAATGGAGTGAAGAAGTTCTTTCGACAGAGACTCTTCCGCAAGTTATCAGAAAAACATAAAATAGCCTTCACACAGCGGTCACATTGTATTGGCATAATAAAAGCACACCGAGGGGAACGAAAGAAACCCAAGGGTGCATGAAGAAAACAATCGACTTGCGATAAAGGTTCTCTGGGAAAGGAAATGAGCTTATGTATAATCCGAATGAAATGGACAATACTCAAAACGAAGGGTTAAACATCCCGCAGGAAAACAAGTTGGAGGCGGACGCCGCTTCCACAGAGCAGAATGCCGCTGAAAAGGCTGTGGCGGAAGAAAAGAACGAGCCGGTACAGACAGCTCCGGAAGCTGTACAGGGTCAGGAAGGCCATACAAAACCGGCCTCAAACGAAATGCCTGCCGGACAGCCGCAGGCGCTTCTCCTCCTGTTCTCTGGAGGAGTTCTTTGCCGCTTCTCCCCCTTCGGATGAATCCAGCCAGCTATACCAGTTATCAGGCAAACTATGGCCAGCAGCCGTACAATGCTTACAACAATCAACCGGGGAATGGACCCTATCAAAACACTTATGGCGCCTATCCCAATGCAAACGGGCAGCATGAGTACAGCGGCCATCAGAATCAGGTGATGTGGCAGGGCGACTACTACCACAGCTACCAAAACCCATATGCACAGGCCGCGCCAAAGCCGCAAAAACCTAAGAGAGAAAAGAAGCCGATGTCCAAGGGTAAAAAAACCGCCTTGAAGGTTCTTGCAGGGGTTATGGCGTGTTTGATGGTTTCGGTTGGTTCGATCGGCGGCTTTGTTGCCCTCATCAACAACGGATACATTTCCGTCAATAACTCTGGCAGTTCTACGGAACCCGCGTTTACCATCAATAAATTGGTGGGAAACAGTCAACCGACTAGCACGGTTTCGGGGGAACTCACACCCCAGGAGGTGGCGAAGAAAGTCATTCCTTCCGTCGTGTGTATCCAAAACTATCAAAACACCAACAATAGCAACATTCTGTACTTCTTTAATGGGGTACCGCAGAATGGGCAGGCCGGCGATGAAGTATCCCCGGCAAGCGAAGGTTCTGGAATCATTGCCACAAGCGATGGATATATCATCACCAATGCGCATGTGGTAGAAGGAGCCTCTTCTCTGAAAGTGATTATGTCTGACGGCAAAAGTTATGAGGCAAAGCTGGTTGGCAGCGATAATATCACAGACTTGGCCGTCATCAAAATAGAGGCCACCGGTTTGCAAGCCGCTGAATTTGGTTCTTCCAGCGATTTGGAGGTTGGCGATACTGTGATGGCAATTGGCAATCCAGGCGGTCTGGAACTGAGTTCCAGCGTAACGCAAGGAATTGTTTCAGCGTTGAACCGCCAGATCACCAGCAGCGATTCAGGTTACACCATGGACTGCATTCAGACGGATACAGCGATCAATCCCGGAAATTCCGGCGGTGCTCTGGTGAACATGTACGGCCAAGTGGTCGGCATTAACTCGAGTAAGATCGTGGCAGAGGGCTTTGAGGGATTGGGATTTGCTATCCCGATTGACGATGCCCAATCTGTCATCAGCAACCTGAAGGAGTACGGTTATGTCAAAGACAGAGCGGTGCTCGGGATTACTGGCCAATATCTGGACAGCATGTCGGCCCGTTTCTACGGTTTGACGCCGGGCATGTATGTGGCATCCATCAACAATGAGTCCGTTGCGAATGCGGGGATCACTCAGGGATGCATCATCACCAAGATTGACGATACGGAAGTTACCAACAGTACGACCATCACCTCCTATGTCAGCAAGAAAAAGCCAGGTGATAAGGTAACCCTGACAGTCGTCAACGATTTAACCGGTAAGACTTTCACTGCAGAAGTGACACTGGTACAGGCCAGTGGCCAATAATTGCTTACAAGACTCTTTTTCATAAATTCTTCCTTATCCAAACCGGGAGGGGCGGGGCCATACGGCTCCGCCCCTTTCGGCTTTATGCAGGGTTCCCACAAAGAAACAGTAAGTAATTCATTCAGGAAACAATACAAAGGTTTTCAAAATGGAATACAAAGTGCAAAAGGGCGGCCGGAAAACATCGCAAAGAAACCGACTGGACGAACGGAGGGGAAAGGCGGTGAAAAGTGGCCTTCGGGAGATCGGGGAAAGGGGAGACCAAAAAGGAATCGGAAAGGAAAACGGCTAGCAAATTAAAAAGTAAAACAGGATGTCGTTCCCAAAAAGGCGGAGTGGTGGAAGAATGGAAATAAAAAAGACGCCCAGCGGGAAATTCCGCAGGGCATCGTTTGTGTACCGGTAGTAGGTTTTTGACGGGAGGGCTCTGCTCTATGGGGCTTGCCTTTGGTAGCGCCAGGAAAGCGGGCGGTCGAAAGTAGCGGAAATTACCGCACAGGTATGTAGTCGATAACGGCCTCTTCTTCCGTTGCCTCCAATTTAAAGATGACTGGGCGTAGGCCGTCGTTGCAGCTACAAATGGCTACCCCCGGCTTGCGAATCCAGTCGCCATAGTAAAAGAGGCCCTCTCCAGCGCCATGTGCTAGAGCGAATACGTACTGGTAAATGGCTTTCCAAGCTTCGTCGCAGAGCCCTTCCGGCTTGGCATAATCCGCATAGAATACCTGCCCTGCCTTCAGCATGGGACAGGCAGTCAGACCTTCTATTCCATACTCGTTTGCCAATTCTTTGTCCAACGTGGTTTTTAATACGGTAATCCGTACTTTTTTCATACAAGATCCCCCCTGATAGACTAATTTGATACCCTTTCTGGTGTGCGATTGGAAAGTGCCTCGATTTGTTGTAACCACAGCTTTGCGCTTGCATCGCTGGGCATGCGCCAATCGCCGCGTGGAGAGAGCGCTACGCTGCCCACCTTTGGTCCATCCGGCAAACAAGAGCGCTTAAACTGCTGCGCAAAGAAACGCCGGTAAAAAATAAGCAGCCATTTTTGGATCGTTTCTGCATCATAAGTGCCGGCAAATGTGCGAAGCGCCATGCGATAGATTTTTGCCGGTGAAAATCCAAAGCGAAGCATGTGGTAAAGGAAAAAGTCGTGCAGCTCATAAGGACCGACAAGGTTCTCCGTCTTTTGTGAGATTACGCCATCCACAGGGGGAAGCAGTTCCGGACTGACAGGCGTGTCCAGAATATCTTCCAATATATCACAGAGCGCTCCGCCCGCTTGCTGGGCCGCATAGTGCACCAGATGGCGTACCAAAGTTTTGGGGATGGATGCATTGACCGCATACATGGACATGGGGTCCCCGTTGTAGGTCGCCCAACCGAGTGCCAATTCTGAGAGGTCCCCCGTACCGATGACCAGGCCGCCGTTTTGATTGGCCAAATCCATCAAGATCTGCGTGCGCTCGCGCGCCTGTGCGTTTTCATAGGTTACATCGTGCACAGACGGGTCGTGGCCGATGTCGCGAAAATGCCCGCTCACAGCATCGTGGATGGATACTGTGTCGAAGGCCACTCCCAGGAGACCGGCGAGCTGTTCTGCATTGCCTTTTGTGCGCCCGGTTGTCCCAAAACCGGGCATCGTGACAGCCAGGATGCCCTTGCGCGGAAGCTGGAGCGCGTCAAAGGCCCGCACCGTTACCAATAAGGCCAGAGTAGAATCCAATCCTCCGGAAAGGCCTACCACTGCGTGGCGAACACCCGTGTGTTCCAGGCGGGTTTTTAATCCCGCCGCTTGCAGGTGCAGGATCATTTCACAGCGCCCAAAGAGGTCCTGTGCATCCTGTGGGACAAATGGCAAACGCGCAAATGAGCGTGTTATGGGAAAGTCCGGAAGTTCCAACGAGAAAGGAATGGGAGCCGGTCCATCGAAACGGTTGTTCCTGCATCAGACGCTGTAGATCGATTTCTGCGCAGGTTAGCCCTGTGGTGAATGGCTGGCTCTCCGCAAGGATGCCGCCGTTCTCTGCGATTAGATTGTGACCGGCAAAGACCAGATCGGTGGTGGATTCCCCCTCCCCGGCATCCGCATAGGCATAGGCGCAGAAGAGGCGTGCGGATTGATCGCGCACCAGGCCGCGGCGGTAATTTGCCTTGCCGATGACTTCATCGCTGGCAGAGGTGTTCAGCAACAGCGTTGCACCTGCCTGGGCCATATGGGCGCAAGGCGGTTCTGGCACCCAAAGATCCTCACAAATCTCAACTCCCACGGTGAATTCCGGCGTTTCCATACAAGTGTAGACGAGTTCACATCCCAAAACGGTCTCTTGCCCGCAAAATGTGACCGGAACCAGGGTATGGGGCGCAGGAGCAAAGTGACGCGCCTCATAGAATTCACTGTAGTTCGGAATATGGCTTTTGGCAGTAAGGCCCAAAAGTTTTCCCTGGCAGAACACCGCAGCGACATTGTAGAGAGAGGAGCCGAATGCGGCGGGAAGCCCTACGACGGCGAGCAGCGGGTATGCTTTGCTCTCCTCCAACAATTCACCAAGCGCTTGTTCAGCTGCCTGGAGCAGGGTCGTATCGTGAAAGAGATCACCACACGTATATCCGGTCAGGCAAAGTTCCGGAAATACAATGGCGCCAACATGCTGTTCGGCAGCGGTATGCAAAAGCGCCGATATTGCCTCCTTGTTAAAATCACAATCAGCCACACGAATGTGCGGAGTAGCTGCTGCAACTCGAAGGAAACCGTCATTTTTCATAATAGACATCCTTTCTCGTTCCAATTTCCTGAGATTCATGAAATATAGATTAGCATTTCCATTCAGAAGAAAGAAAACCGCCTATATCCGGTCCGGTTGAAAAACAACAGAGGACCTTTTGTTCAGGGTACCGAAGGCGAATCCCCTTGGAAAAATATAGAATAACCGGGACTGTTTTCCAGTGGTTTTACGCAAGAAAAAGGCGATGCAGACGCCTGCATCGCCGATGACGTCCGTATCAGCGGACGGAATAGTCCTTTTCCAATTTTTTATCCGTTGGTGTACACACAACGTCCGGCAACTGCGGGGATAGAGGATCAAAAGTTTCCGCAGTGTAGTGCCGCATTGCGCGGTTGATACGCCGCATGTTTGCAATACATCCACGGATGGATTTCTTTTCGTTGTGCATGCGAAGGACATACCAGTAACAACATAGAGAAGTCTTTCGCGTCAATGCCAGATAGCTTTTGCGGTACTTTTCGAACTGGCCGCTCTTTTCCAGAGAGACGCGGACCATTGCGACAGCTCGGATAAAATCATTGATCTTACTGGCATTGATGGTGGCGAGCGTGCTTCCGCTGCGCTGTACATAATAGTAAAGCGGCTCATCCAAAACGACAACGCGTTCGGCATGTGCAAAGACACGATTTGCAGTAGCCATATCTTCAAAGGCAATGCTGGGAAATTGGATGTTATAGTCGGTAAACAGAGAACGCTTGTACATCTTATTCCACACAAGGCTCTGAATCTGTAGATCGCGCAAAAGTTTATTCATCGCCTCTTCGCGGGTCAAAACCCCTCTGCATCGAAAGGGATATTCCATCGTGAACCCCGAACTGGCATATTGATAATAGTAATAACAGCAGGCAATCTGCGCATCGTTTTCAACGCAAGCACCGTAAAGACGCTCTAGAAAGTTCGGCGCCACATAGTCGTCGCTGTCAATAAAACAGATGTATTCTCCACGCGCAAGGCTTAAACCGCGGTTGCGCGCCTTGGACATGCCCCGGTTTTCCTGATCGACCACCGTGACAAACTCATATTTTTGCTCAAACTCGCGCAAAATGTCCAGGGAACGATCGGTGGAACCATCGTTTACAGCAATGATTTCACGATCCTGAAAGGTCTGTTCTACAAGGCTGGTAAGGCATTTGCGCAGAAATTTTTCCACGTTATAAACAGGAATAATAATGCTGACCGTGGGCGCTTTTGCTTCCATCTTTAGACAGGCCTCCTTTCTTTGATCTCGGGTTACTTCCGTACGGGATTATCCGACGGGGGTGATTGACGCCTCCGGGTCCGGTTGTACATCCGCTGCGGAAGAGGTCCCCGTTTCTGGAACGGCGGGCACAACGGTACCATCTGTCGCCGCAGGGGGCTGTTCCGTTGTCGGTG
>OLPX01002633.1_pt1 | contig 10243 bp, 9 predicted proteins | sample 1672491 | NCBI WGS metagenome assembly OLPX01 (sample SAMEA3136692, study PRJEB25190) | human gut metagenome | biome: human gut; feature: human-associated habitat; material: faeces | place: Austria | collected 2013 | reverse complement strand
ATGGAAGGCTTTATGGATGTTATAGCCGCTTATCGTGCTGGAATTGAAAATGCTGTAGCATCTATGGGGACAGCATTGACGCATGAGCATGTGGAGCATCTTCGTAAGTTCGCAAAGAAAATTATTTTAACGTACGATGGTGACAAAGCAGGACAAGCAGCGACAGCAAAAGCTCTGAATGAATTGCATAATTTATCAGTTGAAATTGTCAGGATTCCTGATAATATGGATCCGGATGAATTTATCAAAAAAAATTCTGCTGATGATTTACAAAATTTACTGACTAAAACACGAATTAGTGATATAGAGTTTCTTTTGAACTATCTGAAGCCAGATAATATCGAAAACTTGCAAGCTCAAATTGAATTTGTTGAACAAATGTCTCCGCTGATTGCACAGGTTCAATCAATCACTGCACAAAATTCCTATATTTATATGTTAGCTGAATTGTTACCTGATTTTGACTACCAGCAGGTGGAGCAAGCTGTTAATAATCATCGTTTAGTAAATAGAAGAGAGCAACAACAGCAATCACATCAACAGGTGTCAAGACTTGACATTCCGGTAACACAACAAGTATCACGGCTAATTAAGGCAGAGAGTCATCTTCTGCAGCGGATGATTGATAATCCTGTAATTTTAAATGATTATCGTTTGAGGAAAGATTTTCATTTCGCAACAGTAGAATTGCAGACTTTGTACGATATTTTAAAAACAAATGGCGAGGTAACGCCACAAGATTTGTCTGAGCAAAATGATTCGGTACAGCAAGCTTGGTATCGGGTCTTAGAAGAAAATCTACCAGAGGAAGTTTCTGAGCAGGAACTGATTGAAGTGGAGCAAACGCGAGATAAGGAATTGCTTCGCAAAGAAAATCAATTGATTGGTAAAAAAGTCCGTGAAGCATCTCATAGTGGAGATGCAGATACGGCATTAGAAGAGCTAGAGCGATTTATTGCTCAAAAAAGGAGAATGGAGTAGGAATGGCTACAAAACAAAAAGAAGTAACAACTTTTGATGTTCAAGTTGCAGAATTTATTCGCAACCATAAAAAAACTGGTACAGCAACCGATGATGAAATCAATGATCGGCTAGTCATTCCATTTACTTTGGAAGCTGATGGCATTGAAGATCTTCTTCAACGGATTCAGGACGCAGGGATTGCTATTACGGATAAAGAGGGCAACCCAAGTGAACGGGTTTTAAATACAGAGGAAGAAGAAGCTGAATTAACAGATGAGGAGTTGCTTGGTAGCAATTCTGCTAAAGTGAACGACCCTGTCCGTATGTATTTAAAGGAAATTGGTGTTGTTCCGCTATTGACCAATGAAGAAGAGCAAGAATTAGCTGTTCTTGTGGAGCAAGGCGACTTAGAAGCGAAACAACGTTTGGCAGAAGCTAATTTGCGGTTGGTTGTCTCTATTGCTAAGCGCTATGTTGGACGCGGCATGCAGTTCCTTGATCTGATTCAGGAGGGGAATTTAGGACTCATCAAGGCGGTGGAAAAGTTCGATTACAGGAAGGGCTATAAATTCAGCACCTATGCAACCTGGTGGATTCGCCAGGCCATCACGCGCGCGATTGCGGACCAGGCCCGTACCATCCGGATTCCCGTTCATATGGTGGAGACCATTAACCGTTTAGTGCGGGTTTCGAGGCAGCTTTTACAGGAGCTGGGCAGAGAACCGTCGCCGGAGGAGGTCGCATCGAGGGTGGACATGCCGGTGGAGCGGGTGAGGGAGATCATGAAGGTATCCCAGGAGCCGGTTTCCCTAGAGACTCCCATCGGCGAAGAGGAAGACAGTCATCTGGGTGACTTCATCCAGGATGATCAGGTGGCAGTCCCGGCGGACGCGGCTACCTTTACGATGCTTCACGAGCAGCTTATGGAGGTTCTTGATACCCTGACGGAGAGAGAGCAGAAGGTGCTCCGTCTGCGGTTCGGTCTCGACGACGGCCGGCCGAGGACGCTGGAAGAGGTCGGCCGGGAGTTTAACGTGACGAGAGAGCGTATCCGCCAGATCGAGGCCAAAGCTCTGCGGAAGCTCCGCCATCCGAGCCGGAGCAAAAAGCTGAAAGACTATTTAGACGATTGATATTGGAGCTGTATATATGAAACTGTCAAAACGGTTAGAAACGGTTGCTTCCTTTGTTCCCAAAGGAAGCAACATTGCTGATATAGGGACGGACCACGGTTACGTTCCCATTTACCTGGTAAGAGAAGGCCTGGCAGAGCACGCGGTAGCCATGGATGTGAGAAAAGGCCCGCTGGAGCGCGCTAAGGCACACGTGGCGGAAGCCGGACTCGAAAACAGAATCGATGTCCGCTTAAGTGACGGACTGACAGGGCTGAAACCGGGAGAAGCGGACTGTGTCGTGATCGCGGGTATGGGGGGTGAACTGGTCATACATATTCTGGAGGCGGGACGCAGCCTGTGGGAGACCATCGGATACTGGGTCCTTTCCCCGCAGTCGGAACTGGATAAAGTGCGCCGTTTCCTGGAAAAAGAGTCATTTTCCATTGTTCGGGAGACTATGATGAAGGAAGATGGAAAATACTATACGGTGATGGGGGTGACCCGGGGCGGTTTATCCGGGGAAAACGACTCTGAACCGCATTACCTGTATGGAAGCCGGCTGATCCGGCAGAAAAATCCTGTTCTCGCAGAATTTCTGAAGAAAGAACAGGAACAGCTGGAACAGATTCTGGATACACTAAAGGACAGCGATACGCCCGCAGCCTTAAAACGCCGCGTGGAAATGATGGAAAAGCTGGCCTGGAACAAGGAGGCACAGGATGAAATGCTTGGAACTGATACAGAAGCTTGAGACACTGGCGCCGTCTGGCTGCGCCTGTGATTGGGATAATGTGGGCCTGCTCGTCGGATGGAAGGAGCAGGAGATTCACAGGATCTTAATCGCACTGGATGCCACAGACGAGGTGGTGGAGGAAGCCGTCCGGATGCGGGCGGATCTTTTACTCACACACCATCCGCTTATTTTTAAACCGCTTAAAAAGGTCAATAACGATGATTTCATAGCCCGCAGGGTGATGGAATTAATTCAGTACAATGTGAATTATTACGCTATGCATACGAATTTTGACGCTGCTCCCGGCTGTATGGCCGATCTGGCGGCAGAGCGGCTGGGACTGACGGAGACGCGTGTCCTGGAGGTTGCCGGAACCATGGAGACAGACGGAAGGCCTGTCGAATACGGGATCGGTAAAGTGGGGCTTCTTCCTTCCGCAATGACGGTAAAGGAACTGGCGCTGCTGGTCAAAGAGCGGTTTCATCTGCCGTTTATTACCGTTTACGGAGAACATGCGGCAGGAGAGACGGTAACGCGTGTGGCGATTGCCCCCGGATCGGGAAAGAGCTCTATTGCATTTGCGGAGAAGGCCGGAGCCGAAGTGCTCGTCACCGGCGATATCGGGCATCATGAGGGGATCGATGCCGCAGCCAATCATCTGACTGTTCTGGATGCGGGGCATTACGGTCTTGAGCACCTGTTTATCGGATTTATGGCTGATTATCTGGAGCGTGAATTCGGAGCGCGCCTGGAGATCCATAAAGCGGCAGCGGCGTTTCCGGCGGCCGTGCTTTAACAGCCTGGTACATTCAAAGCCCCCCGCCGCAGGCAACGGGGAACCAACAAGGAGGTAACAGATGGCATTCGTAACAATCGGTGATGTAACAAAGGAATATCCCAACGGGACGACGTACCTGGAGATCGCGGAGGAATATCAGCCGCAGTACGAGGACGACATTCTGCTGGTGCGGATAAACGGAAAGCTCCGGGAGCTTCATAAGAAAGTGAAATTTGACTGCAGGCTGGAGTTCTACACAGGCAGGGATCAGCCGGGAATCCAGACGTACCACAGGAGCGCTACCTTCCTGATGCTGAAGGCATTTTACGATGTGGTGGGAGTGGAAAAGATCGAGAAGGTTACCGTGGATTTTTCCCTCGGAAAAGGCTATTATATTGAACCCCACGGCAGCTTTACGCTGACAGAGGAACTGATCGGCCGCGTGAAGGCCCGGATGCACGAGTATGTGGAAGAGAAGATCCCCATCATGAAGCGGAGCGAGAATACGGATGACGCCATTGAGCTGTTTCACAGACACCGCATGTATGACAAGGAACGTCTGTTCCGCTACCGCCGGGTATCGCGCGTCAACATCTACAGCATCGGCGGTTTTGAAGATTACTACTATGGCTATATGGTACAGAATACGGGATATATCAAGTATTTTGACCTGTTTCTGTACGATGACGGCTTCATGCTGATGCTGCCCCAGAAGGATAATCCCAAAGAGGTCCCGGTATTTGAGGCGGAGAAGAAACAGAAGCTTTTCCAGGTGCTGAAGGAAAGCGTAAAGTGGGGCGAACGCCTGAATGTCTCCCATGTTGGGGAGCTGAACGAGGTGATCTCGAAGGGAGACATCAGCAGACTGATCCTGATTCAGGAGGCCCTTCAGGAAAAAAAGATCGCTGAGATTGCCGAAAAGGTCACGAAAGAGCGGGATAAAAAATTCGTGATGATCGCTGGTCCGTCGTCCTCCGGCAAGACGTCATTTTCCCACCGGCTGTCGATCCAGCTAAAGGCACAGGGGATGATTCCCCATCCGATCGGCGTGGATGATTACTTTGTCAACCGGGTGGACAGTCCGAAAAATCCCGATGGAAGCTATAACTACGAGGTGCTGGAGTGCCTGGACGTAGAACAGTTTAACAAGGATATGACGGCCCTGCTGGCCGGTGATACCGTAGAGATGCCGCGCTATAATTTTAAGACGGGAATGCGGGAATACCACGGAGACATGTTAAAGCTGGGAAGAGACGATATCCTGGTAATTGAGGGAATCCACTGCTTGAATGACCGGCTTTCCTATTCCCTTCCGGCGGAAAGCAAATTCCGCATCTACGTCAGCGCGCTGACCCAGCTCAACGTTGACGAACACAACCGGATTCCCACCACGGACTGCCGCCTGCTGCGCCGCATGGTCCGGGATGCCAGGACGAGAGGCGCCTCCGCCCAGGATACGATCCGTATGTGGCCGACGGTGAGACACGGGGAAGAGCAGTATATTTTTCCGTTCCAGGAATCCGCCGATATGATGTTTAACTCCGCCACGGTATATGAACTGGCGGTTTTAAAGCAGTATGCGGAACCGCTTCTGTTTGGGATTCCAAGGGAGTCGGAAGAATATATGGAGGCCAAGCGCCTGCTTAAGTTCCTGGATTACTTCCTGGGGGTAAACAGCGAGACGATTCCCAATAACTCAATCATACGGGAATTTATCGGAGGAAGCTGCTTCCGGGTGTGACGGCAGGAACGCAGTACAAAAGAAAAATTGATGGGAATGTGAGGATGGAAACGTGGAACTGGCTGTTATTACTGCGGAGAAAATAAGCGTCATGTTTGTCATGGCGCTTATCGGGATGATTTGCTGCCGGATTGGTCTGATTAGCGGACACACCAATGAGAAGCTTTCGGATATTCTGCTTCTTCTGGTGTCTCCGCTGCTTATTTTTACATCCTACCAGCAGGCATTTGATCCGGAGAAGCTTTACGGGCTTCTGACTGCATTCTTCATGGCGGCGGTCAGCCACGCAGTGGCCATTACGCTCGCATCTTTTCTAGTGAAAAAGGGAAGAACGGACTGGGAGGTTGAACGGATATCTGCGATCTATTCCAACTGCGGTTTTATGGGGATTCCGTTGGTGAACGCACTGTTTGGCGCCGACGGAGTTTTCTATGCGACCGCCTACATCACTGTATTTAATATTCTGGTATGGACGCACGGAGTGATCCTGATGACTGGAAAGCAGGATTTCAAGTCATTCCTGACGGCTCTTCGATCCCCCTGTATCATTGCGGTGGTGCTGGGGCTGTTCTGCTACCTGGCGCGAATCCGTTTTCCCGCCGTTATTCTGGAGCCGCTTACGGCCATTGCCGATATGAATACGCCGTTAGCCATGCTGGTGGCCGGTGTGTCCATTGCAGGCAGCGACATTAAGGCCCTGCTTATGAAGGTACAGATCTATTATATCTGTGCCATACGTCTGCTCATTATCCCAACGGTCGTCCTTCTGGTGCTGAAGGCTTTCCGTCTCGATGACATGGTCACTACGGTGGTCGTACTGGCAACAGCCTGCCCTACGGCAACCACAGGCACGCTGTTTGCCCTGAAATTCCACCGGAATTCCGGTTACGCTTCGGAGATATTCGGTCTTGCCACGGCCAGTTCCATCGTGACGATTCCGCTGATGATGCTGTTGTGCGGGCTGATAAACGGATAGGGCCTGAGCTGCAGCCGGAATTGAACTGCGAAAAGATTTCTGCCGGCTTTTCTTTACAAAAAGGCAAATCTATGGTAAACTAACAACGTTTTGAGTAAGACAAATGGCCGCAGCTGTGATGCCGAAAGGCTGCAGATGAGGAAAGTCCGGGCTTCACAGGGCAGGATGCCAGATAACGTCTGGCGGAGGCGACTCCAGGGAAAGTGCAACAGAAATATACCGCATCTGCGCGTCTCACCGGCGCGTAAGTGTAAGGGTGGAAAGGTGGTGTAAGAGACCACCGCTCTCCTGGCAACAGGAGGGGTCCATGTAAACCCCATTCGAAGCAAGACCGAACAGAGAGCATAAGGCGGCCCGTCTGCTCTCGGGTAGGTTGCTTGAGCCTGCCGGCGACGGCAGGCCTAGATAGATGGCCATTCAACGACATAACCCGGCTTATCGTCTTACTCAAAATATAAATGAAAAAGCCCTTTGCCATGCGGGCCTGCATGATATGTCAGCAGGTTCATGCGGCAGAAGGCTTTTTCTGTTTGACCGGGAAACCGTAAATTTGAAGAAATATTTAGAAAATCCTCACAGGATTTTAATATTTTAGGACTATAATGGTATTCAGTGAATCCTGGAAGGGTGTGACGATGTTGAAACAAAAGAGAATGCATAAGAGGCAGATGATGATCTGTCTGGCTGTTCTGGCGGTACTGTCCTTTATGACGTTTCATATTCTGTTTAAGGACCATTCGCCGGAATCGCTGTATGAAGTTTTTTCCGGGGCAGACTGGAGATTTGTGGGGCTTGGCGCTGCCTGTATGGCCGTTTATCTGATCTGTGAGGCGGAGAGTATCAGAACCCTGATGGGAGCTTTTAAGACGAAGGTTCCGTTTCTTAGGTCGGCAGGGTATTCGTTTGCCGATTTCTATTTCAGCGCGATCACCCCGTCTGCGACCGGGGGCCAGCCCATGCAGCTTTACTATATGACGCGGGATGGATTCGGTTTTGCGCAGAGTTCCTTTTCCCTTCTGACTCTGGCCGCGGTATACCAGCTGATGGTTCTGGTGTATGGCGTGGTCATGGTAATTCTCAAGTATCCTTATGTGCAGAGCCAGGGACGGCTGATTAAGTGGCTGCTCGTGTTCGGGATAGCCGTAAACGGCCTCTGCTCTCTGGGAATTCTTCTGGTGATCTTAAAAAGGGCTCTGGTAGAGCGCATTGCCATGACAGGAATCTCGATAGCCGTGAAACTGAGAATCATAAAGGACAGAAGGAAGCTGGAGCGGAAAGCGGAGCATCTGATCGATGAGTACAGCCGGGGCGGTGAATGCTTCCGCAAATATCCGCAGGTTTTTGTCAAAGTGATGATTTTAACTGCATTTAGGCTGACGGCGCTGTTTCTGATCCCGTATTTTGCCTGTCTGGCTCTTGGGATCGGAGGTGTGGAGCCGCTTGAATTCCTGGCGATCCAGGCCATACTGAGCCTGGCGGTAACCGCGGTACCGCTGCCGGGGTCGGTCGGTGCGTCGGAGGGCAGCTTTATGATCTTATACAGCGGAATGGTTGCTGCAGATCATTTGTTTCCCATGATGATGCTGAGCAGAGGAATCAGCTTCTATGGCTTTCTGGCCGTCAGCGGTGCGGCGACTCTGGTTCTTCAGTTCTGGAATGCCGGAAAGCACCGCAAAACAGAGGTTCAGACGTGATTATAGAGAGAACAGGTTCCATGCAGTTGGTCATATCTTCTCCGGCCAGCTGCATTTTTCTGTCGTGAAGAAAGATTGAAGAAGGATTTTTGGCATCTTACTGGCAAAAAATTACCACTCACTGCATTTTCTGAGACAAATCGGAGAGGCTGGTATACAATGACATCAGAAGGGAGGCAGAGTATGAAAATTATCATCGAACCGGGAGATATGGAAGAACCGGAGGTCATCATACGGGGACGGAGCGGAAGCGAGGAGGTCAGGCAGCTGCTGGAGCTTTTAGGCGGAGCGGGAGGCATATCCCAGATCCCGCTGTATGCGGAAGAAAAGGAATACTTTTTTAAGCCGGAGGAGATCTGTTACTTTCTCACGGAGGGCGGAAAGGTCAATGCCTATCTGGAATCCGGAGTCTATGAGGCAAAAGGAAGGCTCTATGAGCTGGCCAGGCAGCTTCGCCACAGAGGATTTATTCAGATCAGCAAAAGCACAGTCATCAACACTGCCATGGTTGCTTTTGTGGAGGTGGAGTTCAGCGGCAACTATACCGCATTTTTAAAGGATGGAAAGACAAAGCTGCTTATTTCCAGAAACTACATGAAGGATTTTAGAAAATATATTATGGAGGGACGATAATATGAAACGCTTCGAAGAGTTTTTAATCAGTATATTTACTGGAATTGGGATCGGGGCTGTCGTGTGTACGGTAACCATGGCCGCCATGGGTGGAATGGACGCGACGCTAAAACAAGTGCTGGTCTGGGTGGCGGCGTCTGCACTGTTTGCCGTTATTTCTCAGATTATGTGCATGGATTTTGGCAATCTTCTGATCCGCACCGTAATCCATTTCTGTCTCTGTTTTACTCTGGCTGCTACGGTTGGGACATTTCTTCACTACTCCTCGGACTGGATCTCCAGCGCAAGAGTGATGCTTCCTGCATTTATCATCATTTATGTGATTATTTATGTGGCCATATTTCTCGTACGCCTGGCTGAGACGAAGGAACTGAATAAAAAGCTGAAAGAACCGGAATAAACGAAAAAAGAATCATGACAGACTGATGTGAGCTCTGTCATGATTCTTTTTTTATTTCCACTGGTTATTTGGAATACTTTTCCTCACAGTACATGCAGCGGTAGGTCTCCGTCTCAGAATCGGCCAGATAGAAGATATGCGGCAGTTCCTGCTCGATGGAGGTGATGCAGCGCGGGTTCTTGCAGTGGATGACATTGGTAATCTTTTTCGGAAGCTTTAAGGTTCTCTTTTCCGCAATCTGATTGTCGCGGATAATGTTAACCGTAATGTTGTGATCGATATAGCCGAGAATGTCGAGATCGATGTGGTCCAGGCCACCCTCAATCTTAATGATATCCTTGCGTCCCATCTTGCTGCTCTTTGCGTTCTTGATAATGGCAACCTGGCAGTCTAACTTGTCCAGTCCCAGGTTATAGTAGATGTCCAGGCTCTTGCCGGCCTGAATGTGGTCTAATACGATGCCTTCGTTTAATCCGCTGATATTTAACATGGTTTTTCTACCTCCAGTAATGTCATGATAAGGGCCATGCGCACGTATACGCCGTACTGGGCCTGTTTAAAGTAGGCGGCTCTCGGGTCGTTGTCTACTTCGACGGAGATTTCGTTGACTCTGGGAAGCGGGTGAAGAACGTACATGTCTTCCTTGGCCAGCTTCATTTTGTCCTTATCGAGAATGTAGCAGTCTTTTAAACGAATGTAATCTTCCTCGTTGAAGAAACGTTCCTTCTGTACGCGGGTCATATAGAGAATGTCGAGAGACGGCATGGCCTCGTCGAGGCTGTCCATTTCCACGAACTCGATGTTGTTCGCTTTTAAAACGTCTTCTCTGATGTATTCGGGAACGCGCAGCTCCGGTGGGGAGATGAGGACGAACTTAATGTTCTCATAGCGGACCAGAGCGTTGATCAGGGAGTGGACGGTACGGCCGAACTTCAAATCGCCGCAGAGGCCGATGGTTAAGTCGTGCAGCCGGCCTTTTAAAGAGCGGATGGACAGTAAGTCCGTGAGCGTCTGGGTCGGGTGCTGATGGCCGCCGTCACCGGCGTTGATCACCGGAATGCCGGAGTGTGTGGCTGCTACTAACGGAGCGCCTTCCTTGGGATGTCTCATGGCACAGATATCAGCGTAACAGGAAATCACGCGGATCGTATCGGCCACGCTCTCGCCTTTGGCTGCCGAACTGGAATCGGCAGAAGAAAAGCCGAGTACG
>OLPX01002632.1_pt1 | contig 10244 bp, 6 predicted proteins | sample 1672491 | NCBI WGS metagenome assembly OLPX01 (sample SAMEA3136692, study PRJEB25190) | human gut metagenome | biome: human gut; feature: human-associated habitat; material: faeces | place: Austria | collected 2013 | reverse complement strand
GATAAATAATATAATAATCTTTCTATTTTCATTTTAATTTTCTCTTTAATAAAGGTATAGTAATTAGCAAAGTTAAAATCATTAATAAAAATATGGGACTTCTAAAAAAAGAGGGCATATATTCATTAAAGAATATGATAAATATAATATTTATCAAACAAATAGAATATACAAAATATTCTATATAAGTCATATACTTACCAATTTTTTTTAAATACTTCATCTAATCTATTTTTTATTGGAGTTAAGATAAAATTATTATCCTTTTCTATATTAATATTTTCATTAGATTCTATGTTTTTGCTCTGACACCCATTACTGGTTTGGGAAGATCCCACAACAAAATGATCAAAATAATCTTTTACTGTCACAGCCCCCCACGTTACCCCAAGTACTATTTTTTGCCAAGTTTTTAATTCGCTTTTCGGAGCCGGATCACCATTAGGCATCATCCCCGATACGTTAGTATCAATGCTTTTTGCAACATTCGCCTGATTCCTATCCAGTTCTTCTTTACTTTTCCTTTCTCTATTCCGCTGATGCTCATATTCCGGACTAATAGCATTCTTCACTTGATAGTATAAAAGAGTACCAAAAGCATAAGACATCCTAGGAGTATCTGTTATTATTTGTCCAGCTTCCGCAAACTTTCCTGACGCATGTCTCATTATTTGTTGATCCGAAGGCAAATTATAACTTTGAGGATACGTTATCGGAGAATAGAATGGAAGAGGTGCATAAGGCATTGGAACAGGTATTACTTGCTTTCCATCTGGGTCAATATATTTAATTGTATTGTTCTGACAATAAACATACACGCTCCAACTATAATCCTTATCCGCCATCGGATCCACCACATGCCATCTTCCCAATGCCGCATCATACATTCGCGCTCCATAATCATACCAATCCAGTCCGCCTTTTCTATCCAGCTCTTTCCCGTTATATTTGTAGGGTTGAACGGATGAAGTTGAAGCAAACGTACCGCCAAACGGATAATAATGATTCACTTCTTCCACTGCTCCGGTTTGGTCTGCAACGACCCGATTGTTACCCTGATGATCCTGTAAGTAATAATGATACTTATTATCATTCAAAGATACGAATCCGGCATCTGTCAATAAAGTCTTAGGAGTCCCATTTTCATAGATCACATTACCGCAATAATCGGTAGTAGTTGTATTTCCTGCGATACTATGTACAACACGTAGTTTCGTGCCTGCTGCATCATAAAGGTAAGAAATAGAGCTGCCATCTTCAAACTCTATACGGTTCGGTAAATTTAGGGAATTATATTGAATATCAATTATCTTTTTATCCAAATCTTTCAATAAAACAACAACATTTCCCGTGTTATTGTCAGCATATAAAAATAAAAACGGTATAAATCCTACTTTGAAGGATTTATACCGTTCTTAAAAATAAATGATAGATACTGGTATATTTCTTTCAAAAGAAACTAATTTCTATCTGAAGAAATCAAAAGATACAAATTATCCTTTCTATCCATTATAATGAAGCGACTTTTAAAATCTCTCGTTTGAGTTTGAGCTTCTGAAAGAACTGCTAAAAAGGCTCTGGGACCTATTTTATTATATTTATCGGATTTGTATAAATAATAATAAAATTGAAACTTGCCATCATTATAATATTCCTGCTCACTCCAATATATGCCATATTTACCTAAAATCTTAAGATTCCTCTTTAGCTCTTTCCATTCTTCTGGATTTAATCCCGGTACATTCTGCAAAGTATCTACATTGGGCTGCCAGTTTGGATTGTAACGCCCTTCTTGTATTGAATCATTTGGATCATAATTCAATGTCGAATAAAGCAGACCTATTTTTCCTAGATGCAAATCTCCGAATTCAGCATAATATCGGGAATAATAAGCAGGAAGCACTTCTATCTTTTTCATATACTTTTCCGATTCAAGTATTGCGTTATTTAATTCCGATACATTATCAATATCCAATACATATTCATTTTTACATGAACTCATCACCAAAACAAATATTAATAATATAAATTTATTTTTTCGCATAATCTGATATTATTTAAAGTGTTTATTATAATATTCAAAACCTTGTCTAATCATATAATTATCCTTGTCTTCATCTCCATAACTAAAAATAGAATGAGGAACATTAGGCTTAGACAACTGATTTACCCCTGCACCTACCTTCAATATAGATTCTGACAATCCAAAAGCTTTCCCAGCAACTCCATAATTAAAATTACCAAAATCATCATAACGAAATAGCTTACCATCATAGAATGCGTAGCCGTTTCTAAACGCATTTTGTGTGTTAGTAGAAAACTCTCCCCCTTCTGCAACCTTTATATCAAAAAGGGCGCCATCAGTTACTAATTTCCGAAAAACGTCAAGTTTCCTTTTATATTTTCCCACGCCACCCATCATAATGCTCGATTCTTTGTTTTCAAGCCGTCGATCCATTGCAGAAAAATAGTCCTTCGTCTTCTCTAGAAATGAATTAAATACACTTGTTTTATCAGGAACATTGTCTTTCAATCCAACATAAGTATCTTTAACTGTTAGTTCATTTCCTACAGCATTGGTAGTTCGAACATAGACTTTATTATCATCAATGCCGTCATTAAATAGAAATTTTCCTGAATAGCCACTATAATAGTCTCCATAAACCATGCCTGTCGGATCTATGTATTTAATAGGATTGTTTGCACAATAATTATACGGACTAATGCCATAACATTTATCCGCCATCGGATCCACCACATGCCATCTTCCCAATGCCGCATCATACATTCGCGCTCCATAATCATACCAATCCAGTCCGCCTTTTCTATCCAGCTCTTTCCCGTTATATTTGTAGGGTTGAACGGATGAAGTTGAAGCAAACGTACCGCCAAACGGATAATAATGATTCACTTCTTCCACTGCTCCGGTTTGGTCTGCAACGACCCGATTGTTACCCTGATGATCCTGTAAGTAATAATGATACTTATTATCATTCAAAGATACGAATCCGGCATCTGTCAATAAAGTCTTAGGAGTCCCATTTTCATAGATCACATTACCGCAATAATCGGTAGTAGTTGTATTTCCTGCGATACTATGTACAACACGTAGTTTCGTGCCTGCTGCATCATAAAGGTAAGAAATAGAGCTGCCATCTTCAAACTCTATACGGTTCGGTAAATTTAGGAAATTATATTGAATATCAATTATCTTTTTATTCAAATCTTTCAATAAATTACCATTAGCATCATAAAAGTACTCCGTACTTTGTTTTGTTCCGTCTTTAAAATCAAAATTATCACCAAAAGCGGAACCCGAAACAGAATCATCAACCCTTTTCAGTTGATTGCCATTCAAGGTGATGGCCAGATCATCTACTAATCCGTAACCATTGGCAGAAGTCTGTCCGTATCGTTTCAACCCCAGGATATTACCATTTTTGTCGTAACCCGTTATTTGCTCATTAAAGCGGTTGGCATTCAGAGAGAGCTTTTCTCCCTCACCGTAAGTGGCATTTTTTAGCCGGGATAACAGATCATATTCAAAACAATAGTTACGAACGTCCGTGTCTACGCCGGTCTTCCAACTCATACTACTGATATTTCCATTATAACAAGGTGTGCCGATACCATCCGTATAATATAGTTTCTGGGAGAATAACGGACTTTCGATAGAAGTCAGCCAACCCCGTAAGTTATAACGGTTGGTCAAAGTCAGTGAATGGGCTCCATTCCCTCTTTTGAAACTGGCGATACGCCCCAATTCATCGTAATTATACGTCAGAGTATCAGATGCCAAATCATTAACCAAACGAGCTTCTGTCAACAGTCGCCCGGCATGGTCATAAGTCTTGTGTTGAACAAGCGATATATTCTCCACTTTATCACTGGATGCTATGACATGGTCGCAGAAATCATACGCCATGCTCTGAACATGCACCTTGCCATTTATATCAGTACTGCGCACTTGCACCGGACGTTGATAATAATCATAATAGGTAGTGGTGCAAAGCATTTGATCTGTACCGATAACCCGTATCATCATTCCGGTCTGCAAATTCTTGCAGTGAAGCGGTTCAGAGTCGTCTCCATATCGATGCCCGTAATCATTGCTATCTATATAATCCATTGCCGCAGTGAAGCGGGAGTTAGCCTTTTTATATTGATAGGTATCATAATATATCACCTTTTGAATATCCAGGCTATCCATCTTTAAATAACTACTAAAGAGATAACCATAATGGTTGTTTAGCCTATCCGGAGCAAATTCAACCGATTCAGAGATGTTGTATGGCATCTGACCTTTATAAATGCCTGTCAACACTTCTCTTCTCAACTTATCATAAAAAGTACATTGCCATTCATGCCTCTTGCGCATCTCCCCATCTCGAATTCTCAATAACTTTCCATCCTCGTCGAAACACATATCTATCCATTCCGCACCGGGAAGTTTCTTACCTTTATAATGATTGAGCTCATCATAGCGATATTGATAAGCATAAAGGTCTAACGCATCTTTCTGTCCGAGAGTATGTAAACTACTGACCGCCATCGGTGGAAGAACAAAAACCAGATTCCCGAAATCATCATATACCTGATAAGTATCGAGCGTGTCCGCACCACTGATGGTACGTGACAAAATGGTTTGTTCCAATTTATTCGTATAAGTAAGCGTAGGAAGCCCTGCTTCATCTTTCTTTTCTTCCACTACCAATTCTCCGGTTGCATAAAATCCTTTTTGAGACAGAACAGGATTATCTTTTTCTCCGCTCACCTCAAATAATCGAACCTGTGATGCTCCCGAATTCGTCTGATAAGAGATTTTTTCACTATGCCCCGTAGTATGCCAGTCCTTTCCCGGATTATATTTCTCGGTCAATCGGTTCAGGGGCGAACCGTCATAAAAAGATTTTCCACAAGCGTACTCATCATTATACAATTCAAGGATATGCTTTCTGAAATCGGATGATGAAACATAATTCCTCGAACCGGGACAAACTGCCGGAAGCCATGAACAGCTATCACGATACATCCTGTCATACTCCTTTCTACTCACCAGACTGTTGAACGCAGGAGTCACACCATATTGTATTGTCTGTTCTGTCCTGCCAAACGGGTCAAGGTAATTTATTTCATGGGTGGCATGCAATGGACTTTGCAGATCCGAAGAAAAAGGAGTATTGGTAGTCGCTTTAATCGTTGATATATAGTTTTTCGTATCAGACCATTTTCCAATAGTTTTCTGACCTTTCACCTTTATATGTATAGTATTGAACCCTCCTTCCGTTGTAAAAAAGTAAGTTCCCGGCGACAGATTAAAAGCATCAAGGATAGTGAAAGGGTCTTCTCTCTTGACTTTTCGAAGCATGCGATGGGTTGAATCGTACAAAACAATACTATTCAGATAATCCTCCGATATAATAGATATATCCATTTCATCTTTTATGGCAAAACGATGATATACAATAGGATCGTAAGAATTAGGAAAAGCGAATGTTGGGGAATAATAAGAATTTTCATAATATAAACTATCCGAATAATTACCTGCCTCAAAAGGACATTCCCAATCAATTCCCGTATAATCTACAACTCCATTTACATTTAATTTGACTTTTCTATATATAGAATCCGGATAATAAACATGAATATAATGCTTACCTATTCCACATCTGGCATCCTTTATTTGTGGTAAGGAATCCTCATTCAACGGATATTCTTCACTGCTTGCAAATGCATAACCATGTTCGTCTTCCAATTCAATAACAGGTTTCATTCCCACATTTTCTTGAGGAGCTACACTTATCATATTTAAACTATCCAAACTAAATGTATGATATACATCTCCGCTGCTAAAAATCCCGGATCTTATATTTTGAGAAAAGTTTCTTATAAAATGTCCTATATCAACAGAAGTATATTGATCAACTCCCACTGGGGACAAATAGATATTGGTTTCAAGTCTTTTGGTAGGATTTTTTTCATTATTTGACGCAATACTATAGAGCTCATATTCGCCTGGGTCTAAAACGTCATACAATACGGGAGAGTGGAGATGTACTTGTGTGAGATCTTCGTCAAAATTTAAATTAAATTTATCCTGATCACGAAGTACATCTTTTGCTCTATGACTATCATCACTAACTGATTTATTTCCGAATCTACCAGTAGTAGAATTAAATGGTCTATAAAAAAGGCGCAAAACGGTATAATCCGTATCAGTTCCCATCATATTGGCCATGAGCAAAGTAGAGCGATTCTGTATGGTAAAAGTATAGACAACGTAATTATGAAGTTCGCCTTCATAGAAAATATAACGAGGAACATCACTAAAATGGGCGACTTTCGGCTCTTTATAAATATCTGCAAAATGTACTCTTTTATCACTAAACTGCGGAGCGCTATGACCGTTTACCGCCATTAGTGTGCAGAACAAAAAAAAGAAGAATATTAACTGCTTTTTCATGATTGATTTCTTATTTAGAATAATGATATTTATTGTATTCCATCAACTGGAGTTCTCTCTTGTCTCCCCTCCTGAATCTCTGTTTCAGGCGTCCTTGATCATCAAATCGGAAGAAAGAGATTCTTCCACTGGGTTCCGAAATATATTTCAGCCCTACCTGTTGCTTATAAGCAGAGATCGTAATCTGGGCATGAGGTAGAAGTGTACGCAATTGCTCCATTTTCTTCATATTAGGTTCACTCTCTTCTGAAAGAAGTTCCGGTTTTCCTCCTAAAGCAGATTTAACCTTATCATAAGTACTTCCTTTTATTTCAGCTATCGGATATTTACCGTGATACGACCATAGATAAATTGTGGTATTATCATAAAGCCCCCTTAAGGTTACAACATTCCCATATTTATCATAGTTATCATAAGCTTCAATAAAACGGTTCATACTGTTTGAATAATCTGTCAGATCTATATCTTCAGGTAATGTTTTTGCAAAGTTAGCACCACGAAGAACTCTTTTCTGAATACCTGCATTATTTGTCGGTTCATAAATAGCGTAAATAAAATCTACCATTCTCCGTTTCTCATCCTGTGGTTTCTTCAAATACTTTATGATGCCTATCGGTTCCTCTATTCTATTCGAACTAATTAAACTGTCCCAATATATATTAGATGGAAGATTGAGCGATTCTCCCGGACGTACATACTTCAAATACACATGATCCCCATTACTATTGACAGTCTCTTTTTCTGTGACAAATCCTTTGGCATTATATTCATAATTATGAAGAATTTCCACTTCATTCTCATCCGTCAGTTTTTCCTGAATCAGCAGACAGGGGACAGTAAATATTTTACTCGCCAGAAAAGCTCCGGTATTGGTATTTATCGAAACTTCATAATCGGTAGTTTTATTTTCTACGTTATAATGATACTCTTCCTCTGCCACTTTATGATAGCGATTGTCATAAGTCTTTTTAAACAGCAGTTTCCCTCTGAAAGCAGAAAGGTCGTTGGGGGCATAGTTCAAAGCTTTGTCTAATATCTGGTAATAGCCGAAACTTCTATTAGTCATATTTCCATACGTTCTGACAGGGCATCCAAAAAGTTCCACATTATCAGGAACATCAGCTAATGAAGAAAAGTGGTAGTGGCAAAAACTTCCATCATCAAAAGTCTCTGTAACATCACTATAACCTATCAGATATTCGGATATATTACTTAGTCGCCCGATGCAGTTGCTACTGACTGAGTAAGCATGCAGATTTTTTATTTCTGTATGATCAAAAGAATCATAAACATACTGCATACTTTCTTGGGGCATATGATAGCGCGGCAATTCATTGATTCTTCCACTTTCTATTCCTGTCGTAGGATCAAGATAACTAAACGAACGTTGCCTATTCTTTCCAGTTACAGGATCATGCAATGTCAGATTCTTAACACGTACTCCACTTAAAGGAGTATCATAAGCCGCCGTATTAGAATCCCACGCAAAAGAGTCCGTTCTTTTAGTCTGGTAATATCTAAAACGGTTATATTCATAATCAATCGCCTCTTCCCCTTTCGTTGGATAAGTTATCCTTTGCAACATCGTACAACTTGCAACATTTGTATTGACAGCCTTTCTCTCTTCAAAATGACCGTCATTGAGAAACGTATCAACATTATCTATATTTTCATAGCCACCATTCCAAAATCCCCAATGGTCAATACTTGTAGTCAGTGGATCCGGCAGATCATTGCTCATATTATAATCAAAAGAGTAAATAGCAGGATTTTCACTTTGATCATACAAGGTCACGTTTTTCAGAAAGAAATACCGTCCCGATATCTGATAATCAAATTTGCATGATTTTATAACCTCCGGTTCTTTGGTCATTGTTATGCTTGAGAGATAGATCAAATCATTTCCATCCGAATCTCCGAAAAAATTGACAGGAAAAGTTTCAGTAATAAAGTTTATTTTCACATCATCGGTATTAATTGTTTTCAGAATAGGAGCATACACTTTATCTTCCATCAAAAAATGGTCAGTATTTATATCGTTTACACTCGATGATTCTGAAGGTTTAGTATATCCTTTACTATCAGGCTTATAATGTATCCATCGAATTCCACTCACATAAGAGTTAATAAAAAGATGATACTTATTCTTTTGCAGACGACTCTGGTATGAGAAGGTGATACGATGATTTTTTGTCTCATCCCGGATAGAGGTTAAATACCAGGAAGTAATCTGCACAGGTCTGCTTCTTAATTTACTGGGATTATTGGGTATGCTGTATTCTAAACATGAGACGTCTCCCCCAAAATAGTAGAGATAGCCATCCGGTGTCGTGATCTTGATGACAGAGGATTTAGGAGCATTCGTCGTGCTATAATCCTGAACGGTCATTTCACTCAAGTCAATCTTATATCCGCCTCCTGATATACATTTAGCATTTCCGTTATTGTCGATAATAAAACGTCCTTTATGCCGCCCGAAATTAAAATCGAAGATATCGGGAGCCATGTCATATTCAGTTTCCGGATAAGGACGATTTTTCGTAGCATGGGGAATATTCAAATTGAGCAAATCCTCTTTGCTATACTGCTTGAACTGCCCATCACGGATGGCGGCCAACAGTCCACTCTTCTGTTCCTGACGAATATCATCAGGCTCCCCCATTACATTTCGTGTTATCGATCCACCCACATTCAATATCCAATTATTGCCAACCATCGATGGACGTCTGCCCGGCTTGAAACCATCGGAAATATACTTGATAGACATATCCAGCTCAAAAGCCGTATCCTTGTAATCGAACAACGGGATATCCAGATCAAGCAAACCATTATAATAGTTCACATTTGTGTTGCCATATTGCACAAATTCAGCTGTCTGTGGTGTGGCGAATCCCAGATTTTGAGGAGAAAAGTAGTACCCTTGAAAATCTGTCGGAATAAATCCCGAATCGCTTTGTGCATGTATATGTGTACCTATGCCCAACAGCAGGGTAAAGCACAACATTTGTTTTATAAAATTTTTCTTTTCCATTTCTTTTTCTGATTTATTTCATGATTAGTAAAAAAAATAGAGAGAGGGTGAAAAAGATAGAAAACTTATACACCCTCTCTTCAAATGAACTAACTTCCTGTAGACTACAGATTCATCGCATTCGCACCAAATACGCCTGCTACTGCCGCAACATTACAGATCGCTGCACCGTCATCCGGATCAGTCGCTTCGAATGCGAGGCAGAGCCTGTGAATCATGCCAACCGCGATCGCTGTAACTTCCTCATAATTCCAATGACTATTCAGCATCTTGGGGCCTGCGACATTTGCAAGATACTGCGGCTTGCAGAATTCCAGAGTCTCTTTCATCGCTTGATCCACTGCTTCATCAGAAGAAAGGTCCGCCTGAATTGGCTTAATATTTTTTCCGGCTTCCTCCGCTCTTTCAATCGTCTCCTGTATACCTTCCGCAAACATGTCCCAAGCCGCTACCTTATATCCGCCTTTTGCCGCAAGGATTGCAGTCGCCGCTCCAATCCCGCTGGCTGCTCCTGTGACGATAATTCCCGTTCCTTCCGGTGCTGTCCACCCGCCAAAAATAATCTTAGGTTCCTGATAATTCTGTGCCATTTCCAAATCCTCCTGTCTTATTTTTTGTTACCTTAATGATAGCACTTTTTCTTACTGCCAATTTTAAACCGTCTAAAATGCACACATGTGCGTTTTGGAACGACTTGATAATAGTCAAAATACTCAATTTATGATATTCTTATGGTTAAAAGGGAGAGGA
>OLPX01002624.1_pt1 | contig 10277 bp, 9 predicted proteins | sample 1672491 | NCBI WGS metagenome assembly OLPX01 (sample SAMEA3136692, study PRJEB25190) | human gut metagenome | biome: human gut; feature: human-associated habitat; material: faeces | place: Austria | collected 2013 | reverse complement strand
CCCACATAATCTTCCATCATCTGCGAACAAAGTTTTGACGTATCTGCCATCGACTGACATTCTTCGATTTTCTGCGCATAATAGTCATTTAGGTTATATGCGATTTCCGGAGAAAGACCGCCTTGCATACTGGCTCGAGAACAGATTGTCAACAGGACGATCGAATTGTTCTTATGGTACCGAAGTGTATCTCCGTAATCCACCTTCATCCCGGAACTCATCGAAGAAGATGCGTTCAACATTTCTTTATACTGTGGACTTCCCTCCCGAATCATCCGCCACAAATTCTGTTCTGCCTCCCAGATTCCGAAATGTTTTTCTGGACTGCCGAACAGCGGCTCTGTCTCATCTCCCGGAAAAATATTTACAACCTCTATATCATCAAGAGAAATCCGCTTTCCGTTCAGTGCATATTCCATCATCACCGCTTCCTGCCGCAATGTATTGAACGGAATGATCGGAATCCCCTCAAATGTCCGAAACAAACGTGTTCGAAGAGAAACGGAAAGATTATAAGCTTCCAATTTTTTTCGTAAGATCAAAAGACTGTCCCGCCCGCTGTAAATCGGTCCGATATAGTAAACAGACTGTACTTCCTCTTCCGCTCTTTCAAATCCGGCAAGCCAGAGCAGATTATTCCCTGCCTCTAAAATCACCGGATTCCATTTTTTCTCTGTCTCTCGTTTTTTCAGAAGCGACTCTAATCCGACATATGAGAAAAAATCACCCGAAAACAGTTCATTATTCCAATTTGTTTCAATCAAATGATACTCTTTGTCATACTGCCAAAAATAGAGCTCATAGTTGCAGTTGAGCAATTCTAAAAAAAATCGGATTTTCTCTTTTCGTTTCAATCCCTCTCACCTCCCGGCGTTTTGATCAGACTGCCTTATATTTCACAAGAATCTCGTAATCATGTTCTCCCGTTCCTCGGACCACCGCATCTTCTAATGCTTCCGGATGTTCGGAAAGAGAAAGCAAAATAAACTGACATAAAGTAGATTTTAACGAAAGCTGGTCTCCGTCCAATGTTTCAAACCAGACTTCGTTTTCACATTTCTTTGCATCTTCCAGAAAGTTTTTCACATTCATCTCGTCGGAATATATAAATTTAAATTCCTTCATACTTCCACTTCCTTTACCGATAACTTCCCAGATAATAAAAACTCTCTTTCGGCATTCGCTTCTGACTGCTTCGGTCAACTGCGATCAGTCCGAATGTCATTGAATATCCTTTCTGCCATTCAAAGTTATCCAGCAAGCTCCAATAGCAATATCCCTTCACCGGGATTCCGTCTTCGATACAATTCTGTACTCCTTGCAGCGCTTTTTCAATGAATGCCACTCTGCGCGTATCGTCTGAAACTGCAATTCCATTTTCTGTGACAAGAAGATTTCCCTTGAACGTTTCTGCTACCTTTCGAATAACATGTTCCAATGCTTCCGGATAAACTTCATAATCCATCTGCGTCAGTTCTGCACCTTCCGGAGCTGCCATCCGTCCTTCTTTTCCGAATTGAGAACGGGTATAATTCTGCACGCCCAAAAAGTCGTCTTCTTCTATGTATGGAAGATAATGTAAAAATTCATCCTCCCATTCTTTTGCCGCCAAAACTTCTCCGCCTTCTTCTGCCACTTGAATGTCGTGTAAAGATAAGGTCAATCCGACCTGTATTTCCGGATGCAGTTCTTTGATCGCGCGTTTTGCCGCCTGATGAGCTTCCACCACAAGAAGATCGCCTTCTTTTGTCCGCATGGAAGTGAAATTCTCTACTTTCCCGACACCAAACACTTTTTTATTTTCTTCTGCCTGTGCCTTTTGACTTTCCAACATCTTCTGGAGATTCATTCCCATCTGAACCGTTCCGTCCGTCTTCTCTCCTGTTTCGTCGCTCACTGCACCTGCCGACTGCATCTGTGCCATCATCATTTTTTTATAACGTTCAGCGATCCCGGCAATCTGTAATCCGATATTCGCCTCATTGATCGTACAGACATAATGCAGTTCATCTCCCAATTTTTCCATCACATAGCGAACATATTTTTCAAAATCTCCTACAATGCTTTTGGCTTCCCATCCGCCTTTTGAGATCACCCATACCGGACTGGAAAAATGATGCAGTGTGACGATCGGCTCAATCCCATGCTCCTTACAGCACCGGATGACTTTGCGGTAATGTTCAATCTCCTCTTCGTCAAACACCCCTTCTTTTGGTTCGATCCGCGCCCACTCCAATGAAAATCGATATGCGTTCATCCCTGCTTTCTCCATCAGACAAATATCTTCTTCATATCGGTGATAGTGATCGACCGCATCCAATGACGGCTCTGCATATGCAGTGTATTCCATCTGCTCCATCGCCCAGCAATCACTGTTCGTATTATTTCCTTCTACTTGATGCGCCGCGGTTGCCGTACCCAAAAGGAAACTTTTTTCAAATTTTTTCATGAAAAACCTCCTCATTCCAATATTTTCTGTCTGTATCATATCGGAAATCAGATTTTTATGCGTTTAATTTTTCGTTTTTGTGTTTCTATATTCACTATGTTTTGCTTTTTAATTAATAATAGAACATTTTCACGAATATAGAAACCCATCTTTCTTAGAAAATCGTGTAAAATATTCTTTGGAAAATCATGTAAAATATTCCTTATAAAAACAGATTTCAAACATAATTTTAAAAAATGAAATTAAGAAAATAAGAATTAAGAAAGTAGAATTAAGAAAGTGAGTGATGATATTTTATGATAAATACAGGTGTACAGCAGATCATGCTCGGATCTGTCTGCAAAACAGAAGCACAAACAAAAGAAACATTAAAACATATCAAACAAGCCGGATACGATGGAATTGAGCTCAACGGATTTATGATCCGTCCCACGCCATTTGTTGTGCGGATGCTGACCAAATTTTCTGGAATGCCGGTCGGAAAAGGCGGAAAATACAACTGGAAAGAACTGCTTTCGGAAGCCGGACTTCGTACCCTTGCAATCCATGAAGATCTCGATTCTATCCAGCGCGATCCTGATATGATCGTAAAGGAAGCAAACGAATTTCAGACAAACCACATTGTCATCACCGGAATGTATCGCTTTGACTATTCCGACAAAGCTGCCGTCTGCAAACTGGCTGCGGATCTGAATCATTCCGCAGAAGAACTTAAAAAATCCGGCATCCGACTTTCCTACCACAATCACAACTGTGAATTTCGGAAAGTCGAACTCGGATTGACCGCATATGAACTTTTGATTCGGGAAACCGATCCCGAACTTGTAGGATTCGAATTTGATTCCTATTGGCCAACCGAAGCCGGAGTTTCTGCCCTTGACCTTATGAAACGTCTCGGTTCCCGAATGAAACTCTATCATATCACAGACCGCGGCACAAGAATCACCGGTCCTTCCATGACGCCGATCCTCACATCCGACAGCGTGGAATTGGGCGATGGAAACATGAATCTAAATGCATTGATCGAACAGGCAAAAGCGGTTAATGTGGATACTGTGATTCTTGAGACGCACAAAAACTGGATCGACAAATCTCCGGTAAAATCATTGGAACGAAGCGCTGAGTATTTGAGACGGTGTTCGCTTTAAAAAGCAGGAACGGGTGTAACTCATGCGAGTCACACCCGTCCCTGTTTTCCTTTACATCATATCCGGTTCCGGTACTACATCATCAAATAACTGCATCAAATCATGATCTGTCCCGATATTTGTCACCTCAAAATGATTTAAACATTGCGGCAACCATGGAAACTCTTCTCCCATTTCTCGAATCAAATCAAAAATCTCCAAATCTGTCGTCTTATATTTCGAATGATAGCCTGAATATTGTTCATGCGAAAAATATTCTTTCAAATTTTTTATACGCAAATCAAAATAAAGTGCCTTAAAATATCTCACTTCACTTTTTTCCTTCATGCTGCACTCATCTTCTTCGTATAATGATACAAAACATCCTCTGCAACAAAATCTTCTTCATTCGCGCCATCATCACTGTTGTACCATATCCATCTGGTTACATAATCCATAAACCATACTTTTTCTTTTAAAGAAGTAATAATGCTTCCAAATGCACCATAATCTTTCGGATTTCCATTTCCAACAAAACAAAGTGTCCCATCCGGCTGTACAATTTTGTTCAAACTGTATCTGGAAAATGCTGACTCTAATGCCTGATAAATACACTCCGCCTGATATTTCCGGTCTGCTTCAATTTTACTTTCATCCATTTTTATTTCTAATTTCAACATAACTATCCTCTCCTTCATTTTACAAAGCAGCCTGCAATTCCCCTATATTTTATTATAGAAGATCATACACCTTTTTCAATCCTCTTTTTTATTTTTTATCCATAAAACAAGAAAAAAACCGGGGAGCAGATTTTCTACTTAAAATCTACTCCCCGGTCTTAGATCTCTTTTCCGTGCATTCTCTCTCAACTTTTTAAACTTCGAAAATCAGATCGCCGTAAGACGGCATCGGCCATACTTCTTTATCAATGATCATCTCCAGCTTATCGACCGGAGCTCTCAACGCCTCCATCGCCGGAACGACGTCCGAATGGTAGAAGTTCGCCTGCTCCGGGCCTTCTTCTTTTCCGGCAGCCTCTTCCGTCAGCTTCACAAGTATCTGAAGCGCCTCTCTCGTCTCTTTCAAAAGCGCCGATACTTCATTCAGGATCTCCATCTGTACGCTTGCATCCGCGCCCGCCGCTTTCACCGAATTGATCGTATCCGCAAGTGTCTTCGTGTAACCGATAAATGCCGGAACAAACTGCTTGCTCGCCATGTCGATCATCGTACGCGCCTCAATATTGATCGCTTTCGCGTAAGCTTCATACTGGATCTCCGCACGGGATTCCAGCTCCGCTCTTGTAAAGACATTGAACCGTTCAAATAATTTCACGGCTTTCTCTGTCGTGATCGCCGGAATCGCTTCCACCATGGATTTGATATTCGGAAGTCCACGGCGTTCTGCCTCTTTTACCCATTCTTCGGAATAACCATTTCCATTGAAGACGATCGCCTGATTCTCTGTCGCGTATTCCTTGATCAGATCATGTACGGCTTTTTCAAAATCATCTGCCTGTTCCAATACGTCACATGCTTCTGCAAATGCTTCCGCAACGATCGTATTCAATACGATATTCGGATTCGCAATCGAATCTCTTGAGCCTACCATACGGAATTCAAATTTATTTCCGGTAAATGCAAATGGTGACGTTCTGTTTCTATCTGTTGCATCTTTATACAAATCCGGCAGTGTTGTTACTCCGGTCTGTAAAGTACCGCCCTTTAAGCTGTGTGTTGCTTCTCCGGTACTGATCAACTGTTCCAGTACGTCTTCCAACTGTTCACCCAAGAATACCGAAATGATCGCCGGCGGCGCTTCGTTGGCTCCGAGTCTGTGATCATTTCCCGGATCTGCCGCTGATTCTCGAAGCAGGTCGGCATACTGATTGACTGCTTTTAAAATACAAGTCAGAACGAGAAGGAACTGTGTATTTTCATGCGGTGTTTTGCCCGGGTCCAACATATTGATCCCATCATCGGTCACAAGAGACCAGTTATTATGCTTTCCGGAACCATTGACTCCGGCAAACGGTTTCTCATGGAGAAGGCATTTCATACCATGCTGGCTCGCCACCCGCTTCAATGTCTGCATCACGATCTGATTGTGATCCACCGCGATATTGACTTTCGTGTAGATCGGCGCCAGTTCATGCTGTGCCGGAGCCACCTCGTTATGCTGGGTCTTTGCGGAAACACCGACTTTCCAGAGTTCAATATTGACGTCGCGCATAAACGCCGCGATCCGCTGACGGATCGTGCCGAAATAATGATCGTCCAGTTCCTGTCCTTTCGGCGGCATTGCGCCGAACAACGTTCTTCCGGTATAGATCAAGTCTTTTCTCTGCAAAAATTTCTCTGCATCCACAAGGAAATATTCCTGCTCGGCTCCGACAGACGGCGTTACTTTTCTGGATGTTGTATTTCCAAATAACCGGAGCAGACGCAAGGATTCCTTATCGATCGCCTCCATGGAACGAAGAAGCGGCGTCTTCTGGTCGAGCGCTTCACCGGTATAGGAACAAAATGCGGTCGGAATACAAAGTATCGCTCCCGATGCATCCTGTCTTACAAATGCCGGAGAAGTGCAATCCCATGCCGTATATCCTCTCGCCTCAAATGTAGCGCGCAGTCCGCCCGACGGAAAGGAAGACGCATCCGGCTCGCCTTTGATCAGTTCTTTTCCCGAGAAACTCATCAGCACCTTGCCGCTCGGCAGCGGGGCGGAAATAAAAGAGTCATGCTTCTCGGCCGTCACTCCGGTCAACGGCAGAAACCAGTGCGTATAGTGAGTTGCCCCTTTCTCGATCGCCCATTCTTTCATCTCATGCGCGATCACATCAGCGGTCTCGAGATCGAGTTCTTTCCCCTCTTCAATGGTCTTTTTCAGATTCTTGTAAATCTTTTTCGGCAGACGTTCCTGCATCACCGTGTCATTGAATACATTTTCACCGAAAATATCCGTAACATTGATCAATTCTGTACCCATAGTCCATCCTCTCTTCTTCATAACATTCACAGCAGATCAAAGACTGTTTTCTATGAAAAAAGGGTATTCCACTTAACTTGGAACACCCTTGTTCTGCTTTTCGCTTGTCAGTATAGCGCAACATTTTGAAAAACGCAAGTATAAATTTTAACAATTCACCTATAATTATTCAGCTTTTCCGATAGATCCGAAAAGTTCCATCTTCTCTTTTACTGTTGCGATGATCGCATCTGCGCCCGGTTTCAGAAGTTTTCTAGGATCGAATCCTTTTCCCTCCAGATCTTTTCCAGCCTCAATGTACTTTCTTGTAGCTGCCGCGAAAGAAAGCTGGCACTCTGTGTTCACGTTGATCTTTGCAACACCCAGATCGATCGCTTTTTTGATCATCTCTTCCGGAATTCCTGTACCACCGTGAAGTACGAGCGGCATATCGCCTGTCAGCTGCTGGATCGCATCCAGAGTCTCAAAGCTGAGTCCCTCCCAGTTTGCCGGATATTTTCCGTGGATGTTGCCGATTCCTGCTGCAAGGAAGTCAATTCCAAGATCAGCGATCATCTTACATTCGTTCGGGTCTGCGCATTCGCCTTTTCCTACGACGCCGTCCTCTTCTCCGCCGATCGATCCGACTTCCGCCTCGATGGACATGTTGTTCTCATGTGCAATCTTAACGAGTTCTTTTGTCTTCTCTACATTCTCCTCGATCGGATAATGAGATCCATCAAACATGATAGAAGAGAATCCTGCCTCTACACATTTCAGACATCCCTCGTAGCTGCCGTGATCCAGATGAAGCGCTACCGGAACTGTGATATTCAGTTCTTCCAGCATTCCGTTGACCATACCTACTACCGTTTTATATCCTGTCATATACTTTCCCGCACCCTCGGATACTCCCAGGATGACCGGTGATTTACACTCTTCTGCCGCTGTCAGGATTGCCTTTGTCCACTCAAGATTGTTGATGTTGAACTGTCCTACTGCGTAATGACCTGCTTTTGCTTTCTGGAGCATTTCTTTTGCTGATACTAACATAATGTTTCCTCCTATTCTATGCTGCCGTGCCCCCTATTAGACACGGAAGTGTTTTCACTTGTTTTATTATAGACTATTAAATGAAAAAAGACAATCGCGGGTTAAGAGTTTTTTCATATACTGGTAGAAAGCGGCTGCTGTTTTCATCAAAACACAGGCAGGATGCATGCCTCTTGCGCCGCATATTTTAAAAAGAAAGGATCTGTAACTATGCCTTACTCTATTATGCTCGACGCCGGTCATGGGGGACGTGACCCGGGCGCGGTCTACAACGGGCGGCAGGAAAAAGACGACACGCTTCGCCTCACCCTCGCCGTCGGGGAAATTCTTCAGAACAACGATATTGATGTCGAGTACACCCGCACGACCGACGTCTATGAATCCCCTTATCAGAAAGCGATGGAAGCCAATGAAGCCGGCGTGGATTTCTTTGTGTCTATTCATCGAAATTCATTTCCGACCGACAATGCTGTTTCCGGTGTGGAATCTCTTGTATACAGCCTGTCCGGTATCAAACTGGAAATGGCGCAGAACATCAACGACCAACTGGAAAGTGTCGGCTTTGTCAATCTCGGCGTGAAAGCCCGCCCGAACCTCGTCGTCCTGAAACGAACAAAAATGCCCGCTGTCCTTGTGGAAGTCGGTTTCATCAATTCCGACACAGACAATCAACTGTTCGACAATAACTTCGACGACATCGCCCATGCGATCGCCGCCGGGATTTTAGATACATTCAATCAGTCTCCTACTCTCGTTCCCGGCAACTACCGGGTGCAGGTCGGTTCTTTCCGGAATCCGGTCTATGCAAACCGCTTAGTCAACGAACTTCAGGCTCAGGACTACCCTGCTTTCATTGAGGAGGGCGACGGCTATTTCCGTGTCCGTGTCGGAAATTTTCCGAGTCTCGATGCGGCAGTCGATATGGAACGCCGCTTAAAACGTACCGGATACGTCACATTGATCGTCTCTTCCTGAAACAGCATAGTAGAAATCACCGGAAGTGCCAAAAGGCACATTCCGGGATTGTAAGCAGTCGCCAAGGTCTCGGGCAAGCCCGGACTCGCACCGGCAAGTGTGATCCGGCTTCGCTGGACACACCCTATACAAAAAAAGAAGCAGGTGCAGCAGAGAATTTCTTCTCTCTTGCACCTGCCGATCTTCCGTCTCGTTTTTATCTCTTCTTGTCCTGTTTTCTATCTTGCTTATCTCTACGCGGTCAGTCCCTGCTCTTCGATCACTGCGATCACACGATCCACATGCTCTGCACAGATTTCATCGGTTGCAGCCTCCACCATCACGCGGATCACCGGCTCGGTTCCGCTCTCACGCACAAGGATTCTTCCGTCCTCACCCAACGCTTTCGCCGCTTCTTCCACTGCTTTCTGCACTGCCGGATTCTCCCGCGCCGTTTTCTTGTCTTTTACGCGGACATTTTTCAGAAGCTGCGGATATATCTTGACTTCTTCACATAATTTGGACAGAGACTGCTTCTTCTCAAGAATCACTTCCATGATCATCAAAGAAGTCAGTATCCCGTCTCCGGTTCTTGCATATTTGCTGAAAATAATATGACCGGACTGTTCTCCTCCGAGAACAAATCCATTCTGCAGCATATTTTCGTAGACATACTTGTCGCCTACCGCTGTCTGCTCATATTTCATGCCGATCTTGTCGCACGCTTTGTAAAGTCCGAGATTGGACATGATCGTTGTCACGATCGTATTGCCTGCAAGACGTCCTTGCTCCATCAGATATTTTCCGCATACATAGAGGATCAAGTCGCCGTCCACAACGTTTCCCTTGTCGTCAACTGCGATACAGCGGTCCGCATCCCCGTCAAATGCAAATCCAACGTCCAGATCTTTCTCTTTTACAAATTCCTGCAGCTTATGGATATGGGTAGAACCGCAGTCGGTATTGATATTCAATCCGTCCGGCTCATTGCTGATCACATACGTTTTCGCTCCCAATGCGTCAAATACACTCTTTGCAATATTAAAGGAACTTCCGTTCGCGCAGTCCAGACCGACGCGTATATTTTTAAACGAGCGGGTCGCCAGAGAGATCAAATGTCCGATATAGCGGTTTCTTCCTGCCGCATAGTCAATTGTGCAGCCGATGTCTTCCTTTGTTGCCAGAGGGAGTTCTTCGATCTCACCGTCAATATAGGCTTCTATCTTTGCTTCAACTTCGGCCTCCATCTTATGGCCCTGACCGTTAATCACCTTGATTCCATTGTCGTAGAATGGATTATGGCTGGCAGAAATCATCAGGCCGCAGTCAAAATCTTCCGTCCTCACAACATAAGATACACTTGGTGTTGTTGTAACATGGAGCAGATATGCATCCGCTCCCGATGCGGTTAAGCCCGACGCCAGTGCGTATTCAAACATATAACTGCTTCGTCTTGTATCCTTGCCGATTACGATTCTGGCCTTGTGCTCCCGGCCAAAATACCAACCCAGATAACGGCCTACCTTAAAGGCGTGCTCCACTGTCAATACTACGTTTGCTTCTCCTCGAAATCCGTCTGTCCCAAAATATTTGCCCATATACTTTTCCTCTTATTAATTTGTCTGGTTACATATAATAATGCTTCCTGTTATGGCAGCATTTATTACCATTATATTCTCATCTTCTCCAGGATACAACTATTTTTTTACATACGCCGGACTGCTCAG
>OLPX01002623.1_pt1 | contig 10281 bp, 6 predicted proteins | sample 1672491 | NCBI WGS metagenome assembly OLPX01 (sample SAMEA3136692, study PRJEB25190) | human gut metagenome | biome: human gut; feature: human-associated habitat; material: faeces | place: Austria | collected 2013 | reverse complement strand
GGGGCTTTCAGCCAGACCTGCTCATGCCGCAGGGGGCACTCTTGCGCAGAGGGCGTTCCGACAGCTTCACTCCTGCCAAACCAGAAGAAGATGCTGTCGGAAATCAATGCCGGATACGGCAGAAAGGGGGAATCGTATCATGGCGATATTTCATTTTACAGTAAAGATTGTCGGACGCAGTAAAGGAAAATCTGTCATATCCACATCGGCATATCTTAATGGAGATGTGATGAAGAATGAGGAAACAGGCAGGATCAGTTACTATACTTCCAAAAAGGAAGTTGTCTACACCAGTCTGATGATGTGCGAAAATGCACCTCCTGAATGGCTGCATGTACCGGAAGAAAATATAAAAAGGTTTCAACAGTCTATCCGTTATAAAAGAGCGGACGATAAGGAAGCCGCACTGGAAAAGTTTAAAATCACATTTCAGAAACAGCGGCTATGGAATGAGGTCTTGAAGATAGAAAAAAATGCAGATGCACAGCTTGGACGCTCATTTGAATTTTCCTTACCGAAAGAATGGAGCAGACAGGAACAGATTGATTATACAACCGAATATATTCAAAAGACTTTCGTGGACAAGGGAATGTGTGCCGACTGGAGCATACACGACAAGGGCGATGGAAACCCACATGTGCATTTACTTGTAACCATGCGATCATTCAATCCGGATCACTCATGGGGCAACAAAGAAGTCAAGGACTGGGATTTTGTCAGAGATACTGACGGAAATATCGTGGTTGATGAATCCCACCCTGACTGGTGGCAGGATAAGAAAAATCTTGACCGGCATGGAATCCGTATTCCGGTACTTGATGAAAACGGAGTACAGAAAGTCGGGGCAAGAAACAGAAAACAATGGAAACGGGTTCTGACCGATGCTACCGGCTGGAACAATCCAAAAAATTGTGAGTTATGGCGAAGCGAATGGGCAAAGATGTGTAACCGACATTTATCCATAGACAATCAGATTGACCACCGCTCTTATGAAAGACAGGGAAAATTAAAAGTCCCTACTATCCATGAGGGTGCAGATGCAAGGAAGATTGAGAAAAAATATCTCACCGGACAGATAAGGAAAGGTTCATGGAAGGTAGAGGAAAACCAGATGATTAAAAAACAAAATGCACTACTGAAAAAGGTAATCGCAACCTTTGGTAAGGTGTCCGGTGCATTGTCGATGTGGAGGGAGTGGTTGAATGACATTAGAAGAAAGCAAAGAAGTAATTCCCATGATGGAAGCAATGATTACACAGATCGAGGAACAGCAGAATATCATGGCAGAGATGCTTCAGGAGATACAGGAAAAGGACGAGAAGCTGATGTGCTTTCAGGAGCAGGAAGAACGATTGCAGCAATTAGAGAAAGAATTATCAGAGCTGCTTCAAATCTTACCGGATACAGAAGAACTGTTGATACTTCTGGCAGAAAAGACAGACCAGATACAGAAACTTACAGACGAGAATCAGCAATGGCAGGAATTGGCACAGAAATTAAACAGCGAGAACCGATTATTGCAGAAACAGAACAACGAATTGCTGACCTTGAACAGCAGATAGAGAAAGCGAGGGATATAGATGACAGAATACAAAAACTCAAAGAGCGACGCCCAACTGGAAGAACTGCTACTGCTGACGGAGCAGATGCAGGAAGAACTCGACCAGAAAGACCGGACTATCGAGGAACTGAAAGTGCAGCTCGACGAATCGCTGACCTTGAACGAGAGGTTAAACAGCGAGAACAGAGCAGGGAACATTCAAGCCTTAAAGAACGACTTGAGGAAAACAAAAGAATTGTTGCAGAGCGAGAAAGAGAAAACGCACGCTGCCGAAATCATGACAGAGGAATGTCAAGATAAGCTAAGGCAGGCAGAACAGGAACGGGACTATGCACTCTCTCATCAGAAAAAAGTAGAGATACCGGTTGAAAAGCCGGTACTCTATCAAAAGTGTGGGAACTGTAACCAGACAGCTTATCTGAAAGCCAAGGAAAAGTATGATACGCAGAGAGAAAAACTGGAAGGCAGATATAAAACAAAAACAGCCATGTATGAAGCATTGATGTTTCTGCTGATATGGTATTCCGTATCAACTACTCTTTTTCAGATGATACGGTCAAAAATATTTATTTCTGATTGCGTGGTATTCTTTGATACAATCGCCACTTTTATACAGAACATTGCAGGATTGACTATACTGGCAGGGAAGAATGTGGCACAGGTTAGCAATGGAATATCCAATCCTGTCGTTGCCGGAATTATATACTGGATGATAAGAATACTGATTTCCGGTGGATGTCTGGTGGGTGTGGGAATACTTTTGGCATTCATCGAAATAAAGATTGCAGGGCTATATAAGAAATACTGTTGGGATATGATTACCATGATGGTGATACTCGTAAGTATGGCAATAGCAATCTATTTCGCAGATTGGATAAGGACAATATTACCAGTCAATCTACTGTTTCTATTGTTATTGGTACAGGTAATATATGTCGTGATAAGATGGTATGTGAAAGGCTGGCGGGAAACAAGGGGATATTGCGTTGAGTAATCAGAAACTGGCAGTGCCTCTTTTGCAGAATGTTTTCCCGTTAGTCCCAATGCCGCTTTTGTCAGAAGTGCCGTTAGACAAAGAGATTGAGACGGACGAGTACCGCAAAGAACTGAAAGAATTGCAGAACCAGCTCGGTGAGCTGCACAATCGTCTTTACCGGAAAAAAGTGCCGGTCATCATTGCCTATGAGGGCTGGGATGCAGCAGGAAAAGGCGGCAATATCAAGCGGATCGCAGGAGCGCTCGACCCGCGCGGTTACGAAGTTCATCCGATCGCAAGCCCGGAACCTCATGAGAAAGCAAGACATTACCTGTGGCGTTTCTGGACGAGACTGCCGAAAACAGGACATATCGCTATTTTTGACCGCACCTGGTACGGAAGAGTGATGGTGGAGCGTCTGGAGGGATTTTGCAGTGAAAATGACTGGATGCGCGCCTACAATGAGATCAACGAATTTGAAAAAGAACTTCACGACTGGGGCGCTGTGATCATCAAATTCTGGGTGCAGATTGACAAAGATACGCAGCTTGAGCGTTTTAATGAGAGACAGAATACACCGGAAAAACAGTGGAAGATCACAGACGAGGACTGGCGCAACCGTGACAAATGGGATGCGTATGAGATTTACGTCCGGCTCTTTGATTGTGTATGTCTGCCCGATAAACTTCAAGTTATTCGTGATTCTCTTGTGCGCCTTACCTCCACAACTTCTGATTATCAAACTGTTCACAGCTTCTATAAGTCTTGAAAGTTGCATTATGTTCCAAATTCTTTTGCATATTTTATGACACCATTTATCTTTGGTGAAAATTCATCCATTTTGAAAACCATAAAGTTTTTTATGTCCTTCCTTAATTAATTAAAGCTGTTCCTGTTCCTTTTCTTTGGTATTCTGGCAAAACTAATTTTTATCTTCTTAATTCCATAATTCACCTGACACCTGCACTTTTTTCTTCTAACACACTTAGAAACTCTTGAATCACTTCCATATGCTCATTTTCTCTTCTCCAAACAAAACTCATCTTATGAGAAACATTCCAGCCTGATAAATTGATTTCAAATAGTTCTTTTTCTCTCAATTCTTTCTCTACCACATCTTCATACAAAAAAGATATTCCAACAGAACGCAAAAGTAAATCTTTAATAGCATTCATATTTTCCACTTCTACAATCCCCAAAAATTCGCTTGTTTCATGATTTTTGGTATGCAGAATGCTCTCAAATATATCCCTTGTCCCAGACCCTAATTCCCGAATAATCAGCCTTTCTTTCAACATGTCAGATAAAGTTGTATCACGATTTTTCAATGCACATTCAGGCCCACATACAGGAATGAATCTAGAGTTTCTAAATGGATAACTTTTATATTTATTTTTTGAAAAGTTACCTTCAATAAATGCAAAATCAAGTTCTGCATTGTCCAACTTTTCCAACAGAGTCTGCGTATTATGCACCTGCATATGGAGCGAACTATCTGGATATTTCCTCAAATAGTCATCAATAATATTTGAAAGTAGAAATTCACCAATTGTCATGGTTGCTCCAAATTTAATATCTCTTTTTTTATTTTGTAAATAATGGATTTGCTTTTGAAGATAAATTTCGCGATTCTCCATTTGCTTCATAGACTGATAAACAATACGACCTATATCTGTCAATCGAAGCTGTTTATTTTCATATGCAAATAATGGACCTCCATAATATTCATCAAGCTTTTTCATCTGAGATGATACTGCAGGTTGCGTAAGATGTAATTCTTCTGCAGCTTTTGTAAAATTCATATATTTGCATATCATTAAAAATGTTTCTATTTTCGGGTCAAGCATATCATTCTCCATAAATTGCATTTATCGTATTATAGATATTTATAATTTGTCTTTATCTTTTTTTTATTATACTATTAAGCAGAAAAATCATCAAGAAAAGAGGTTTATAAAATGAATTTTATGAAGAAAAATTGGAGGGGAATGGGCTTTTGTCTTACTATAGCCATCATCGCCTGGTTACTTGGAAAGCAATTCCCAATTATTGGTGGTCCTGTATTTGGAATTCTTCTAGGAATGGTAATTACACTATTTCTAAAAGACAAGACCACACTTGAATCAGGAATCAAATTTACATCAAAGAAAATCTTACAATACGCCGTTGTCCTTCTAGGCTTCGGTCTTAATCTGAATGTAATACTAAAAACCGGAGCAGAGTCATTACCAATTATTATAAGCACAATTACCACTTCACTTGTAGTTGCTTTTATACTAAGCAAGGTATTCCATATTCCATCAAAAATCTCTACACTTGTAGGCGTAGGTTCCTCTATATGTGGTGGTTCTGCTATTGCTGCAACAGCTCCAGTCATCGAAGCTGATGATGAAGAAGTTGCTCAGGCAATTTCGGTCATCTTCTTTTTCAATGTATTAGCAGCCTTGATTTTCCCATACTTTGGATCACTTATCGGCTTTGCTCATTCAAGTGGAGAAGCATTCGGTATTTTTGCCGGAACAGCAGTAAATGATACCTCATCTGTAACAGCTTGCGCTGCAACCTGGGACAATATGTGGAACCTAGGAAGTCAGACTCTTGATAAAGCAGTAACTGTAAAACTAACTCGTACGCTGGCGATAATACCAATCACACTGGTATTATCATTTATTCAGGCAAATAATTCAAAAAAAGAGAATGCAAATGACTCAACCTTCAAATTTTCAAAAGTATTTCCATTTTTCATTCTCTTCTTCCTTGGTGCTTCTGTTATTACAACAGTTGCTACAAACTTTGGTGTATCTGCTTCTGTATTTAGTCCAATAAAAGAGTTAAGTAAATTCTTTATCATCTGGGCTATGACTGCAATTGGATTGAACACAAATATCATTAAGCTAATTAAAACCGGTGGAAAGCCGTTATTACTTGGCTTCTGTTGTTGGTGTGGAATCACCACAGTCACCTTATTTATGCAACATATACTTGGTATTTGGTAGTATAAAAGCCTGTGGCACTTTGATGAATGTCACAGGTTTTTAATCTCATTAACAATTTTCGATTTTACGCTTTCTTAATCGGATGTCTAATTACAGTTTTCCGTTTCTCTAGAGCAACTTTTCTTGCATCAGACATATAAATCTCGTGGTGCAATCTATCTTTGTTAAGATCATTGACATACCCATTTTGTTCTATATAAGTATCCATAAGAGCAACGGTTTCTGGCTCATTATCAAAAGAACCTATGTGCGTAATTTGAACGCATAATCCTTCATCAATCGTAAGATACTCTGCTGACGAACAATCAATTTTCTTCTTTTTCGTTGCTGTTTCTATCGCCCGGTCAAAATCAGCTTTAGATATGAAATCAGGCAAACGAATAACAGAAATCCAGTTAAAAGCAGATTTATTTGTATAATCTACACCCACGACATCATCCTGCCACCAAAAACCTTCCAATGGCGGAACAACATATTCAAAAAATCCTTTAATTTTATAATCGGTCTTGTAACTCATTTTTAATATGTATGCAACAGCATATAGAATACTGATTGCTTGTTGATATGCCCCGCCTTCTTCATTTGGATTGCCTTTTCCTCTAACTGCAATATAATTTGCCTTAGGTACATTTACAATCTCTGGTTTATTCTTAGGCATATAAAATTCTTTAAATTTTTTCTTAAAATCAAAAGCCATAATAACCTCCAAAATTCCGATTGTTCTAAAATGCCGTATGGCAGATGAATTTTTACCTATTTTTTTGCTATGCCATTAGAAATTGGACGTTTCCACAAATTCATTTTCGCTTATATATTTTTATAATATCATAGGTTGTTTCATTTGTCACATTAAAGCTTTGAAGCACAAATCATTCAAAACAAAAAAGCCGGAAGCCACGTTGTTATACGTGATCTCCGACTCATTGTGCTTATTCTAAACCGTCCTTACACCCCGATCAGCCCCTCTCTCCGGCTTATCTTTTCCCTGCTTTTCTTGAATAATCCTCTTATTAATTTCAAGCCGTTCATGAATGGATAATTTCTTATCTTTCCCAACTATCGCCTGCTTCTGCTGTGACGGTTTTCTATCTGCTTTTCCCGCATCCTTAACCACAGCATTTGTTTCGTTGCTTGTTCCTCGCTCATTTACTCTTCCTTCATTGCTTTCTGCTATCTGCTGTTCTCTTCTCTCCTTCACACCTTTTTCTTCCAGATTGCAAAAGCTCTGCAGATACGGAAGCACATGATTTTGCATATCTGTCAGATCTTCCATATACTTTTGGAACTCTTCGCTTCCTTTACCTTTCTGATAATTGATCCAATACTCATCTGTAAGCTTCATTTCATTATCATACTTCAACTGACTCACAATACCACCATGTCCATTTCCAATATCCATTGACTTCTTGAAATGATGCAGCATCTGTTCACCTTTTTCCGTATAATATACCGTCACATATATCTTTGCAATCTTCGTAGGTTCCTCTATCTTCGGATCACGTTTTGCATACCATTCTTTATCCATTTCTGCTGTTTTTGCATCCAGTTCAGACAGCTTCTGACATCTTGGATTCATGAGATTATTCTCTTCACAGAAGTTTACATACACCATTGGTTCCATATCCTTTGGAAGTTCTGGTTCATAGGTTTTCAGTCTTTCAATCAATACACCTGCACGTACAGACTGGTCACATTCTTCGTCTACGATATCCTTCAGATAAGAAATATAAGAATGTGTATTGCCACTCTGCAAATCCAGCATCACCTCTTGTACCGTATTTTCTCCAGGCTCCACATTATCTCGATACTCATACGGATCAAAAGCTTCTGCAATCTCATCCAGTGCCTCTGCCAGCTGTTCTGTGGTCATCTTCTCTGGATACATTGCTTCTCGGACATCCCGCATCGGAACATACTTATATTCAGGTAATGCTTCGTGAATTTTCTCAATTCCTTCCCGTACCAATGCAAGTTCTCCATAAAATCTAACATCATCCATTAGATTTCCAAGTACTGTATTTCCTTTTACGATTGCAAATTCGGCTTCATCATAATAACTGTCTTCCGGATCACGATAGATAATTCCCATTGAGCATCCCAGATATGCAGTTTCTGGGTTTTCTCTGTATTGTTCATAAATAGCAGCAATCTGATTGACATCTGTACTTTTCTCATAAGCTCCCATATCATGGAACTCATCACATTCTGCCGCAAAATATTCCAGATAAGGTTCTTTCTTCGGCGGCATATTGTTAAGGACATTATCAATCATATTATAATTTGCCTCGTCCAGTTCCTCCACCTTTGCCAAAGGCTTATACTCGCCCTGGCTTTTCTGGATTTCTGCCATTACAAACTCGTCCATTTCTTCTACTTTTTCCATCAGCTGTTCATAATCCCCACGGATGCGTTCTCCAATCCAGCCTTCCTCTTCCAGAAGTTCCTCTGCCGCTTCTTCAATGGAAATCTCATCATTCTCATAAACACCGCCATCTATCAGACGAAAATCTTCATCGTAAAAGGAATAATCATACCCTTCTTCCGTTGTCTGAATTGCAAAATATTGTCCTCCTACCTGATATGCCAGTTCGTCAAGAACCTGTTCTTCCAGATTCAGGAAAGAATCCAGCTGCTCAAAACTAATGCTGTCTACGAAATGTGCTGTGACATTTCCGCCGTCATTTAGAACTACGACATCACTGACAGAAAGGGAATGTCCCCGGAAGCCCTTTGGATGATCCATATTGAATCTTTCATAGATATCTTCCAAGGTCATAGTTCCAGATAATTCTCCAACATAAACCAGTTCATAGTCCTCTTTTTTAATCTGCATCCCCTGACTTTCAAGAAAGCGCATATTCATAAACTTATAGTTTTCTCCTGGCGAACCATTCCGAATCTGATAAATACCGAATGACCTTTTTGTTCCTATCAGCAGTTCTGCTTCTTTCAACGACTGAATCTGCACATATTTCTGCATTTTCCTTTCCAGATTATGGAATCGTTCCAATTCTGCCGTAGATATCTGATAATGTTCCGGTCCTCGTTCGATTTCCATGCGTTCCGTAGCATAAATCGGTGATGAAAAATTTGTAATCAGATAAATGTCTGCTCCGGCATCGTATAATTTCAATGCTTCTTTCCGATCAATGACACTCATAGGCTCCTGAAATTTTCCTAAATCTTCCTCTGCATAATCCAGATCATTATCCTTTATCCGTTCCCACATCTGCACTTCCATTCCAAACAAACCCTCATGTGCCTGTATCATTTCTTTACTTGCATACTCACCTTTACTTCCATCAGAGCCAAGACAATAAATCTTAGAACCCATTCTATGATAGTCCAGAGCCGCTTCTTTTCTAAGCGGCACCATATCTTCTGTCATATATCCATAATCCCGTAATTCCAGCTTTCCTATGGTTGGATCCGGCAATTCCTGAATGTCCATGCTTGCGTCATCCAGCAAATCCTCCACCCCTTCTTCATCTGCCTGACTAAAAGCATCAGCCAGATTTCTTATCAGTGTTCTTACTTTCTCTTCCTCACCGATCAGATTTGCATATTCAAAAATCCGTTCTTTTACATCTGTTGGAAATGCTGTTTCTCTGCGTTCTGCCCTGTCTATCTGTCCCAGCGTATATTCCTGCATTTTCTGTGTTTCTCTGCCTGTTATTCTATTTCTTACCATATAAGCTCCTCCTGTATTCTTAAAAATGGCATAACCGGCAGAACTTTCTACTACCAGATTATGCCATCTTTCCTGTTTTCTTATTCCAGACCGACGTCCCGTTTTCTGTTTTCCTTCCCAGTTTCGCTTTCCCTCTGGCTCTTTTCTTTATAAATCTGCAGTTTCTCATGGATAGAACCACGTGCCGATCTTTCTTCTTTCTCATCTGATTCAGATACTTCCTCTTCAGAATCTTCCCGTTCATCCATATTAAGAAGTGCATTTAATTCTGACAATCGCTCCAGCTTCTCGTTTAGTTCCTCTTCTTTTGGAAACGGCTTTCCCACTTCTTCTTTCGCATTTGCCAGCTGTTCCTGTACCGTTTCCAGCTTTTGCACAGCTTCTGCTAATTTTTCTGGATAGTTTTCCAAAAGATTATTGATACGTGTGATATTTCCCAGAGCATCCGCTCCCAGATGGACTTTTGATACCGATTCATGCTTCACTGACAGAATAAATTCCTTACTCCAGCTGTCGAACTGGATTCTCATGTTGAATCCCTGATAAGTTCCGATATCCATGGCAGCATCTACCGCCTTAATATCCTTGCAGACTGCCAGAAGTGCCTCTCCTGCTTCTTTCTTTTCGGTAAATACTTTGCCACTGATTTCCATGGTAAACTGCTCTGGAGCTGTGATTTTATGCTCCTGATAGTGGGCAATGTCTGCCTTATAGCTTTCAATGATCTCTGTCAGCTTTGCAATCTGTTGTGGAAAATTCCTTGCAATATCATCTTCCAGACGGTACTGGTTATTCATGTGGTTGGCTTTTAAAAGTTTCAATTTTGCCACATCCACATCCAATGCCATCTTCTCTTTTACTGCGGGATTTCCGGTTGCAAGTGCTTTAACTTCTGCATATGAAAGCGCCGCTTCATCTACATCTTCACAGCTTCGTACCGGAGCTTTGCTTGTCATAATCTGGGAAATAAACTTCTGTTTATTCTCAATCAGCTGCCACATATAGCTGTCGAATGTGGATTCTGTTACATACCGGAAGATATGAACCTTTTTATTAT
>OLPX01002621.1_pt1 | contig 10285 bp, 10 predicted proteins | sample 1672491 | NCBI WGS metagenome assembly OLPX01 (sample SAMEA3136692, study PRJEB25190) | human gut metagenome | biome: human gut; feature: human-associated habitat; material: faeces | place: Austria | collected 2013 | reverse complement strand
GTATAGTGTGCAAGAAGCTGCACCGCGGCCGCTGTATCGCCGTGGTAGTGCGCGGGTGCGGCAGCGAGATTCGTCAGGTTACAGCGCCCGTTTCCGGTCGCGAGCAGCTTGCGGCCGAGCTTCTGGTTACCCTCCAGAACGAGCACCGCACCGGCTTTTTTCATAACGCGCGCAGCGGCGCAGGCGGCCATCAGGCCGGCTGCACCGCCGCCGATTACTGCAATATCCACCTTTTCCATTGCGCCCCTCAGATAATCGCGCCGAGCAGGCCGTAGGAGAACAGGCACATGATGATGTCTGCGATCAGCGTGCCGCCGACCACCGAGATCATCGCGTTCTTAAACGGCATCTTCATCAGCGCCGCTACGAGCGAGCCCGTCCACGCGCCGGTGCCCGGCAGCGGGATCGCGACGAAGATCAGAAGGCCGAATGTCTCGTATTTCTCGATCTGCGCGAATTTACTCTTGCCCTTTTCCTCCAGCCGGTTGACAAGCTTTACAAAGCGCGTGTTGCGCATCCAGTCGAAGATCTTGCGGATAAAAAGGAGGATAAACGGCGTGGGCAGAATCGTTCCGATAAAACAGATAATCATGGCGGGCAGCAGCTCGATGTTGAGCAGCTTCGCCGCCACAATACCGCCGCGCAGCTCGATGATCGGCATCATGGAGAGCAAAAATACCGTGAGCTCTGCCGGGATAATTTCACTGAAAAATTTGACGAGGGTTTCAACCATGCGGAACCTTTCCTTTCGACATCCTTTGATTTGAAAAACACAATATTGAAGTAAGTATACTAAATTCTGCCGCCTTTATTTTTCCTTTAAAGAATTATCGCTTACGATTTGCTGATATTTCACGCTGTCGGCGCACCCTGCTCCGCTTTCATCGCCCCGCACAGCGCTTCGAGATCGCCGAAGGTGTAGCCCATGTTCTCCCACTCCGTCAAAAGTTCGTCGAGAATCTCGGCATTCGTGCTCGAGGTGCTGTGCAGCAGCACGACGGCGCCGGGGTGCACGCGCGGCAGAAGCTTTGAAAAGGCCTGCTCCTTCGTCGGCTGGTCGTCCACGTACCAATCCACATAGGCGAGGCTCCAGAACACCGTGGAATAACCGAGTTCGCTCGCCATCTGCAAATTTGATTCACAGAATTTGCCCTGCGGCGGGCGGTACAGCTTCGGCATGACCTGCCCCGTCACCTCCTGAAAAAGCGCTTCGTTTTTCTGCAGCTCCGCGCTGAAGCTCTCCGTATCCCCGATTTTCGACATATCCGGGTGGGAATACGTGTGGTTGCCGACCGTGTGCCCCTCCTCGACCATGCGCTTCACAAGCTCCGGCTGCGTTTCAAGGTAATTGCCGACCAAAAAGAACGTCGCTTTCACATTGTGCTTTTTGAGCGCGTCCAGTATCTGCGCCGTGTTGCCGTTTTCAAAGCCGGCGTCAAACGTGATATAGATCTCCTTTTTCTCCGTGTTGCCCACATAGAGCGCCCCGTAATTTTTCAGGTAGTCGCTCGTCGCGTTTGCAACCGGCGGCGCGCCTTCCTCCTGAAAGCTCAGGCCCCAGTCCGTTATCGCGGCGCTTGCCTCGGCGGCCTCCCGCCCGCCGCCCAGAAGGAAAACGGCGCCCGCGCCGAGCAGAACGACGGCCGCCAGAAAAACCGGCACAAGCCTGCGCCTGAATAATCTCCCGATCATCCAAATAACCCCTTTCATACGCTTTGTAAAAACGTATGAAAAAAAGAATGCGGATATGATTGCGCAGCGCGCCGAAATCCTGTACAATATCTTGGAAGCCCTTAGAACATTAAGCTTTTTGTAAGCTTTTCATCCCCGCGTTTGTAAGGGTTATCCTGTATATTAAATTTGATAAAACTGAGGAGGTCTGCCCCATGCCGGATACAGATAAGAAAACCATACTGGTCGTGGACGACGACCGCGAGATCGTCCGCGCCATCTCCATCACCCTCGAGCGGGAAGGCTACAGCGTGCTGAAGGCTTACGACGGGCTCGAAGCGCTCGACTGCGTGACAAGCCGCGATATTCACCTGATTATCATCGATGTGATGATGCCGCGGCTCGACGGGCTTTCCGCCGTAATGAAAATCCGCGAAAAGAAAAACCTGCCGATCATCATCCTCTCCGCAAAAGGCGAGGACAGCGACAAGATCATCGGCCTTTCGATGGGCGCGGACGATTACATCGCAAAGCCCTTCAACCCGATGGAGCTCGTCGCGCGCGTTAAATCGCAGCTTCGGCGCTACACGAGCCTCGGCGATATCAACACCCGCAGCGACGACTGCATCGTGAACGGGCGGCTGACCTTCCGGCTCGACGAGCACGTGCTCTATGCGGACGGCGAGCCCGTGAAGCTGACCGCGACAGAGACGAAGATCGTGGAGCTTTTGATGAAGCACCCGGGGCGCATCTTCCCCGCCGAGGAGATCTACAGCCTGATTTGGAACGAGCCGGCGTATTCCGCCGAAAATACGGTGATGGTGCACATCCGCCGCATCCGCGAGAAAATCGAGATCAATCCGAGCGAGCCGGAATATCTGAAGGTCGTCTGGGGGCTGGGCTATGAAATCGAAAAGCACTAATCTCGCCCGCGGCGTGTTCTCTTGGTTCTGCTTCATGCTCGTCGTGTTTTCGATGATCTTCGTGCTGCTCTACAGCTTCGCCGCCTTCTCAGCGTACGGCGATGAGATTATCGACAAGCTCAAGCAGATCTCCGCCACCTACGGCGAGCTGATGAGCGGCGAGCTGCGCGAACTGGACATTTACAAGGAAAATGCCTCTAGCTTTTTTGAGCGCCTTTATTACGGCACACAGAGCGGGGAAACCATCTCGCCGGAGGACGATATTTCCGAGGAAGGCGTCCGCATCGACCGCGGCGTGCAGTATTTCATTTCGGACAGCGAGAGCAGCACCGCCGTCGCGGCCGTCTACGTGGAAAGCATCTCAAAGGACAATCTCTACGCGATCACCGATTACAGCAAGGACCCCGCCGGAAAAACCGTGACGAACGACACAAATTGGGACCCCTCCACACTGCCGGAGGGCTTCAACTATCTGTTCCAGTACCGCGGCGGCGTCGCCGAGATCTTCCACCGGCAGGCGGACGGCACACTTATGAGCGTTTTCCGCAGCGATCAGCCGGGCGCCTACTATACGGATACGCTCGCCTACACGCTCGAATCGCTTCACAGCCTGAAAACCCCGCCGGATATTTCCTTCGCCGTGCGCACAAAGCCCGAATCGTTTTACGCCTCGAACGAAATTGTCAGCAGCGCGCAGGCCTATGCCAACCAGCTTATGTTCCAGATGGTTCTGGTCTTGACCGCTGCCGCACTGTTCATTCTGATCCTGATCCTTTCCTTCCTCTTCCGGCGCGACCGCAAGCTCTTTGAAACCTACCTCGCGCACGGCCTCAAATGGATCTGGATCGAGATCAAGATCATCGCGATGCTGGTCTGGAGCTTTTTGATTCTCTCGATGCTTTACGAGGATTGGTTCTCGCTCTCGCTCGCCGCCTGCGCGGCCTTCTTCATGCTGTACCTGCTCGGCGTCGATATTTCCCATAACCGGCGCATCTACCGCCACAACATCGTCCATTCGATTTTGAAATTTGTTCTGGCAAACAAGCACGGCAAGCATTTCGAGCAGATCGAGTACCGCAAGTATCTCGCGACCGCCGGCATCATCGTCGGCCTCGGCATCGCCGCCGTAACGGTGACGCTGTTCTCGTGGGGGCGCTATCCTTTTGAAACATGGCTGCCGGCCTTTTACACGGCGCTCGCCATCGCGGGGCTCGGCACACTGCTCTGGTTTGCCGCTGCGCTGCGCGATGACCTCAAGGACTACGGCATCCTGATGGACCAGATCGAGAAGATGTACGGCGGCGACCTGAACGCCGTAAACGCGCTGCCCGCCACCTCGCCGCTCTACAGCTCCGCGATGCAGCTCAACATGATCCGTGACGGCATCAAGATCGCCGTGGAGGAGGGCATCAAGTCCGAGCGCACGAAGGTGGAGCTGATCACGAACGTGTCGCACGACATCAAGACGCCGCTGACCTCGATCATCAGCTATGTGGAGCTTTTGAAAGCCGAGCCGGATCTCCCGCCGCACGTCAAGGATTACATCGAGGTGATCGCCCAGAAATCCGGGCGGCTGCGCTACATGATTCAGGATATTTTCGATGTATCCAAGGCCGCAACCGGCAATATCACGCTGCAGCCCGAGTATCTCAGCCTCGACAAGCTCCTGCGCCAGACACTCGCGGATATGGATGCGCTGATGGAAGAAAGCCCGCTGCAGTGGCGCGTGCAGATCCCCGAGGAACCGTTCCCTGTCCACGTGGACGGGCAGAAAATGTACCGCGTGTTCCAGAACCTGATCAAAAACGCGGCGCAGTACGCGCTCGACGGCTCGCGCGTTTACGTCACGCTCACTAAGCGCGACGGCAGCGCCTGCGTCACGATGCAGAATATCTCGAAGCACGAGCTGACGATGGACGGCGAATCGCTGACCGCCCGCTTTGTGCGCGGCGACGACAGCCGCTCGACCTCCGGCAGCGGGCTCGGGCTCTCGATTGCGAAGAGCTTCACCGAGGCATGCGGCGGCACCTGCGCGGTCTCCGTGCAGGGCGACCTGTTCACCGCGGTCATCACGCTGCCGCTCATTTCGCCGCCGGAGCCCGCCGCGCCGCGCTCTGCGGAAATCCCGGAGGATGCGCCGGAAGCCGCGCCCGATGCGGACGGAACCGCTGCCGGTGCAGACCCTGAAAAGAACGCCTGACCTCTTGGTCCGTTTTTCCGGCCGGCGGCCGATGCCCATGCAGCAGTGGAATCGGCCGCCGGCCCCATTCTGTATTGCACAGCCGCGGCCTTTGGGCCGCAGGGCAAGATCGGAGGCCCGCATGAGAATCACCCGAAGCCTTGAATTTCAGATCGGCAGCAACGAGGAAAAGCTGCCCTACGCCACGGCTGCGTTTCCCTATATCGCCTCGCGCGCAGAGCTGGACGATTACCGGGAGCCGTTCGTGCCGTGGCACTGGCACAACGCCGTAGAGCTTTTTTACATGGAAAGCGGCGTGCTGCAGTACCACACGCCGCACGAAACGATCATGTTTCCCGCGGGCACGGCCGGGTTTGTCAACTCCAACGTGCTGCACAGGACGGAAATCCGGACGCAAAGCGAGCGAAACGTCCAGCTGCTGCACATCTTCGACCCCAGACTTCTTGCGGGGAGCCACGACAGCGCCATCGAGCAGAAATACATCATGCCGGTCGTCGCCTCCCCGCAGATAGAGCTGCTTGCCCTGCGGCCGGAGGTGCCGGAGCAGGCCGCCGTCATCGACCGGATCCGCAGCGCGTTCCAGCTCTCGGAAGACGCACTTGGCTACGAGTTCCAGATCCGGGACGCGCTCTCGCAGATCTGGCTGCAGCTGTTCGGGCCGCAGCTCCCCGCGCTTCGGGAAAAGGCGCAATCTGCCGACCGCTCGACCGACAAAGTAAAGCGCATGATGATTTACATTCACGAGCACTACGCCGAAAAAATAACGGTTTCGGCGCTCGCTGAAACCGCCTTTCTGAGCGAGCGGGAATGCTACAGGGCGTTTCAGAACCACTTGCACATGACCCCCGTCGCGTATATCAAGAGCTGCCGCATACAAGCGGCGCGGCAGATGCTTGCCGACAGCCAGATGCCAATCACCGAAATCGGCTACGCCTGCGGCCTTGGAAACGCCAGCTACTTCGGGAAAATCTTCCGCGAGCAAACGGGCTGCACGCCGCTGCAGTACCGGCGCAAATGGCAGGATCGTGACAAAAAATGACAGCATTGCGATATACTATCCGCAGCACCGGCGTTATAATGGATACAGAAATCCGCGCCGGGCTGCGGTTTTTTCTTCTCGCAGCCCCGGAGACACAAGCGATTGGAAAGGAAGAAAGCCGTGGAACTGAATTGCAAAACGGCGGAAGCGGCGCTCCGGCAGGCCGAAGCGCAGAACCCCGGCCGCTGGGCGGCGCACGTGCGCTTTGCGGCGCTCGCCTGCCGGAACATCGCCGCACGCTGCGACGGCCTGTCTGCCGATACGGCCTACTGCTACGGCCTGCTGCACGACATCGGGCGGTATGCCGGCGTATCCTCTGAAAAGCACCTGATCGACGGCTACCGCTTCTGCATGGTGCGGGGCTGGGAAAAAGCCGCGCAGATCTGCATCTCCCACGCCTTTATGCTGCAGGACATCCGCACGTCCATCGGCACGTTCGACGTATCGGACGACGACTACCGGTTTATGGCACGTTTTGTCCGGGACGCCGTTTACGACGATTACGACCGGCTCGTGCAGCTGTGCGACGCGCTGGCGCTCCCGACCGGCTTCTGCCTTCTGGAAAAGCGCTTCGTCGACGTCGCCCTCCGGTACGAAACGCCGCCCCCCACCGTCGCGCGCTGGAAGAAGATTCTGGAAATCAAAGCGCTTTTTGAGGAGAAGATAAGCGGCTCAATCTACGAGCTGCTCCCCGGCGTCGTCGAAAACACGTTTCGATAAACCACAGATTGATGGAGGTCTACCATGGCAAACTACTACGTTGCAAGCTGCCTGTTCACAGCGCGGTTCCCCGAGACAAGCCTCAGGATACAGAACTACATCCGGACAAAGCCGGACATCAAAACGGTGCGCTGCTGCATTCCGAATTTCAAGGTAGAGCACAACACCAACCGGATTCCCTCCCCAAGCGTCCGGCAGGTCTGGGAACAGCTGCCGGTGTCCGAGGTTTTCCAGTCAGACGACACTGTGATCTCGGTCTGCCACAACTGCACCAATATCGTCGAGGAGTGGCGCGCCGGCACAAAGGCCGTATCCCTGTGGGAGATCATCGACCGGGACCCCTCCTTCGTCTTTCCCGACTATGACGGCCTGGAGGTCACCGTGCAGGACTGCTGGCGGACCAGAGAGCGCCGGAGCGAGCAGGATGCCGTCCGCAGCCTGCTGGAAAAGATGAACATCCGCTTTGAAAGCCCGGCAGAACCATGCGGAGACAGCGTTCTGCGGCAGCACGCTGTACCGGGAACAGCCCGTCAAGAACGCGCGGCTCGCGCCGAAGCACTACGTGGAGCAGGCGCAGGGCAAGTTCCTCCCGCATACGCCGGAGGAACAGGCGGTCATCATGCAGGATTACTGCCGCCAGTTCAAAACCGATGCGGTCGTCTGCTACTGCCACTACTGTCTGGAAGGGCTGCAGCAGGGCGGTGTGAACGGCCTGCATATCGCGAACCTGCTCTTCCCTGACAGTAACGCCGCGGCAAATCAGTAACCTGTTTAAGGCAAAAGCGCTGCTTTTTAGCTCTGCTTTTCAGCTCCGCACTTCGTTCCCGCTTAAAACACAACAAAAGACGCCCCGGTGTTTTCAATGCAGCCGGGGCGCCTTTCGGCGAAACGCGCCCATGTGGAAAATTCCATGTGGGCGCGCTGCTCTTATACTATTATTATAACCGCGTCGGCAGAATCAAAACGGCCGATATTGTGACCGCACAGTATATAAAGTACGCGATAATCATTGTGCTTACATTTGCGTTCTGCCAATACAGGATGAAATAAGCAATCAGGGCAGCGACGGCAAACACGGCGCACAAACTCCCCGCAATCGTATTTACACGGTCCCACTTCTCTTTGCTTTCCATGGCCTTTTTGTTGTGGTATCCCACACGAAAGTCGGGAAATTGCGTGTGCTTCCTCTTTAAAACAACGGCTAAAATCCCCAAAACAAGCGCATAAACCGCATAAAACAAAAACATCAGAAAATGTGCCATGTGTTCTTCACTCCCCCACCGCTTCGTTTGCCGGTCTGTTCAGTTTTATGTTACCACATCGCAGGACAAAACACAAGAACAGCCGCAGTGCACGACCCTGCGGCTGTTCTTGCATTTACGCGCCGCGCTTTGCCGTAAGGCTGTGCGGGCAGCGGCTTGTTTACTGTCCCTTTGCGGACAAGGGGCTGTCGGACAGCGCCCAGCCTTCCACCACGCGGACGCCGACCGGGGCCGGGTTTTCCCTGAACGTCACAAATTCCATTGTATTCTGCAGGATCTCCTCGCCCGTATGCAGGTTTTTGATCTTCACCGTATACCGGATCGCGCACCAGTTGTCGCGGATAATCATATTGTCGAACTGGCCCAGCTCCATCGTGTAGTGCTGGAAAAGCTGCCCCATCATCGCCTTGTACTCCGCCAGCGTCAGGCGCTTGCCGTAGACGTTGTAGTGCGCGTCCGGCTCATACAGCGTGTTGCACCACTCGAGCCAACCGTCATAGCCGCCGTGCCAGTTGTTGAAGCCGTCGAACAGCCGCCGCTCGATGGCCTTTTCGATCTCCTTTTCAATCGGTGTCGGGTTCTTGATTTCCGTTACAGCCATTTTGAATTCCTCCAGTATAAATGTATATTTCAAAGATCCCTTTCGGTCTTTGCTGTATACAGTCTACCGGCCCGGTGTTTTCAAAATGCTTTCGAATCGTTATCGGAATATTAAAAACAAAAAATCCAAGAAACAAAAACCCCGGGCAGCCTTTCGGCCGTCCGGGGTTCGATTCATTTTACTGTGCGGCTTACTGCACGGCCTTTTCCAGCGCCTGCTGTACATCGGCGAGGATGTCCCCGATATTCTCGATGCCGACGGAGAGGCGGATCAGGTCGGCGCCGACGCCGGCCTCCTCGAGCTGGCGGTCGGAGAGCTGGCGGTGCGTCGTGCTGGCGGGGTGCAGCACGCAGGTGCGCAGATCCGCCACATGCGTGACAACCGAGGCAAGCTCCAGACTATCCATGAATTTCGTCGCCGCCTCGCGGCCGCCCTTGATGCCGAAGGAAACGACGCCGCAGGTGCCGTTCGGCATATACTTCTTCGCAAGCGCATAATACGGGCTGCTCTCAAGGCCGGGGTAGTTGACCCATGCGACGCGCTCGTCCGCCTCGAGGAATTTCGCAATCGCCAGCGCGTTTGAACAGTGGCGCTCCATGCGCAGGGCAAGCGTTTCCATGCCGAGATTCAGAAGGAACGCGTTCATCGGTGCAGCCTGCGCGCCGAGATCGCGCATCAGGTGGCATCTGGCCTTTGCGATATAAGCGGCCTTGCCGAACTGCTCCGTGTAGACGACGCCGTGGTACGATTCGTCCGGCTCGGTCAGCTCCGGGAATTTCCCGTTATTCCAGTCGAAATTGCCGCTGTCCACGATGGCGCCGCCGACCTGCACGGCATGGCCGTCCAGATACTTCGTCGTGGAATGGACGACGATATCGACGCCGAACTCAAACGGCCGGCAGTTGACCGGTGTCGGGAACGTGTTGTCCACGATGATCGGCACGCCGTGCTCGTGGGCAACGTCCGCGAACAGCGCGAGATCCGTCACGACGAGCGAGGGGTTCGCAAGCGTCTCCGCAAACACGCAGCGGGTGTTCTCGTGGAAGGCCGCGCGCAGCTCGTCCGCCGTGGAAGTCGGGGAAACGAAGGTGAAATCGATCCCCATCTCCTTCATCGTCTTGTAAAACAGGTTGAACGTGCCGCCGTAGATCGCACTCGAACAGACCACATGGCCGCCGGCGCGGCAGATGTTCAGAATCGATATCATCGACGCCGCCTGCCCGGAAGCGGTGAGCATTGCGCCCACGCCGCCCTCAAGCGCCGCGAGCTTCTTTTCCACCGCGTCGAGCGTCGGGTTGCCCAGCCGCGTATAGAAAAAGCCGTCCGCCTTGAGGTCGAACAGGTCGCCCATCTCCTTGGAGCTCTCGTAGGTATACGTCGTGCTCTGCACAATCGGCAGGACGCGCGGCTCGCCGTTGCCCGGCGTGTAGCCCGCGTGGATGCAAGTTGTATCGGGTTTATACTTCTTCACTTTTATATCCTCCATTCCATGCCTGCGCATGTGGTTTTACGGCATAACGAGGTTTTTCAGAAACGCCGCGATCTGATCCGTCGCCAAAACAGCGAGCATCACGAGCGCCAGAAACGCGATGATCGAAACCGTCTGGATCACCATGCGCTTTCCCTTCGGCATTTCGTCCTCCTCGGGCGGCGCCGGCTCCTCCTCGCGCTCCTCGGCCATCGCCTGATTCGCGCGCTCGAGGTCCTGATACTCCACATAGACGTTGCGGTCGGTCGGCAAAAACTCCGGGTCGTAAATACTAGTGGAAAAGCCGGCCTTCACCGGCTCCGTGCGGTGCCGGATCGCCCGCGCTTCGAAAAGCGCGGAAAGCTCCGCCGCCTCTCCCTCGTGCAGCTTCATAAAAAAAA
>OLPX01002614.1_pt1 | contig 10312 bp, 11 predicted proteins | sample 1672491 | NCBI WGS metagenome assembly OLPX01 (sample SAMEA3136692, study PRJEB25190) | human gut metagenome | biome: human gut; feature: human-associated habitat; material: faeces | place: Austria | collected 2013 | reverse complement strand
TTACTCTCTAAAATACCTGCTCTCTAACATTTTTCCCGCTCTCATCCCTCAAAAACCAGCCAATGCCCGCGCTCCTCGTCGTCCACGATGGACAGCGGGCGTCCCAGCCGTTCTGCCAGACTCCGGTATTCCCCGTCCGTAAGCGCCATGGAGGCGTCCTTCTGACGGCCCATGCAGACCAGGCCCAGCTCGTCCATCCGCTCCATAATGGCTTTGCGCTGCCAGGGCCTGCCCAGTCCGCCGCCGATGTAGGTCTTGCCGCCCGGCTTTAAAACCCTCAGAATCTCTGAGAACGCCCGCTCCTGGTCCTCCCAGAAAAACATGGAACCGCGGCTGATTACCAGGTCAAAGGACTGGTCCTCAAAGGGCAGCGAGACCACATCCGCCCGGTAAAACCGGCTGCGCTCCCAGACCCCCAGCCGTTTTGACCGCTCCTCAGCCAGCCTTACGGCCGTGGCGTTGATGTCCACAAAATCCCCTGTCAAATCCGACTTTCCCATCACCGCAAAGCCCAGATGGCCGCCCCCGCAGCCCACGTCCAGCATGGACCCGGAGACGATTCCCGTCTCCTCCAGAAGGTCCTGTGCGATCACATCATAGATGGGATAAAACACCTGCTCCGCAATATCGTCGAATTCATAGTCCGGGTTCGTAAAGTCTATCTTCTCCATCCTGCCTCTCTCCTTTCGCATTCCAATCCATTTCCATCCGCCCTCAGCAATCGGCCACGCAGACCCGCTCCGCCTCCCCGTCTCCGCGGTTCAGCACCACGATCCGATTGTCCACACCGTACATCCTGCGGATCAATTTCTCCGTCACCACATCCGTGCCTCTGCCCGTGCAGATCACGCCGCCGCGGTCCAGCAGCACCACCCGGCTTTCCGGAAAAAAGGCGTGGTCCGGGCAGTGGGTGGTCATGACCACGGTCTTGCCCATGGCCGCCAGATCCCGCACATGCCTGAGCACCCGGGCGTGGTTGCCAAAATCCAGGTTGGACACCGGTTCGTCCAAAAACATCACCGGCGTCTGTTGGGCAATCGCCCGGGCCAAAATCGTCAGCTGCCGCTCCCCTCCGCTGATCCTGGTGTAAATTTCCCCGGCCAGCCGTTCGATTCCCAGAATTTCCAGGGCTTCCGCCACAACTCGCCGGTCCTCCCGCGACAGGCGGCCTATGCCCCGCTGGTAGGGATTCCGCCCCATGGCCGTCACCTCCCACACCTTAAACGGGAACGGCGGCGTATGCCCCTGAGGCACATAGGACACCCGGCGCGCAAATTCCGCCCGGCTCCACTGCTCCACGGGCCTGCCGTCCACAAGCACGGTCCCGCCCATGGGCTTTAAAAGCCCCAGAAGCGTTTTGAACAGCGTGCTTTTCCCCACTCCGTTGGCGCCCAGCACGCACCACAGCTCCCCCGCCTCCATGGAGAGGCTGACATTTTGCAGAACCATCCTGCTGCCGTAACCGCAGCAGAGCTTTTCCGTCCGAATCATCCAAATCACCATCCTTTGTTCTGCCTGGTCAGCAGATAGAGAAAGAACGGGAGCCCGGCCAGGGAGGTAATGATTCCCAGGGGAATCTCCACCGCAAACGCGCTGCGGCACAGGTCGTCCATGATCAGCAGGTAACTGCTGCCCAACAGCAGGGAGGCGGGCAGCAGCACTTTAAAGTTGGGCCCCACCATCATCCGGGCCAGATGGGGAATCACCAGCCCCACCCAGCCGATCATACCGCAGAGGGACACGCAAAAAGCGGTCAAAACCGTGGCCGTGACGATCACCGCCACCTGCAAAAGCCCCGTATTGATCCCCAGCGTCCTGGCTTCCTCCTCCCCGAGGGCCAGGATGTTCAGACGGCCCGCGCAGAACACCAGCACCGCCGTGCAGAGCACAAAGGGCACAAACATCACCTGCACGTCCTTCATCACCGCTTTGGACAGACTGCCCATGAGCCAAAAGGTGATGGCCGGCAGCTTATCCGTGGGGTCCGCGGCGTATTTCACCAGCGAGATCAGGGATTGAAACAGGTTGGATACGATGATCCCGCCCAGAATCAGCAGGAACAGGCTGTCGTCCCCCTTTCCGAACCGGCGGCTGATCAGCCAGGTGATAAACACCGCGAACAGGCCGAAGAAAAATGCCACCCCCTTGATCCCCGCCACTCCGAAGGACAGCAAAATCGCCAGGGCGGCGCCAAAACCGGCGCCCGCGGAGGAGCCCAGAATATCCGGCGAAACCAGCGGATTCTTAAACATCCCCTGATACGCCGCGCCGGACACCGACATGGCGCCTCCCACCAGCACGGCCGCCAGCACCCTGGGCAGGCGGACCACCATCAGAACCTGTCCGGTCTTATCCGGCACCCGCCCCCCGGCAAAGGCGGTGAACAGTTCCGACACCGGTATGTAATAGCGCCCCACCGCCAGGGACATGATAAACCCAACCGCCAGCAGCAGGAATAAGAGCAGAAGCCTGATCCATGCCCGGCTCCCCTCCCGCTCCAGCATCTCGTCCATTTCCTCTCTCATCGGTTCCATACCTCAATCCCACTTCATCTTTTTATAGTTGCCCTTCAAATACGCCTCGCCCACCCGGGTCTCCCCCAGACAGCAGGAACACAGGACGGAGGGCATGGTGAACCGCAGGCGTCTGCCCGCCGGCCCCATTCCCAGCTCCGGTCCATCTCCCAGGAAATCCCCACGTCGTCCAGGATATCCTCATCCGGCGCCTCTATATCCCGATCCGGGGAGGGGGAAGAAAAATCCATATCTCCTAGCCCGTTGGGCTGAAAAAAATCCTCCGCATAAGGACAGCGCTCCAAAACCGCCCGCCATGACAGCGCGAAACGTTCCCGTCCAATCTCCGCCATATCACTGCGCTCACAGCGAGCGGGCCAGAAGGCTGTCCACCTCGCCGTCGCTCAGATTATAGTGGTAAAACAGGGAATAAAACGCCTTTGTCTCCTCCTTAATATCGTAATCCGTGTATTCCGGATACAGCAGGTTCTGCACCCACTTGATCCCGATGATGGTATTTACGCTGGGCGGACGGTCGAACCAGTTCTGGGGCACGGTCGGCGTCTCATACACATGGCCGTCCTTCACCGCCCGGATCACGGCCCACTGGGAATTATTCATAATCGCGCCGTAGCTGCCGGAATCCGCAGAACCGTTGTCCGCGCAGGCGATGATAAACTGGGGATCCCAGGCGATCACCTGCTCCATGGACACCTCGGTCCTCCCGTATCCCGGGGAAATCTCGCAGTCCGCCACATTGATTCCGCCGCACAGGTCGATCAGGCGGGAATGGGGAGAACCGGATGGGTCTGTGTTCAGCCCCAGGGCTTCCTCCGCGTAATACACGGTCACGCGCTTGTCCTCCGGGATGGAAGCGGTGATCTCTCTGGCCCTTTGAATGGTTTCCTCCGTGTACGCGGCCAGTTTCTCGCCCCGCTCCACATTGCCGGTGATCCGGCCCACAAAGCGGTAAGACTCGGCCATGGAATCAAAATCCGTGTCGATCAGCACCACGGGAATTCCCAGCTTTTCCTGAAGCTGGTCTGCAGTGTCGATGCTGGGCTGGTCCACTCCGGAGGCCAGAACCAGGTCCGGGTCCGCCTTGATGATTTCCTCTATATTCCCCTCATTACCCTTGCCGTACCAGCCGCCAAGATTTGGAAGATTCTGGTAATATTCTGTAGTAAAGCGTTTCTCCTCATCGGAGAGATCCACGTTGAGACCGGCCACCATCCTGTCGTCAAACGTGTACATGAAATTGGTTCCCACCGGGCTGGTGGAGTACACCGATTTCACCACATCCGGCACCTGGATATCGCGCCCCGCCATATCTTTTACCGGTTTTTCCGTCAGGGATGCGCTTTCTGTATGAGTCCCGCTCCCCGCCTGATTTCCGCTCTCCGTCTGGTTCCCGCTCCCCGACTGCCCCCCGGCGGCCGTCTCTTTCCCCGGTTCGACGGCCGTTTCCGCCTGGGTCTTAGGCGTAACGGACGACTGCACGGTTCCTCCCGTCGCCGCGCAGCCTGCCGTCACGGCCAGCGCCAACGCGAATACGGTTCCCAATACCTTGAAATTTTTTCTCATGCTTCTCCTCCATTTTTTGTAGATTCGATTTGTTTATCGTTATTCTTTTTTAAGAATAACGATCGTTATGTATTTTATCACATAACGCTGGTAAAATCAACCAGTTCCGGAAAATACATGAAAACGCAGGCATCCGTCTTTAGCGTGTGTCCGCCGCCGGAACGCAACGAGGGCGTCAAAACCGCCTTCCGCAGTCTTAACGCCCTCATTTCTCGTTTTCAATTTTACGGTCTGATTTACAGCGCCTGCCAGAACAGCCCGTGCCTGCTGCAGTTCCACACCAGCATCCCGTGGCCGAAGCGGGGAATGCGCGTCTGCAGGTTCCACTCGGGATACAACTTGCGCAGCATCAGGCTGTCCCCGGTCAGAAGCGCCACAAAGGTGATGTAATGATCCTTGGTCATCTCGTGGTCCGTGGTGATAAAATAATCCTGCTCGATCAGCTCCACCTTGAGCTTTTCCTCCGCCCCGGCCTTCTGAAGCTCCATAGGCCGCAGCTTTTTGCCGCAGCAGGACACGGCCGCCTCCGCCGTGGCGGTTATCAGGTTCCCGCAGGTGGGGCAGACGTAAAATTTCAGTTTCTTCATGTTTCCTCCTACCAGATCGTTGGCGTCCATCTCCCCGGAGAGCACTGTCTCCGGACTGACGCCCAGGACCTCCGATAATTCCGGAAGTAAGGACACGTCCGGGAATCCCAATCCCCGCTCCCACTTGGAGACAGCCTGCTCACTGATGTTCATTGCCGCGGCCAGCTGTCTTTGCGTCAACCCCTGGTCCTTGCGCAGCGCGCGGATCAGCTTCCCGATTTTTACACAGTCCATGTTCGTTTACCTCCTGATTGAGAGTTTAGCAGACAATGGGGCAAAAGCCAATCAACGCTCCGTTTAGTTGGGGGACTGGCGGCACTTCAGCCCCTCATCCCTCCCCCAGCCACAGCATGGACGCTTCCAACTCCCCGGTATTTTCATCCGTCCGCCACGCTTTGATCCGGAAGTCCTGCCGCAGGTAAAACCTCAGCGCCCGCTCATTTTTTTTGTAAACGCTCAGGCAAAGGCAGTTTCTCTGCTCCTTGGCGAACCGCAGAAGTTCCCCGCCGATGCCGCCGGACTGCCGGTCCGGCCGGACGAACAGCCCCGCGATGTAATTCTCCTGCAGCCCGATAAAGCCCACGGGAACTCCGTCCTCCTCCCGGACATAAACCGCCGCCTCCGGCAGCAGACCGCGCACCTCCCGGGCGTTGTCCCGCCAATATTCCTCCGGTATGAAGGAATGGGCCTGCAAATTGGCGCTCAGCCAGATTTCCATCACCGCATCCAGATCCCCGGCCTGAAAGGGTCTCACCGCTTTCTCACTCATGTTCCGTCCTCCTGACCCAAAAATAATTACCGCAGCGCCGCCACCAGAAGCGCCAGCCCGCCGCCCACGACGATGGCCATAACAAAGCTCCGGGAAACCCGCCCCGCCATGTCGTAGACCTCTCCGTCGTCCGCCAGCATAAATTTCTCCGGGTCGTTTAAGTCATAGCGGATTTCATAATACCACCCGGTTTGGTACGTGTGCTTTTTATCGCTGAATATGGCGCTGGTTTTCTGATACGTCCTGCCCTCCGCCTCAAACCGGAACACAGGCCAATAAAAAGTGGTCGAGCGATCCACGCGCTCCTCCTCCACATCCGCAATCTGGGCGGTGGCGGTTCCCCTGTAGGATTCCCTCGCGCGGGCTATCTCCTTTTTCAGCTCGCTGCAGTAATAGAAGATGCTCACGTACCGCAGCGCGATAACCACCACCAGCAAAATCATCACAATCGCCATATCAAATCCTTTCTGCGTCCCCCGCCACAATCCCTCTGTACCAGGGCGCGTCTACGCCTTTTTCGTTTTTTTCCGCAGCTTCAGCGAAATCCCCCGGCTGTCCGCCATCTTTAGAAAACAGTCCGCCGCCGCGGCCGCCCGCTCCTTAAGCCCCTGTTCCGGCCCGGTCCCGGCTTCGATCTGTTCCATCACCGCCCGCGCGTCCTCCAGTTCCAGCAGGTTGACCGCGGTGCAGAAAAATGTCTTGCGCCGCCCGTCGTTGTACTGAAGCAGCAGCTTTCGCAGAATCTCCATCTTCTCCTCCAGCTCCGCACGGTAAGCCGAATATCCCATCTCTTCCGCCCGTTTCAAGTCCCGCAGCATATTCCGGTGGGACAGAAAGGAATCGTACCCGGTCAGCCCCTCATACCGGGCGCATGGAAACTCCCCGCACTGGGAACAGTGCGCCGGTCCGCCGTGTTCCAGGCTGCAGCGGGCGATGGCGCAGGACTGATTTCCTTCCCCGCCCCCGCAGCCGGGGCAGGGCTTTTCCATGTGATACATCGGGCAGAGACCGCAGTTTAAGCCGCAGAGCGCAAACGCGGTGTATTCCCGGTTGAAATTTTTCATCGTTTTTCTCCCCTTATATTCCGAATTAATATACGGATTATCCGGCTCACAGGATCTCCCGGCAGAACAGACGGCCGCAGTTGTCCACCAACACCGCTTTGGCCCCCCGGAAATGCAGCCAGTTGAACGACAACGTTTTTCCGTTATACACCACATCCACCGGAGCCTTGTACGCCAAATTCATTCCTCTGAACTCATAGTAATGGAATTGTCCGTGTTTCCCGTAGCCGCCGTCGGTCAACAGACCTCTGCCGCTGGCAGTGACCAGAAATGCCGTTATCCCGTCCCTGCGCGGCTTAAAAACCCAGTCCTTCGACTTGAAATCCGTCCGCACCAGGTTAAACTCATCATAATAGTAGAACCATAGATTTTCCTGATCGTCCAGATTCATGGCATAACAGTCACAGATGGAGTAAACCCTGTTTTTCCAGACCGCGTTTCCATCCCGGTCCCAGACGATCAGGCCGCAGCTTCCCACCGGCTGGTCCCAGCCGAAATTGCCGAATACGCCCTCGTCAAAATAGCTGGTGACAATCCGGCCGTCCCGGGTGACGGCGCAGGACTCAATGCCGTCGCCCAGGCACATTTTATGAAGCTTACGGCCGTACCGATCCACAATCACGGCGTTTTGATCCGCACTCCCGTCCCGGTAGCGCCTGGCCCTTGCTCCCAGCAGCAGAATATCCTCCCCAACCGGCTGTATAAAATGGTAATTCATCTCGTGCACGCCGAAGTCATATTGTTCCCAGCCCAGAATCGTCCCGTCCTGCCAGTCCGCCGCAATCGCCAGTCCCCGGTATTCCGTATTCGCCCGGGTATCCACAAACATCCCGTTGATCCGCTCCGGCACACAGGCGGAAAAGAGCAGGTAAATCATACCGTCCGCCCCCACCGAACAGTCCGCCATCGCCCAGGTCTCCATCCCCAGTTCCCGCTGTAATGCCGCCAAATCCAGAAATTCTGTCATTACAATTTCCATGCCAAATATTAAGCCTCCCCGCTCATTCCCGGTTAATCCCCAGATTTTTAAAGGCAATCACCAGGTTGGAGCGCATCACCTTGTCCTCCTTGTACGTTTCCCACATCCACTCATAGGTCTCAAGCAGTTCCATGCAGGGCGTTTTTGCCACGGCCTGGAGGGCGGTGTGCGCCAGCCAGTAGGAATCCCCCCGCATCAGAGTCTTAAACAGCGGCAGAAAATCCATCCGGTCGGGGCAGCAGCCCATCACATAGACCGCCGTTTTCCGGCTCTCCTCATCATTTTCCGGATCGGCCGCAAAATCAGCCAAATCCTTTGCCCTACGGCAACCACAGTCGTGGAGGAAAAACAGCAGCCGGCTCTTCTCCCTCACCTCCGGGCTTCCCAGAAGTCCGGCCATCTGAGAATAATACCGGTCCTTATTCTCATCCGGCATCCGCCGGGCACAGTCCACCGCTGCGGCGGGATTTCTCCCGCCTAAAAGCTCCTCGAACACCTGAAAGCCTCTGGCAGGATCGAACCGGAAGAGCAGCTCCGTCCGCAGCCCGTCAAGCTCCGGGTCACGCAGTCCGGCGAGAAATTCCACCGTGCCCGGCTCCACCCGGTTAAAACGGAAAAATCCCATCAGAATCTGCCGCCGCTCCTCGGACGTTTCCACGGCCGGATACAGCGCGGCCAGCTCCTCTTCGGATTTCAGGCTGCGGTAGCCGTAGGAGGTAACGTTGTTGCCCGCGATAATTTCCTGAAAAAAGCGCTCATACCAGTCCAGAAAAGACATCCCAGTCAAAAACGGACCGTACTCCGGCTCCAGATTCCAGTCGATGTAAACGATCTTCCCCTGCTCGCTGCCCTTCCACATCAGAAGATTGTCGTAGGTGCAGCCCTGGGTTCCGATCACCAGCAGCCCGGCGCAAACCTCTCTCATCACCTTGTCGTAGGCCGTATCGTCCTCCGCCCGCTCCATCACCGCAGCCCAATCCTCCCTGGTCATCTGCCGGTCAATAAACGCCGGAAGCCCCAACATGTCCTCCTTGGCGTACCGTTCCAGGTACTCTGTGTACACCGCCAGCTTTTCCAGCGGATACAGCCCGTAGTATGGCCCTGCCCCGCCGTTTCCGACCTGGGTGATAAAAAATACATACTCCGGGGGCAGCTTGACATTATACCGCGCTTCAAACCGTTCAACCTCCTCCCGGGAAACCACCGGATTCAAACGGTACTGATGTTTCTGCGCCCCAAACACGCTGCGCATGGGGTCCGTCTTTCCCGCCCGCTCTACCACCTCCCGCAGATGGGCGGCGTGTTCAGAGGACATCCTGAGCGCGCCTTTGTCTGCCTCCAGCTCCTCCTCCGGCCCAAAGGTCTTCACCACCTCGATCCGCCCCAGGATGTGCCGGTTAAACTCCTCCAGCTCCCCGGCCGGGATCCAGAATTCCTCATGCCAGGAAGCCCCCACAACGTGGGACTCAAACCGGGAAATGTACCGGTCCTCCACCTCAAACCGGGTCACATAACCACGATAGCCGGACCTGGCGTCCCGGGTATTCCAGCGTCCGGCGATCTCCTGGGCATACCGCTGATTCAACACCGGATAAAAAATCGGCTGTTCCGGCAAACGCGGCGGAAACGCCCTGTATCCGCTCTGCTCAATCAGTTCCAATTCCCGCTTGCCCACGGGTCTGTACAATATCATTCCGCCCGCCTCCTCTCTTCCCCTTATTCTACACCATTTCCCCGCCCCACGCCATGTAAATCCCTCAAAAACCCCATTTATTTCCTCTTGATGTCCCTGCCTCCTCCCTCTGCCGCCCGCACTGGATTGTTATTTTTTTATCAATTCATTTGCCTTTTGTAAAATTTATGCTATACTACTGTACAATAACCGCGCGGACCTCCAAAATTTTACTGCCAGTGGCAGGCTGCCCGCGCCATAGGAGGAAACAACATGGAGCAAAGGAATTTAACCCTACTGACCGACCTGTATGAGCTGACCATGATGCAGGGGTATTTTAAAGAAAAAGACGCCAACGAGACGGTGATCTTTGATATGTTTTACCGCACCAATCCCCACGGCAACGGCTTCGCCATCTGCGCCGGGCTGGAACAGGTGATCGAGTACATTGAGAACCTGCATTTTACCGACGGCGAGGTCGAATATCTGCGCAGCCTGAACATGTTTGAGGAAGATTTTCTGGACTATCTCCATGAGTTCCGCTTTACCGGCGATATCTACGCGATCCCCGAGGGCACCGTCGTATTCCCCAGGGAACCCCTGGTGAAAGTCATCGCCCCCATCATGCAGGCCCAGCTGGTGGAGACGGCCCTGCTCAACATCATCAACCACCAGAGCCTGATCGCCACCAAGACCGAGCGCATCGTCTACGCTGCCAAGGGCGACGGCGTCATGGAGTTCGGCCTGCGCCGGGCCCAGGGACCTGACGCGGGAATCTACGGCGCCAGAGCCGCCATGATCGCCGGCTGTATCGGCACCTCCAACGTGCTCACCGGCAAAATGTTCGACGTTCCGGTAAAGGGCACCCACGCCCACAGCTGGATCATGAGCTTCCCGGACGAGCTGACCGCCTTCCGCACCTACGCCAAGCTGTACCCCACCGCCTGCATCCTGCTGGTGGACACCTACGACACCTTAAACTCCGGCGTGCCCAACGCAATCAAGGTATTTAAGGAGATGCGCGAGGCAAAAATTCCCCTGACCTTCTACGGAATCCGCCTGGACAGCGGCGATCTGGCCTACCTGTCCAAAAAAGCGAAAAAGATGCTGGATGAAGCCGGTTTCCCGGACGCCACCATCTCAG
>OLPX01002613.1_pt1 | contig 10316 bp, 9 predicted proteins | sample 1672491 | NCBI WGS metagenome assembly OLPX01 (sample SAMEA3136692, study PRJEB25190) | human gut metagenome | biome: human gut; feature: human-associated habitat; material: faeces | place: Austria | collected 2013 | reverse complement strand
CCGCAGCAATTCATTCCGGCCGGATTCCCCCCTCACGACACCCTCCAACCGGGGATGGAAGACTCAGCCATACCCCTCGCCACACCGGACATGGTCCGTTCCGGACGCGTCCTCCATCCTCAATCAAAAATCCATTCTGTCCATAACGCATAATATTTACCAAGAACATGGGAGCCGTCGGTCGTATACGTTTCATTCAGATTGCCGCTTTCATCGTCGAATATTACATTGACATCGATATAAGGGCAATTCTCCTCTGCGGCAATCTGTTTGATACCCTGATTCAGCGCATTGATATTTTCATTATTGTAAATAGGGCTCCGGTCCGACTTTGTTTTGGTTACATGCAGGTTAGCTTCCAGAATCAGGGCTGCTTCGGGCTGCTTTTCTTTTATATAGCTAACAACGGTCCGGTACTGCTTTAAAATATTTTGATTGCCGTAGCCCAGTTCATTGATGCCGAGCATCAGGAAGACGGCCTTATAATTTTTTTCCTCCAGAAGCTGATTTAAAGTCTTATCACTTCCAGCGCCTTTTTTCGGTTTGCTGTCCAGTAGATTAAAGACGCTCATCCCGGAATCTGCGAATACGTCGGCATTTCCCAAGTCGCCGTATTCCGACAGGCCGACCGTTCTGGAATCTCCGATAAACAGTACATCCGTCAAATCAGGGCTGACTGCACCAAGTTCCTTCTTCCAGCCGTCCGATCCGGGTTCGCCGGGAGCGTTGCCTGAAGTCTTTGACGGCTCTGAGGGTGAGGGCGGAGACTCCGGGGGAGCGGGCAACGGCAGAGCTTTTAGGGAGTCGGAGGGACGCAGAGTCTCCGGAAGAGTTGACGAAAGAGCGGCAGATACGGGGAAGGCAGGATCCCGGACGGCGGCTGATGCGGCAAAATCTTGTTTCACTGTCTTTCCGGCTTCCGGTTTCATCAGAACACCTCCGATCATTGCGGCAGCGGCGGCGATGAACAGGCTGAAGGACAGGAGAATCGTATACCAGTATTTGTGCATTGCTTTTTCTCCTTAAAATCTGAAATATAAAAACGGGTCATCGGCGCCTGCGCGGATGCGGTAGATGCAGGCCCAGAATAAAAGCAGAAGGATCACTGCGGTGATGACATTCTTTTTGTAATGATTGTAGATATTTCGGGGCAGAGCTGTTATAAAGACAAGTCCGGCCGTCAAAGAGCCGGAATACAGCCTGCCGTATTTCAAAAAATCACCATTGAAATAGGTGAGTTGGGTATTTCGTGCCAGGAAAGGAAAAAGCCTTTGGACATAGACTGATATATCAGACAGTTCCGGTAATGCAAATACCATCCAGGTCAATGGAATTGCCAAAGCCATGTAGGCATGTCCTGCAAGCGGAAAACGGTGCAGGAAACGCAGCAGGGCCAGCTTTTCAACGGATATCAGCACAAAGAGGAGCAATCCCCAAAGTAGAAAATTCCAACTGGCGCCATGCCAGAACCCGGTTAAGAGCCATACGGAAAACAGATTAAAGAAGGTCCGCGCCGGTTTCTTTCTGTTTCCTCCCAACGGGATATACAGGTAGTCCCGGAACCAGTTTCCGAGAGTTATGTGCCATTTCCGCCAGAATTCCGTCATGGACAGAGCCATGTAGGGATGCTCAAAGTTATTGGGCAGCTTAAAGCCGAGGATTTCGCCAAGCCCCTTAGCCATCAGAGAATAGCCGTAAAAATCAAAGTAAATCTGCATGCTGAATGCGGTGAGTCCGAGCCAAGCTAATGGGGTGGAAATGCTCTCATAGCCTATGGCTTTCACATCATTCCAGAGTCCTCCGATTTGATTTGCCAGTAAAACCTTTAGGCCTAATCCGATCGTAAATTCGCGAAGCCCGTTTTCCAGGTGTAAAAGTGAGTGCCTGCGTGCGCTGATTTGCTTCCGGACAGAAGCGTACGTGACAATCGGACCTGCTATCAGCTGGGGAAACATGCAGATATACATGCCAAAATTGATGAGGGATGGTTCGAAACAGATATCCTTCCGGTACACGTCTGTCAGGTAGGAAATGGCCTGGAATGTGTAGAAGCTGATTCCAATGGGCAAAATAAAGGCGGGACTTGACAGCCGGAAGGAGCAGCCTGTTTCAGCAAGTAATAAGTTAATATTTTCCGAAATAAATCCGGCATATTTAAACAGCACAAGCCATGAGAGGTTGTAAAAAATTCCCGCAGCCAGCCATCCTTTCCGACAGCCGCTTTTCCTTCTGCGTCCAAGTCTTATACCCAGACGGTAATTGACGAAGACGGAAAAGAGCAGAAACGCCGCGTAGAGAGGGTGGTCTTTGACTCCAAATGAGTAGAATAACAGGCTCCCCGCCAGAAGGCAGGCGTTCTTCCACCTGCGGGGAGTCAGGAAATATACAAACAGGAATATCGGTAAAAAATAAAAAATGAAAGTAAGACTGCTGAAAACCATAACCAGGACTTCTCTTTTCTCATAAGTAATATTTAATAACAATAGATAGACGGGCAGAGTGGACAGAAAGTTTCAATAAATAAAAAATATATGGCAGGAGACAATGGCAGATACGCTGCACGAATGTACCGGCGCCTGACGCAATGTGCGCAAATGAGAAAAACAATGAGAAAACACTCCTGCCAAACCTTGTATTTAAAAGAAAAATATAGTAAAATTACCCCTGATAAACTTGAGATGGCGGCAAAGAACCGGAAAGGAGAAAAAAATGACAGTCACAGATGTATCCGGAGTTGGAAAAGCAGCCGTGTTTTTAATTAAGGGTGAAGCAAATATTCTGTTTGAGGCAGGAATGGCCTATGCGGCAGATTTGATGATAGAAAATATAAGGAGGGAACTGGGAGACGGGCAGGTGGATGCCGTTCTGATATCCCATTCCCATTATGATCATGTGGCCGGTCTTCCGGCCGTGCGCAAGGCCTGGCCGGGAGTTAAGGTATACGGCTCAGAGCGCGCAAGGGAAATACTGCTAAAGCCATCTGCACTCTCCGTGATTCGCAGCCTGAGCGGTGACGCGGCAGAAGCGGCGGGAATGGACTGGGACAGGAATTACAGGGATGAAGATCTCAGAGTCGATGTCGTGCTGGAGGATGGAGAAACCGTCAAAATAGGAAATCACAGTGTCCTGGCGTTTGAAACAACCGGTCATACGAAATGCTCGCTGTCCTATATTGTGGATGGTGAATTGATGCTGTGCAGTGAGTCGGTCGGGGTGATGGGACCTTATGGCGGTTATATGCCGGCTTTTCTGGTTGATTATATCGGCGCAAGGGAATCCATTTTAAAATCGGCGAAATATCATGTGAAAGAAATTATATTAAACCATTACGGCCCAGTCAGTGAGGCGGATAAGCCGAGAATCTGGGATATTCTGCTGGAAAAGCTGGTGGGCAGTAAAAAACAGATGACGGATGTAATGAAACGGTGCACTTCTGATGAGGAAGCGCTTAAAGAGCTGGAGAGAATTTTCCATGGAAATGTAGATAAAAAGGAGCAGCCGGATGAGGCGTTTAATATCAATGCGCTCAGTATGATGAAAACGCTGAGGAGACAGTTCCCGGAGGAATTCCGGTGATACGTATCCTGCATCTATATTTATAGAAAAGATAGCGCTTCAGCCGGAAAACAAAAGGAAGGACAGGTACGGTATGCAGTTAATTGCGGCAGTGGATAAGAACTGGGCTATTGGTCATAAAGGGCAGATGCTGGTTGCGATACCTGCGGATCAGAAGTGGTTCCGCCAGGAAACGATGGGAAAAATTATTGTGATGGGGAGAAAGACTCTGCTCACTCTGCCGGGGGAGAGACCGTTGGACGGCAGAATCAATCTCATTCTGACAACGGATAAAAGCTTTAAGTTAAAAGGAGCGGATGTCTGCCACAGTGTGGAAGAGGTGTTGAATAGGATCAAATGGTATAAAGAAGAACGGGGATTTACGGATGAAGATGTTTTCATTATCGGCGGACAGAGTGTTTACGAGCAGTTCCTTCCCTACTGTGATACGGCGCACATCACTTATATTGATTATGCTTATCAGGCGGATACTTATCTTGTGAATCTGGACAAAGAGGGCTGGATTGTGACGGAAGAAAGTGATGAGCAGACTTATTTTAATTTGTGTTATGAATTCAGGAAATATAAGAGGCCATAGGAATTAGGCTGATTTTTGCACATCCGGTATGGCGGATTTGAACAGACAGAAGTATTTTTGGAGGTGAAGCCACGTTTTTGCTTGTCTTTATAGAGGTGAAGTGGTAAAATGTAGGCAATCTTTTGCATATTTATTGCCATCATCCGGCAGCGGCGCCGGTTTTGCCGGTCTGCCGGACCGCATAGGCCGGTATACAAAAGTTAACGACAGGTTGAATAGAACGAGGAAACAGGAGGAGAAACATGTATCAGATTTTAAAAGCGGAAAAGCTGGCTGATAAAATTTATCTGATGGAAGTGGAAGCTCCCAGAGTTGCGCGCTCATGCGAACCGGGGGAGTTTGTGATTGTCAGGATAGATGAAGAGGGGGAACGGATTCCTCTGACCATTTGTGATTATGACAGGGAACAAGGGACAGTTACCATCGTGTTCCAGACGGTCGGGGCGTCGACGGAGCGGATGGCACTTTTGAAGGAAGGGGATACCTTCCGTGATTTTGTGGGTCCCCTCGGAAATCCTTCCGACTTTGTGAAGGAGGACCCGGAGGAACTGAAAAAGAAACGGATTCTCTACGTGGCAGGAGGAGTCGGAACGGCTCCGGTATACCCGCAGGTGAAGTGGTTAAAGGAACACGGCGTCAAGGTGGATGTTATCGTCGGCTCCAAGACAAAGGATCTCCTGATTCTGACAAAGGAGATGGAGGAGCAGGCGGAGAATCTTTACATAACAACGGATGACGGCTCCTATGGCCGCAAAGGAATGGTAACGGAGGTTATAACGGAGCTGGTGGAGAAAGAGGGCAGGCGTTATGATACCTGTGTTGCCATCGGCCCGATGATCATGATGAAATTCGTCTGTCTGCTGACAAAGAAGCTGAATCTGCCGACGGTTGTCAGCTTAAACCCCATCATGGTGGATGGGACAGGGATGTGCGGAGCCTGCCGTGTGACGGTGGGAGACAAGGTGAAGTTCGCCTGCGTGGACGGGCCGGAGTTCGACGGCCATCAGGTCAATTTTGATGAGGCGATGAAGAGGCAGCAGCTGTACCGGACCCAGGAAGGCAGGGCTATGCTGAGACAGCAGGAGGGCGCCACACATCACGGCGGATGCGGACATTGCGGAGGTGAGGAATAATGGAAGCCAGAAGAGATATGATGGTTAAAGTACCGGTGAGGGAACAGGAACCCCAGGTGCGGGCCGCCAACTTTGAGGAGGTGTGCCTGGGTTATAATAAAGAAGAGGCCATGGCGGAGGCGGAGCGCTGCTTAAATTGTAAGAATGCCAAATGTATCGCAGGCTGCCCGGTGGCAATCGATATCCCGGCGTTTATCGAAGAGGTAAAGAAGGGAGAGATTGAGGAGGCTGCCCGCGTGATAGCGAAGGCGTCGGCTCTGCCGGCGGTATGCGGCCGTGTCTGCCCGCAGGAGACGCAGTGTGAGGGGCAGTGCATCCGCGGTATCAAGGGAGAGCCTGTTTCCATCGGAAAGCTGGAGCGTTTTGTGGCCGACTGGTCCAGAGAGCATGGCTTTGTGCCGGAGGCGCCGGAGAAGACGAACGGGAAAAAGGTGGCGGTGATCGGCTCCGGCCCCTGCGGCCTGACCTGCGCCGGGGACCTGGCAAAGCTCGGTTATGAGGTCACGATTTTTGAGGCCCTTCACGAGCCGGGCGGCGTGCTGACCTACGGAATCCCGGAGTTCCGTCTTCCAAAGGAGGGCGTCGTACAGCCGGAGATAGAGAATGTGAAGAAGCTGGGCGTAAAGCTGGAGACCAACGTGATAATCGGGAAATCGGTGACCATCGATGAGCTGATGGAGGAAGAGGGCTTTCAGGCCGTGTTCATCGGTTCGGGAGCGGGCCTGCCGAAGTTCATGGGAATCCCGGGGGAGAATGCGAACGGAGTGTTCTCAGCCAATGAATATCTGACAAGAAGCAACCTGATGAAGGCGTTCCGCGATGACTATGACACACCTCTGATGATAGGAAAGAAGGTAGTGGTAGTCGGAGGAGGAAACGTTGCCATGGATGCGGCCAGGACGGCGCTGCGTCTGGGAGCCGAGGTACATATCGTATACAGAAGAAGCGAGAAGGAGCTGCCTGCCAGGGCGGAGGAAGTACATCATGCAAAGGAGGAGGGAATCCGTTTCAACCTTCTGACCAATCCGGTGGAAATCCTGACGGACGAGAATGGCTGGGTAAACGGGATCATCTGCCGGAGGATGGAGCTTGGGGAGCCGGATGAATCGGGCAGAAGAAGGCCGGTGGAGAAGGCCGGTTCTGATTTCAGGATTGATGCGGACACGGTTATCATGGCGCTTGGCACCTCCCCGAACCCGCTGATATCGGCGACTACGGAGGGACTGAGCGTAAACCGCTGGAAATGCATTATCGCCGATGAGGCCGATGGAAAGACGACGAAAGAGGGCGTGTATGCAGGCGGAGACGCTGTGACGGGAGCTGCGACGGTGATCCTTGCAATGGAAGCCGGACGCGCCGGAGCCCGCGGGATTGATGAGTACCTTTCCGGTAAATAATGGTCACAGTTTAAACTGTCTGAACTGTTACAAATAATGTGCAAAAAGGGGCCGTCTGTATTCGAGCGCGTTTTCAAATACGCTCGAACCGCCTCTCTTAAAATGAATGCAGCCCTGGCCGGAACGTAGAGTGTCGGCCGGGGCTGTTGCTGATTGAAGGCGGTAATCTGCGGGCGGAGACCGCAGGCTGCCGCCGGCTGGCGGAAAAAGATCCGCGGAGTGCATTTTTTATAATATTAAATTGTTGAGGGAATATGAAATGAAGAAAAAGGTAGATTTGCTCCATGAGCCAATCCTGCCCGGCCTTACCCGGCTGGCAGTGCCGATTATGGCTACATCACTGGTTCAGATGGCGTATAATCTGACAGACATGGCATGGATAGGAAGACTGGGGGCCGGGGCGGTGACGGCAGTGGGTACCGCCGGAATGTATGGCTGGCTGTCACAGGGAATCGTGGATCTGGCTAAAATCGGGGGCCAGGTAAAAGTAGCGCACGCTCTCGGCGCCGGCAATGAAAAAGATGCGGCCCAGTACGCTAAATGCGCAATTCAGATGGGACTGCTGTTTGCCGTGATGTTCGGCCTGATTTCGTTCTTTGGCGCAAAGTATCTGATTGGATTTTTCGGGTTGAAGGATCCGGTAATTATTGCAAATTCACAGAATTATCTGAGGATTGTCTGCGGGCTGATTCTTTTTCCGTATATCAATTCAGTGCTTACAGGTATCCTTACGGCTAACGGAGACAGTAAAACGCCGTTTAAGGCAAATGTGATCGGACTTGCGGCTAATATGGTATTAGATCCGGTTCTGATATTCGGGATTGGTCCGTTTCCGGCCATGGGAGTAGTGGGCGCCGCAGTGGCGACCGTCACGGCCCAGATTACGGTTTCATTTATTTTTATTCTGGCTGTCAGAAAAGAAGAGGTTCTCTTTGGCAGCTTCCGGTTGTTCACCGTTACCCCGGTCCGCTATATTAAAGAGATTGTCACAATCGGATTTCCCGCTTCGATTCAAAACCTTATTTATGCCAGTATTTCCATGGTACTGACGAGACTGGTGACCGGGTGGGGAGACACGGCGGTGGCGATTCAGAGAGTCGGCGGCCAGGTGGAATCAGTTTCCTGGATGGTGGGAGAGGGATTTGCGGCAGCAGTCAATTCATTCACCGGCCAGAATTTTGGCGCGGGTCTGTTTGACCGGGTTAAAAAAGGGTTTTCAGCGGCGGTGAAAATGATGGGGATCTGGGGACTGATGACGACATCCCTGCTGATATTTCTGGCGGAACCTATTTTCAGTATTTTTATCCGGGAGCCGGATGTACTCGGGGCCGGAGTGGAATATCTTCGGATTCTCGGCCTTTCCCAGTTCTTTATGCTGATTGAACTGACATCCATCGGAGCGTTTGCCGGTTTAGGCAAAACCTCGATACCATCAGTCCTGAGCATAATCCTGACTTCAGCCAGGATACCGCTTGCAATTGTGTTTTCCTCGATGGGACTTGGGCTGAACGGAATCTGGTGGGCGCTTACCGTATCCAGTGTGGCTAAGGGAATTATCTTTTATATCGCATATAAGATGACGCTGCGGAAAGTGGAGAAAAGAATGGGGCCGGGGTTACAAAAAACGACGTAAATACTCAAAAAAATGCCTGTAGTTTTGTGAAAAGTTTTCAGCAAAAAACTATAGACGAATTGAGGGATACGTGAGATAATATGTACAAGTATGATGTGATAAAATTAACAAAGTACTAACACATTCATTTTGAAAGGAGTCTTAAAATGATTTATTCACACGAAGTTGAAAGTATGTGTCCAGTAGCGCAGGGCGTTAATCACGGCTGTGCTCCGATTCCGGAAGAAGCAAAATGGGTAAAATCCAGAGAGGTGAAAGATATCTCCGGTTTAACTCACGGCGTGGGCTGGTGTGCTCCGCAGCAGGGCGCCTGTAAGCTGACTCTGAATGTTAAAGAGGGAATCATTCAGGAAGCTTTAGTAGAGACAATCGGATGTTCAGGCATGACACATTCCGCAGCCATGGCAGCGGAGATCCTTCCCGGAAGAACGGTCCTGGAGGCGCTGAACACAGACCTTGTCTGCGACGCAATTAATACGGCGATGAGAGAACTCTTCCTTCAGATCGCATACGGAAGAACACAGAGCGCATTCTCTGAGGATGGTCTTCCAATCGGTGCGGGTCTTGAGGATCTGGGCAAGGGACTTCGTTCTCAGGTTGGTACAATGTATGGAACATTAAAGAAAGGTCCGCGTTACCTGGAGATGGCAGAAGGCTATGTAACGGGAATCGCTCTCGATGAAGAAAACCAGATTATCGGATACCAGTTCGTAAATCTCGGCAAGATGACGGATTTCATCAAGAAGGGCGACGATCCAACTACCGCATACGAGAAATCCAAAGGCCAGTACGGCCGTGTGGACGATGCGGTGAAGATTATCGATCCGAGACAGGAATAAGCGGGATAATCAGCAGGGAACGTTTGAACCCCCTGAAAGAGTTACATAGACATAGACTTAATAGCAGGTAAATTATTAAGGAGGATCATAGAGTTATGGCATTATTTGAATCATATGAGAGACGAATTGACAAAATCAATTCCGTATTAAACAGCTATGGCATCGCTTCCATTGAAGAGGCTGAGAAAATCACAAAAGATGCTGGACTGAACGTATATGACCAGGTTAAGAAAATTCAGCCTATCTGCTTTGAAAATGCAGGCTGGGCTTACACGGTAGGCGCTGCCATTGCCATCAAAAAAGGATGCAGAAGAGCGGCGGACGCAGCGGCGGCAATCGGTGAGGGACTTCAGTCCTTCTGTATCCCGGGCTCCGTTGCCGACCAGCGAAAAGTTGGTTTAGGCCACGGCAACCTTGGCAAGATGCTTCTGGAAGAAGAGACGGACTGCTTCTGTTTCCTGGCTGGCCATGAGTCTTTTGCAGCCGCAGAGGGAGCCATCGGTATTGCCGAGAAGGCCAACAAAGTGCGTCAGAAACCTCTTCGCGTTATCTTAAACGGTTTAGGAAAAGATGCCGCACAGATTATCTCCCGTATTAACGGATTCACCTATGTTGAGACAGAGATGGATTATTACACAGGCGAGGTTAAAGAACTCTGGAGAAAATCTTACTCCGAAGGACTGAGGGCAAAAGTTAACTGTTACGGAGCGAATGATGTGACGGAAGGCGTTGCCATCATGTGGAAAGAGGGAGTAGATGTTTCCATTACAGGTAACTCCACAAACCCGACAAGATTCCAGCACCCGGTTGCAGGCACCTATAAAAAAGAGTGTTTGGAAAAAGGCAAAAAGTACTTCTCCGTTGCATCCGGCGGCGGCACAGGCCGTACGCTTCATCCGGATAACATGGCGGCAGGTCCTGCTTCCTACGGTATGACGGATACACTGGGACGCATGCACTCCGATGCCCAGTTCGCAGGCTCCTCCTCCGTTCCGGCTCATGTTGAGATGATGGGCCTGATTGGAGCCGGAAATAACCCGATGGTCGGAATGACAGTGGCCGTTGCGGTAAGCATTGAGGAAGCGGCAAAGGCTGGGAAATTCTAAGAAATCCAGTAAAATTAAGGATTTAAGATGTTGTTAAAAGTAGAAAAAAGTAGGG